>Ga0315284_10018024_pt1 | contig 10010 bp, 8 predicted proteins | sample YL17G09_16_MG_FD_203696 | JGI IMG/M metagenome (GOLD analysis project Ga0315284, IMG submission 203696) | Sediment microbial communities from Yellowstone Lake, YNP, Wyoming, USA - YL17G09_16 | ecosystem: Environmental > Aquatic > Freshwater > Lake > Sediment | place: USA: Wyoming | collected...
CGTGTGTCAGGATCTGGCGCAGCCGGACTGGATCAGAACAGATACGCTCGGGAATGGCGCCATCGATGTCGGTGCAAAGCTGGATGCCGCTGTCTTGGGCTTGCCGGTCGAGCAAGGTGGTGACATCAGTGATTAGCTTGGGCAACGAGAGATCCAGGCGCTGGACCTCGCACTTGCCAGCCTCGACCAAGCTGAGATCCAGGATATCTTCGATTATTTGAGCGAGTTGCCTGCCATTGCGGCGCAGGGTCGCGGTGAATTGTATTCTGTCTTCATTGCTGATGTCAGCACCGTGGTCGGCGAGGATCTCTGTGAAGCCGAGGATGGCGTTGAGTGGGGTGCGGATTTCGTGGCTGATGTTGGCGAGAAAGGCGGCTTTGGCGCGTGCCGCCTCCGCCGCAGCCGCACGGGCCCGGCACAGCTCGGCCGCGAATCCCTTTGGGCTCGTCTGGTCTTGCACTACGGCGAGGAAGGTTGGAGTCTTAAGTGTCCGGGTAGCGATTAAAGATGCTGTGACTTCCGTCCAGAAAATGCCGCCATCGCGGCGGATGAAGCGCTGCTCAAAGGTCAGGCGTTCAAGGTTTTGGCTCAATAAGCGCAGGCACGCCTGGGGTAGCATGCCGGCGTCTTCGGGATGCGATAATAAGGCGATGTTCTGCCTTGCAGTGTCCGCGCTGCTGTACCCAAGCATTTGGTAATATTTTTGGTTGCCATGGATGATATAGCCGTCTTGGCGTAGCTCCAGCATGCCCACGGCGCTTTGTTCGAAGGCTGCCTGGCAACGCTCGATGCTTTTGCGTCGTGCTCCCTGATGGCGACGGTGCGCCTTTAAGGCCGCTTTCATGCGGTCAAGCACCCTCATCGCCACTGCTCCCATGCTTGGCCAATTTGACCAATGAACGGCTTAAAATACGCAACGGGGTGTGTAATAACACCCAGGTAGCAGCGATCCTCACGCCTAGGAAATCCTTAATGATTTCGGCCAATATGTAGCATTAATGGTCATTTATCGTCAAGTAGATGATCTGCGCTGCAGCGCCGTCTAGAAATTTCGCAATCAGCAAGCTAGGACGGGGTGTTTGACCATCATCATTTTCACGTGATCAAAGCTGACATGGTATGAAAGAGCAATGGTTGCGAAATGCTGGCTGGCTGGCCAACTTGACGCTCTAGCCAACCCAATCAAATCCTGATAAACCCTCATTTGCCAGAAGAAATTAGGCATTTGGGAGGGCGCGATGAAGCTAGTGGTGGTTAAGGGTGCGCTGAGTACGTTGGCATTGGTCGCCTTAATCTCCGCTTGTGGGCGCGGCGATTTAATCAAAGGTGGTTATAGCTCCCGGCGCTCATTTCAGCCGGTAGTCGCTACACTGACCACTGCACCCGCCGAGTCGCCAGTGGCGGTTTCGGTGAACCCGCTGCCGTTTGACGAAGCCGATGCAAAAGCTGTTAAATTGAAGGTTGCGCCGGCCTCGAGCGCGGTTTCCGGTCGCGTCGTGTTCCAGAAGGACCGACTGTTTAATCGCGAGTTTCTATATGGCTTTGACCTGCAATACAGTGGTGGCAAAGACGATAAATATGCGCTGATCCCCCAGGCGCAGTCGCTCGGCCACATCCCCTGCTTGTTTCGCCGCATTGACGACCGTCTGCAGCTGGTGGCTGATCAAACCCGGCTATTTGAGAGCGACATCAATCATCCGGAATTGCTAATCGCCACCTACAAGATCATCGCCGAAGACGAGGCCACGCTGACGGTCGAGTTCCTTAGCGGCGGTCTGGTGATGAATGACGTGATGAACGGCAGTGCAGCGACAGCTGGCGCGCCAGCCCCTACGGTAGACCTGCCAAATCAAGTGTGGATTCGCTCGTTGGCATTTATTCCTGAGGGCGAGTACCTGCTCCAAGAGACGGCATTGCAAGTCAAAAATGGCAGCGTGCAAACCTTTATGGAAACAGTCTTTCCACGCAGCAACCTGGTTCCCGAGGGCAGCGTCGGTCTCGAGGCCAATGCAAACACAGAGCCATTAGCGGCGCGCTTTCGCTTCTTAGGCGCCGAGGAGAGCTTCGTGCCACGGCAAAAGTCCGGTGTGCAGGTGCGGGAAAAGACGACCTTTGCTTCGCGTTTTTTGCTCAAAGAAGGCCAGACCATCGACTGGTACGTGACGGCCAACGCGCCCGAGCGGCTGATGCCTATTTTTAAAAGCGGCGTTGAGGGTTGGAACCGCTATTTCATCCCAGAGCTAGGCCGCCCGGTACTACGCTTTCTTGGCGTCTTGCCTGCCGGAATTAAAATCGGTGACCCGCGCTACAATGTCATCAATTACGACAGCGTAGCTGAGGCTGGCGCTGCTTATGAGAGCCAGGCTACGGATCCGTTGACTGGCTATCAAAGCCACAGTCTGATCTACTTTCCATATGCTTGGTATAACATCGGTGTTGAGATGTGGAAGAAGCGTAGCACTAAGGTCGAGCCGGCCAGCGCAGATGAGCTCCGCAGAGTAGTCGCCCCGAAAGCGCCCGAGTATGCTTTCGCCCGGGGTCGCCAAATCCTTGCCTGCGTGCGCTCGATGGACCTGCTAAACCTACCGCTGGCGGTCATGAGTCAATCCCTTGATGCGGCCCCTGAAGGGCACGGTGAGGCTCTCGGCGTGCCTGAAAGTGTTGACGAGTTCGCCAAGCGTTTGATGATTTCGACGCTATTTCACGAAGTCGGCCACGCGCTCGGCCTGGCCCATAATTTTAAGGGCTCGCTGGCACTTGATGGTACGAAGCCCCAGAGTGTCAGCAACCCCGCCTCTTGGTCGATCATGGATTACAATTACTACCAAAACGAGCAGGACATTTTTGCTGAGATCGGCGGTGTTGACGGCCCAGTTCTAGAATACGATCGGCAAACCATCAGCGCGCTCTATAACGGCGGCAAGGGTATTAAAGCCACCGACCCAGTTATACCGGCTTGTGATGATAGTGAGGCCGATAGTGTCGCGACTGGCGTCGACCCATTCTGTTTGCGTTATGACGCAGAAAACGATCCGACTTTGGGCCTGGTGCATGCCTACCATAACGTGGTGTCTGCAGGTGCTCCTCAAGGAGTATCTAGCTTGACCCTAACGCAGGCACTCCAGGGCTTGAAACCACAGGTCGCCGCTAAGTTTGTCGACCCGACCAAGGTGACGTCGCCGGCGGTCTTGCTCGCCGAAACCAAGGCTCTGACCAGCCAGATTTCTGGGTTGATCAATTTTTACCTAGTCGGGGGCGCCCAGGCTCTGCGCGTAAATCTCAACAACAATGGCAAAGCGCTGCGCGTGTGGCGGGAGGGCGTGGCTACCGATGAAGCGGCCTTTCGCGGACGTTATGTGCAAGTGCTGACTGACACCATGGCTCTCAAAGTGCTGCCGTCAGCACCGGCGGCTGCCTTGGCTGAGTTGGTTACGGCGCTGCAGGGGAGCGTAGCGAACAATAGCGCCGTGGGTGCGGATGAGGCCAGCCGCAAGGCCGCCGCAGATAGTGCTGGTGCCGACTTTGCAGCGAATGTTGCTGCAAATGTCACCGTACTGCTTAGCAAGGTACGCACGGGTAGCTACGGTAGCTTAGCCTTCGATTTGAAGAATTCAATGGCGCTGCAGTTGTCCCCTGATGGCGCCCTGTCGCATTTTGAAGAATTAGCTTTTGCGATCCTCGCAAGTGGCGTCTTGGTCGGCTTAGATCCAGCGGCGAAACCAGCGGATAGTGCCGTGTTCCAGCCTGAACGGGTAACTGCCGCCACCGCACTAGCGACCTTCAAGGCCCATGCACCAGGTTACGGCAACGTGATTGAGCAGCTTAATTTACTCTATGCGAAGGCTGTGGCTGCGGGACAGATGCAGATGGTGCATGACCTGCGCGTGCTGCTCGCTCTGCTGGGCTAAGGTAAGGAATCGTTAAATCCTCGGATCGATCCATGCAGGAAAGATCCGCAGGATGTAGGCATAAACCACATAGACGACATAGAAGTAGGCGAGTACGCCTGCAAAGACCCGTGCGCTCAGCAGGCGGGGCAGGCGTTCTAAAACGGCGCCAGCCGCGATCATGTGCATAATGATGAAGAGTGAGACGACCTTAGTCAATGTAGGCTCCGTTACTCGGCATGAACTAAGTCGCTACGATCGAGCACGAAGCGGTCGAGCTGGTCCTTGCCACTGAGCAGTTTGTAGAGGGTGGTCGCGTAGCGTTGGGTGCTACCGTTGGCGCTCTGACGCAGGAGGATGATCCGGCCGCTGGCAAAGCGGGTTAGTCCTCCTGCCATGGCCAAGCCCTGAAGCAAAGTGGTGCGGCTTTGCATAGGGAGCATGCCGGGCTTGTTTATTTCACCGGAGAAGAAGACCTGGTAGCTGTCGTGGCCGACCACTCCAACCGTAACGATCGGGCTTTTAACAAAGGGTCGTAGGGCTTTTTCTAGACGAGTGGTGAGTTGCAGTGCGGTATCTCCAGCGGCGGCGACGAACCCGACTAGCGGGAACGTCATCATGCCGGTTGGTGCGACCGTGTAGGTGCCGCTAAGGTTATCCTGCCCGAAGACCTTGACGATGATTTGGTCGCTAGCACTGATGACGTAGTCGCCGACTCGGTTAAACGTCGACCCGGCCGGAGCTTGGCTTAAATCCAGGGCGGAGATGCTAGCGGCACAGCTATTGCTGCATAGGACTAGGGCAACTATGAGCATTCGGTAGCGTCGGCCCTTATATGGGTACATAGGCAGGCTCTTTCGTGGGGAAAGGGGTAGCTAAACTGTGAATCGTCATTCCGACTACCAACCCCAAAAGCGCCGGTAATCGGAACGCGAATAGGCCAACGTCGGTATAGGCGTAAATCAACCAGCGGATCACCATACCCCAGCCGAGAAAGGCGAGGAGTTTGGTATGGGCCTCAGACGCGATGCGGCTAAGACGCAGGGTGACTGCTAGGCTAAATGCACAAATTGTCGCTATCGCGGCAGCTGCGAGTGGACCGCCGTTCGCCCACATAAACAAAACATTGTTGTGTGGCAGGACGTCGTAGAGTGGGTAGAACTGCGAGATATCGGTCAGGGGGAGGTGCATCTTCATGTGGTGACCAAAGCCCCAGCCGCTAAAGGGGAAGTCCATGGCTTCGTGGAACTGGTTGAAGTTCTCAACGTCGCGGTAGTCGAGGTTGAAGTACTTATCTTTGATGAAAAATCGCTTAAATGGCTTGGCTAGGATGCTGAGAGGTGAGGTGCTGTTCCACAGCAAAGCTATGACCAGCAAAGACGTCACGCTCGCAGTAGTAGCGCTAATGACATGCCAGCGCCGCACTTTTTTATGGTAGATCACCGGCACTAGGGCCATGGTCATGGCCAGACCTAAAAAAGAGGCGCGGCGGAGGTTGAGAAAATACGGCAGAACCAAGATGAGCAAGCAGGATGCCGCCAGGGCCGTATGCCAAATATGGCGACGGTAGTGCCACCAAAGGTAGCTGATTAATAGCATGCAAATGGCGATGTGCTCTGAAGTGATATGCTCGATCAAATATTCGCGCTGTCCCATGCTCATGCCGTAGACCACAAAAAAAGCCCACCAGCCTTGGAGGCATTTGATCATCGTCGCGGCGATGATTAGCTTGAATAGCAGCGGAATTTGCTGCGGTTGCCGGTAACCGACGTAGCCGATGTAAAGCCAAAGGCCAAAGTATGGAAAGGTCCGTAGCTGCGTCAGCGCAACACTTAGCTCGCCACCGTTGAGTTGGCCGCGCGCCACGGCGATGACGCCAACTACAGGCAGTAAGACCACCAGGCAGGCCACCAGGCGAAACCTCGGCGAGGTCAGCAGGCTGCGCAGTTCGCGCCGACCATACTTAAACATCAACCATAATGCCAAGGCGATCGTCAGTATTTCAAGTGGGGTCATAATAAGACCCGGTACATTGAGTTCACGCAGCCGCTCATAAAGAAGCGGGCCTAGGGTTTCCGTCAGAGGATCCCACTCGTTGTAAGCAAAGTTGCGTGGCTCATCGAAGAGGACGGTGGCTGCAATGAGCCAGCTGACTAGCGTAAAGCCCTGGACCCGGGCTAACAGCGGTAGTGACATGAGCAAGGCAAACGTGCATAGCGGCAACAGATAGACCGGCGGTTCGTTAGCATGCCCTGCATACTGCGCCATGGCCAAGGTGCTGGCTAGTATCGCAGTTAGCATTAGACGAAGGTCCGAAGTGCCGAGCATGCTTTAGGTTCCGATCATGACGAGGCCCAAGGTCTTCGCTTTGGGGGTCAGCCGCACGGCCCGCTCGACTTCGGCGAAGGTGGCGCAGCGGGCATCGACGAGTAGTACACAGTCGCTCGCAGACTGGAGAAATGGCTCAGTTTCAAGCATGCGCCGGATATCGTAAGCGCGGATGTAGATGCGACTGTAAGGCTTAGCCAAGCTAGTCAGGAGGTTTTGTACTGCGCTGCGGGTGAAAGCCATCTGTGCTGCCTCGGGGCTAGGCGCTGCAACCAGGTCAAATGCGCGCTCAGCCGAGCGATTTTGGCGGACTTCGCGCCAGGTAGCCTGGCCGCTTAGGAAGTCGGCTAAGCTGCGCCTTGGTTCCTTCAAGTTGCCGCCGCTTGGTATGGGGTCGCGGCTGTCGCAGTCGATTAGCAGCACGGGTCCAGGAGTCTCGCTGCAAATGACGTTGAGGAAATTGTAGCAAAAGTCCGCTGTGCTGCCATGTTCAGCTGCACTTTGTAGCAGCACAACTTGACCGCTGCAGCGCTGGCGCAGCTCAAACTCGAAGCGGCGGTAAGCCTGCAAGACTTCGCCTGCGCGTAAACTTTGGCGAAGGTTCGACGAAGTGGCAGTGTCACGCAGTTTGCTTGCCAGCTGCGGGGTGATGCTCTGGTAGGACTTAAGCCCAGCGACGTCTAGGTGTGATAGCACCGGCAACTGGCTGCGCCAGGCCACCCGCCAAAGATCGCGTGCATATGGCGTGCGCAGTTCACGCAGCAACGCCGCAAGGAGTGCCCCCGCCAGGGCTAACGCCAGAAACATCATCGTGGCTTCACGGCGCCCCTTCCCAGGTGGCGTGGCATCGAAGGAGGCCGGTCCAACCAGGCGCAAGCGGGTGCGCAAGGCCGGGGCTTCGGCTTGGCGCTCCATGCGAATCTCTTCAAGGCTTAGCTCCTTGACCCGGTCGGATAGCGCAGGGAGGAACTGGCCACGCTGCGGGCTATAATCCTCGCCGCGTCCTTCGGCTGCGGTGACGGTCATGCCCAGCGTGCGCTCCTGGTCGCGAATCCCGGCAAGCTGGCTTTTCAATTGACTGATCTTGAGCCGTTGCCCCTGGTCGCTGGTCCCATGAGAGAGCTGGCGTACTTCCTCTTGTTTAGCGATCACGTCCGGGTGCGACGGCTCTAGTCTGGTGGTGAGGCGGGCAAGGTCGGCTTCTAGCGACGCGCGCTGGGCGGCGCTGCGGCTCTTCTCTTGGTCACCTTCGGTGCGTAAGCTTTGGATTTTATCGAGCAGATCGTTCTCTTGTTCGCGCAGGCGCTCTTGTATCGACTTGCCTTGCGCGAGGCCTTTTTCCTCCTTTTTCTTGTTTGTCTCGGCCTTGTGCTCTGCCTCGGCTGAAAGCGTCAAGGTGTGCAGGTAACCGGCAAATACCTCATGTTGGCGCCGAAACGATTCGGCTTCAAATCGCAGCTCGTTCTGAATAAACAATTCCATTGCGGCGTCTGCAAGCTGTTTAGAGAGCAGCGCATCCGTCGTGTCGATGCGTAATGAGATGATGTTTTTCTTGTCATCAAATTGCGCGTTCATGGCGCGAATAAGGTACTGCGCGTTGGCATCCTTCGCTTTGGCATCATCTTGAGCAGTCTTTTCAGAATCCAGAGGGGGAATCAGCAGACTTGCTCCAGGTACATGACGCCGGATCCACATTTTGAATGGTGAAAGTCCTTTTTTGTCCTTTTCATTTAGCCCTACTTCGATCGCAATCTGCCAGAGAAATTCTGGGTCGGCGAGCTTGGTTTTAAAGGAATCTGCGACCTGGGCGAAGCGCGGATACATGGGATATCTCGGCACCGCTTCGGGACTGTCACGGTCGTCGTAGATAGCGGCGACGTACGACGACATGCGGTCCTTTTGGAAATAGCCCATCATTAAAGCGAGCGGCGTCAGCAGAGCTATAGTGAACAATATTAGGACAGCTTGCCGGCGTAGCGACCGCAAAAAATAGCGACCGTCCGGCAAATATAGTCTTTTCGCTTCGGTATCCTCACGGAGGATTATGGGGTGTGGTCCTGGATCTAACATAAATGGCCATCCTGGACGATGGTGAGGGAATTGATGGGCGAGAGCTGCGACCGGGGCGAGGGCGGAGGGTTTAGCAAGTTCTTTTTATTGTACGCTAAGCGGGGGAATAAACGGAAAACCTCGGCAATTGTTGCCGGGCAACGGCACGGTGCCAATGCAGCTTTTGCTTGGATTTATTATGAAGAAGGCCGGAGGCTCATTTAGCCCCCGGCCGGCAATTTTAATACTTACAGCCTGTCTTATTTTAGGATTAGACGGACCGTTGCGAGGTTGACGCCGAAGGTGCCGGTTGAAGTTTTGACTTTGTTCTGCGTGTCGTCATTATTGTCCATCGTATAGGAGAGGCCGCCTAGGTATTGGACGTTCTTAGCTAACGGTACGATAGCATTGACGGAAAGCGCGATAGTCAGATCTGAATTTTTGGACTTGGTTTCCGTTGCAACGCCAGCGACAGTCTGGGTCATTGTGCCTGAGCTCTTTTTCATGCCAATATTTAGGATGTTTTCAAGCACGATGGTTTTGGTTAGATTTGCGTTGTAAATACCGAAAACACCAAAGAGACTGCTGCTATCACTGTTCTTAGGCATGTCGATCGTAGAGGCGTTAATGCCTAGATCTAAGCCGACTTCAATCGCATCGGTGACCAAGTAGCTAGGTGATACTTTTTTGCTATCGGCAAACGGATAGAGGTAAAGGTTGACCTTGCCCCAGCTGGCTTCAAGGTAGGAGCCGTCTAGGTCAGCGGTTTTGGTTTGAGTGGTTTTCACAGTCGAAGTGACACCTTCGCTTTTGGCCTTCGCTGAAGAATTCGAGTAGTTTACTAATGGTAAATGAAAGGTAAAACTTCCTTCGTCTTCAGCCAAAGCAGCGTAGGAGTTTGAAAGCCCTGCCATTAAACCTGCTACGATCCATTGTGACAATTTCATCGGTAGTCTCTCCTAAAAATCAGGAACGATTGGCCCCAGCCCTCGTACAGGTGGGAAGTTATTAGTTATATTAAGGAATACAGGGCAGTATGGCAAGGGTGCATAGTCAAATTCATGAGAAAATCGGTTTGGGTAGTAGCAAGTACGGTTGGACTGAGCTGAAAAGGCCTGCCCTGCGGCACCCGGCCGGGGCACCTAGCTTTTTATTGATTAGAGTCGAACTGTAGACTTCGGCTCTGGGACTAGGCAAGCTAGCCGAAGGGCTGGACGCCTGCTATGAGTTTGTAGCGTTAGGTTGCGTCCATTGCCACCGCTTTTGGAGGGCCTTGCTGATGAGCATGTTTAGACTGGGTCATCTGTTTCTAGCTGTCCTGGGGTTGGCAACCAGCGTGCAGATGGCGTCTTGGAGCTACGCGGCCGCTAGTGGCGTCAGCCTTTGGACTAGGCACAGCGGATCCTATAGCGATGACCAAAATCCAACAAAATCCAAAACCCAGGTCTTTGAATTTGCGCCGGGGAAGTTGGTCCAGCGCCGTATGTTGGATGTGCAGTATGGCCATACTGCTAATTACCGCGGGCGGCCTCTGGTCGAAGTGATCGCTTCCTATAAGCATGCCGCTAACGATGATCTTGCGTTACTACACTTCGCCAACGGCATGATCGTACCTGTGCCGCTGGATGAAGCTGATATCAAGCGGCTCGACGCCTTCGTCGCCGTCGAGGTATGCCCTAAAAAGGGCGCGTGCAGTGGCGACTTCTCGGAGGTTGCTAAGGAAGACGCCTACTCGGTGACCGGTGA
>Ga0315284_10018027_pt1 | contig 10009 bp, 12 predicted proteins | sample YL17G09_16_MG_FD_203696 | JGI IMG/M metagenome (GOLD analysis project Ga0315284, IMG submission 203696) | Sediment microbial communities from Yellowstone Lake, YNP, Wyoming, USA - YL17G09_16 | ecosystem: Environmental > Aquatic > Freshwater > Lake > Sediment | place: USA: Wyoming | collected...
CTGCACCAGATAATGCTAGTGCTATTTGAATAATACCACTGCCGCCACCGCCAGTTGATTCTGTCCAGCCTGTTAGACGTAATGTATAAACTTTACCAAGTGCTTCTGAGGTAAATTTTGATGTTGCTGTATTCCATGTTGCAAGCCCACCGTTATAATAATCATTTCCATCATTTATAGACATTGTTACCCATATACCCGTATCAGGAATATATTGAATACCGCCATGATCATGGAATTCATAGCGTGGTGTAATTGATGCTGTGACAGCAGTAAAAATACCAATTTCGCCGCTTGCTGATTGTGTCAAATAACCCATATTTGAACCCAGGCCGCTTATATTGATGCCACTGCCCGGTTCAGAAACAAATCCCTGTTGACAAATTTTATTTCGCATATTCTTAATATATCTTAGAATCATTCGATTGTATCAGATGAATTTATACCTTTCATTACAACCTCTTGCTTACTATACATATCTTTTAATATTTGTAATGAAAACTGGTGCCCCGAGAGGGAGTCTAACCCCCACCAATGCGATGTAAGCGCACTATCCTAACGCTAGACGATCAGGGCAAAGTGGAGACGCCGAAGGGAATTGAACCCTGTTAATCTTTTGGTTTTGCAGGCCAAAGACCTCCCAGAGGACGGCGTCATGTATATGAATATGTCTGTTTCTTTTGAGATGGTGCGCATACAGAGATTCGAACTCTGAACATTCCGATTCTAACTCGGACCTCTCTACCAAATTGGAGTATACGCGCATAAACTAAAATTTTATTTTTCGGCCGACAATCCAGCCATTTTCGATATATTCGGCTTGTGAACCTTTCTTAATTCTAATTGATTGTTTTTCTTCAAGATTGAAAATCCACATCATGCCGTATTGTGAATTTTTCTCATCTACAGGCTTTTGCAATTTTTCTGTTTTAGCACGTTTTGTTTTATTGACAAAACTCAAATCATATTTTTTAATCTTTCCATTTGGTAGACACATCTCCCGTATAAAGTGTATACCAAAGTTCAAGAATATGTTAAAATGACACCGGAGGAATTCGAATCCTCACCTTTCAAGACTCTCGAGCTTGTGACTCTACCAGTTGGTCTACGGTGCCATAAATGGTGCCCATACCGAGATTCGAACTCGGAACATGCAGATTTTGAGTCTGCCACCTCTACCAATTGGATTATATGGGCGTAAATGGCGGAGAATGAGGGAATCTAACCCCCGCAGGCTTTTAAACCTGTCCTCTGTTTAGCAAACAGGAACCTTAACAGACTCGGTCAATTCTCCGAAATTATTTCTTTCTACATTCAAAAAGTATCGATGGACCCTTGATTCCCTCAAGCTGAGACTCACCAATTACTTTTACGTTATAACGATTGTAAAGTGACATTTTTACATCATGTGTATTGTCACATACTAATAAAATGCCGTTATCATTAATGCATTCATCTGCTTTGTCAAGAAAAGATAACATTCCAATTTTTGGATGGTGACAAAGAACATGCATTACGACAATTACATCAAACAATTTTCCTTCGTGTTTATATGCATGAAAATCACATTCAACAGCAGATATTTTATGATTTAAATCAAAAATATTAGATAAAAATTCTACATGCTTGACGGGCGTGCTGTGTGCATCCATAGACGTCACATGATTTGCGGTTTTAGCAATTTCTAATGTTACGGCGCCATCAGCGCAACCTACGTCGAGAACGTTCTGTTTATCAAAAGTAGGAAATTTCATTGCCACGAGGTGTTTTTTCATATCAAATGTGCCAGGAATAAAACAACCATCAGAAAGCTCAATTGTGTGAAAGAATTTTTCTTTTAAAATTTCGAGGCCGCCTGCATCAATGACTTTATCATACAAAACTTTGTCTTTAATCTTTAATTTTTCTAATAATTTCGTGGGATCTACTTTAAAATTTTTGTAAGTCGATAGTTTGTTTTTATAAAAATCAAGCCAGCTAAACATTCTTATGCCCTCGCTCAATGTGATTCTCTTCATATTAAGATAGCGGGCGTTGGAATCGAACCAACTTCGCTTGCGCGACAGGGTATGAGCCTGTCAAGAGACCATTTCTAGATGCCCGCGTCAAATTTGGTGGTACTGCCCAGACTTGAACGCAAGGATTTTCAGTCCTTCGCTCTACATTGGAGCTACAGTACCATAATTGGTGGATCGCCGGGGAGTCGAACCCCGTACTCAGCAGTGCAAGTGCTGTGTTTTCCCAGCTAAACTAGCAACCCATTAAAATTTTAATATCTCAAAATAAATGTGGATGCGAGGAGAGTCGAACTCCTGTCCAAAATCACCCAAAATCAGCATCTACAGGTTTAGATTTTCTTTTATTTGTATATCAAGCAAAATCAAACTTTTATATACAAAAAGATTAACGCTCTTAATTTATCGTCCCGTTTAAGTCTATCTTAACGAACTTAAACGGGACTATCTTGTTTTATTACACTCAATATATGCTACAAGCAGCTTTATATCGAATGGAGAGCTCTGAAGAGCACTTGCTTAACTGCTTACGCAGCTAGCGCAATCTCAAAATTGCTATTATTATTGGCAACTATCATTTCATCGAATGTTTAACGAGAATTTCGACATACTCGACCTGCAGCTTTCATCTGACAGCAACCCTGTCGAAACCAAAGCGCACCCAAATCAAATTAAGCCTGGTTAATTGTGCACGTACCTGATGCAGCTGAAACCAGATAATGGTAACCATCACTAACGAGTACAACCGAAGAGTTTTGTGTTGCAGGTAAAGAAAGTTTTGATCCCGCGACACCCGTCGTTGTGATACCGGGTGATGTAACGAACGAAGTAAATCCGCCTACAGAACCAGTCATGCAGTGTGCATGACCTGAACCGCCGCGGAAGATAAATGTTGAACCTGGAACTGACCCTGGATCAGGTAGCGTTGCTGTTACCTGCGTTGATGAACTTGAAAGAACATAAAATCCGCCAAGCGCAAACGTCAAGTTTGATGACGCTGTAATAACATTAGCTACAAGCACGTGAGGAAAATTTGTTACTGTTTGTGAACCGCTTGCAGCAACTGGACCTGCAATTGTAACGTTTCCAAGAATCTGGTGTGAACCAGCACCATCATAATCAACTGCACCCTGTGAACCAAATACTGTATAACCCATTATAATAACCTCTGATTAAAGATATCGAAAGTAATTATACACGTCACGACGATTTGTTGGAAACATTATTCAGAAAGTGTCTACTGCAGTTGCGAAATGACTATGTGTATCAGTAGCGTTATATTCTAACGCGCCGAAGCACTGATAACGAACTTTTACACGATGCACACAAATTGGTGGTACTGCCCAGACTTGAACTGGGAACGCCTCGATCTTCAGCCGAGCGCTCTACATTGGAGCTACAGTACCATAAAAACGGAAAGTGTGAGACTCGCACTCACAACGGACGTATTGCCGCGCTTGCTTTCAAGGCAAGTTCCTCATCTGGCCGGATACTTTCCACAAGTAATTTTGTTTTATAGAGATCATAGTTTCTGATATAGCAAAAACGTATATAAAAATCTGGCATTAGTGCTCTAACGCGCTTTCCTACAATTTGCGATTCTTCATTAAAACGATTTGATAATAATTGAACCCATCCAAATTTGTAAAAATCACACTTCCATAAACAAAAGAATATTTTCAAGTAACAACTAATTCGAAAACCAATCAGATCCACGTAGTTTCAGTACGAAATTCATAACTTAATCTTTACTAATATTCAAAATGTGGGTAGAGACGGAGTTGAACCGCCAATGTTTACTCAAAAGAGACAAGGGTTACAGCCTTGCGCGACCTACCGATAGTCGACCATCTACCCATAAACTAAGTGCCCATGACGAGATTTGAACTCGTAAAGTCGAGGATTTTAAATCCCCTAGCTGTGCCAATTCGCTCAAGACCACACGGGCAAAAGAAGGCGATCGCGAAATATTTTCATACTTCCATCGCCGCTGCAATTGGTAGTTGCAGGACGTATTCATAATTCATATACATGTTATCAATGAACACTAAACTTAATTAGTATAACAAACTCTGTTCCGATTTTTCCTAAATTTTTAGGAGCTATATGATCGGGACGAAACATAAACAGGGACCAGCGCCGCCTCACTACTCGTAAATCGAAGTCGATCTACTAAAAGTGCCGCGTTTAGCTTACAATAAACGTTATAAAGCTTGCGGATCATGTTGTTTTGCCTCTTGATAAATCTGTATTGATTTATTACATTACTTATACCACATCTTACTAATTTGTACAAACTTTGTTAAAATTTAGATATGTACTTTAGAGGGCTGCAAATTGAAATCATCAAAACAATCTTGTTTAATTTCATTGTGTTTATTTTTACACACGATATTTCTTTTAGCGATTATACCGATTGTTTTTGTAACATTTTTAAATGTTTTTAAGCATACGCAATCTGATACGAATAAAGAGGCTGCAGAATTAGTTACAAAGTCATTTGTGTTTATAGAAATCATTAATGAAGAAAGAACTAAAACGTGCTTTGGTGATACTTGCGGCGAAAGCACTGATAATAGAGTTATGTACACGGCATCTGGTGTTGCAATTGCAGAAAATCAAGTTCTGACTGCGGGACATGTATGTCAATCTTTCGAAGAAGTATCTCTTCTTTTTAAGAAGGAACCAACAAAGAATGAATATGAAAGTATGACAATTGAGACACAAACAGTCATTTGGCTGATTGCAAAAGATTCTTTGGGTAATAGATTGTCAACAAGAATTTTAAAGATAGATGATCAAAGCGATCTATGTATTTTAGATGCACCTGGTATCACAAAAGAGCTAAGCATTAAAATATCAAAAACGGGACCATTACAAGGTGATCATGTTCTCACAGCGGCAGCGCCACTCGGTATTTTCTCAAAAGGAATGACGCTAGTATTTGATGGCTTGTATGCTGGTTCGACAGATGATAGCGATGTCTATGCAATGCCTTGCCGTCATGGTAGCAGCGGTGCTCCAATTGTCAATGAAGATGGTGAGCTTGTCGCGCTTACATATGCAGGAAGCGAAGACATTGAAAATGTCAATATTGCTACAAATCTCGTAAGAATAAGAGGCTTTTTACATTTAGACAAATGATTCTAGGCTATCAATCTTGTTGAGTAATTCTTTTACGTCATCACTAAGCTTTTTTGGCATCTTATGCTTAATTCTAAAGATATGATCTCCAGCACGACCATCATTTAGCGTGATACCGGCAGATTTTTCAATTATGCTATCACCATTCTTTGTCAATTCTGGAATTGATATTAACTTGCTTCCTGTAATAGTTTCTGCTTCAACTGTGCAACCAAGAATAGCACGTTGATACGGCACATTAATTTCTGAGATAATATCTATACCCTCTCTTGAGAAAACAGGATGAGATTCGACAATGATATTAATATAAAGATCGCCTCGAGCTGCCGTTTGAGGATCTGGACCGCCAAACCCAGGTAATCTCAATTTATTTCCCGTAAAAACACCTGCGGGAATTTTAAGATTGACTTGCTGTGTATTTTCAATTCTGCCTGCGCCAGAACAATTTTCACAATATTCTGTTTCCTTGCCGCTTCCCATACACGAATTGCAGTTTGTTGCAAACATCATGTTTCCTTGCGTATGGGAAATTCTACCCCTGCCTTGGCAGTGTGTACAGCTAATACTCTTTGTGCTAAAACCTCTACCAGTACAAACATTGCAAGAATCAATTTTTGGAATTGTAACGATACGCTCTGTGTTCTTCACAGAATCCATAAAACTGATTTGATACTGCATTTCAATATCAAATCCACGGGAGCGCATAGGCGATCCGCCAAATCCAAATCCTCTAAAAAATTCTTCAGGATCAAAAGCTGATCTAAATTGTTGAGGATTATCGTACTGAGCGCGCTTATCAGGATCAGAGAGCACATTATACGCTTCAGCGATTTCTTTAAACTTTGCTTCTGCCCCTTCGTCTTTATTGACGTCGGGGTGGAACTTTTTTGCAAGTTGTCTGAAGGTCTTCTTTACGTCGGAATCTGTTGCTGTACGATCAATACCGAGTATATCGTAATAATTTCTACCTTCAGGCATTATTTAGTTCTCGCAGTTTCTGCTCTAGCAAGTTTTGCCAGTTCACGAAATACAAACGCTCTACGACGTTTTTTCATAGCCCTAGAAGGACGCTTATTTGGTGTGGAAAGCGTTCCTGCAGAAAATTTACGCCAGAGCTTTCTGAACTTTCTTTTTGCCTCACGACCCTGTTTGCCAGTAAAAGTGCTCATTGCGGCTCTAAACTCATCACCAGACAATACGTTTGGTACGATACGGGCTTCTGCAATTTTTATAGTAAGAAAAAGTTGAAACATGTCCATGTTTACTACTCCTTAATGTCTACTTGTATTGTTATAGCAATACTTTCAACTTGTTATGATGCATTATAAATCGAAAATAAACTAATTGCAATCTTTGAAATTAATAATAACTTCACATAAGATTTCATCATCACACGTAATAGAAATCTTGTCGCTGCTTATGTCTGCATTTTCTTTTATTTTAGATCTATACTTTCCCGGTAATTCAGATGCAAGGAATTTTATACTATTTTCTTTAGACATCTCTAGTGAGAAATTTAGTTGACTTCCGAACGGGCAAATAGTAACATCGATTTGCTTTTTTATTTCAAAAACTATGCCGCAAAAAATGAAAAGATCTTCAATGTCATTAGAAGTACCATGCCAATCCATGACGACTTATGCTTCTCTTACAAGTGTGTAAGTGAATTTATCCCAGCCTGGGCCTTTTTGTACTTGTTTTCTACAAAGTGACATAAATTCGCGGAAATCCTTTTCACTTGCAAATACTTGACAACCTGCACTCCACGGTCCCACTTTGACACTTGTCGAATCACCGTCATAGGGTGTCGAATTAGATGCATGTATATTAATCCCAGACACAGAAGATTCTTTAATTGTCTTTGGATCATAGTCGATGACAGCGTCAAGATTACTATCTTTGTATAATTTTACGGCGCCATTTCGTTGACAAAGTGCTTCATACTTTCCAGCATGAAGATCTATTTTATAAACACCAGAATATTGACCTTCAACAAGCACTGCAACACCTTCTGGACCAAACCATTTTGATTTATTCTGAAGGTAGTATAAGCCGGGTTCTGTTGTTATTGGCCACCAACGTTCGACCCAACCCGATTCATCTCTATAAGCGACGACTAACCAATCGTCAAAAGCATCAGGAATGTTCTTTTTAGAACGAATGCCAATAATGTTTAAGTTATATGTTCCCGATGTAAAAACTGCGTGACCAAGTGATGAGACGTACTCTAAAATTCCCGGAAGTTTCATTTATTTTATCCTATTCATGATTCAAAAACATTTTTTGTATTTTCTTTAAAGACATGTGCTTATACTTCTTGAATTGACCATTCTTCGCCCGCGGACGATAAAAATCATTTGTCCAACCGCAATCAGGACAATTATATGAAGAAATACCATCACATACGCCGCATCCTCGAGTTTTTCTAAATTTTGTCATTTTTAAATTACCCTTTCACAACAACGACTTGCTTAAGCGTATGAACAATATCAACAAGGTCTGATTGCGCCGTCATGACGGCGTCAATATCCTTATATGCCATTGGCGTTTCATCAATGACATCTTTGTCTTTACGGCATTCAACGCCTTCTGTTGCATCTCTATGCATTTTCAATGTAAATGTTTTCTTTGCTTCATTACGAGACATCTTTCTTCCTGCGCCATGTGAACATGAATTGAAAGATTCAGGATTTGCTTTACCCTTTACAATAAATGATTTAGCACCCATTGATCCAGGAATAATTCCGTATGCTTCATGTCCAGCATAAACAGCACCTTTTCTTGTAACGATAACATTCTTCCCGTAATGGAACTCTCTAGAAACGTAATTATGATGACAACTTACAATTTCGTCAACAATTCCAAATTTTCTATTTTTTGTTTCTTTTCTAATTGCAGAAACAACCTGTTCAAGCATTAATTCTCTATTAGTCTTGGCAAAATCTTGTGCCCACGAAACTGCTTGAATGTAATCATCAAAATGCGTAGTCCCTTCAGAAAGATATGCCAAATCTGCATCTGGTAAATTACTAATCAAATTTCCCATATCTTTCTTTGCAACTTCAATAAAGTATGAACCAATTCTGTTACCGACGCCTCTTGATCCAGAGTGCAACATAATCCATACATGATTAACTTCGTCAAGGCATAATTCAATGAAATGATTACCCGTTCCAAGCGTGCCAAGCTGATTAAATGTATTTTTTGCTGATGCTTGTGGGTGCTTTGCTAAGATTGAATCGTAACCTATTGAAAGGTCTGCCCATGCATTGGCTTGGTTACTTGGAATTTTATTATTTCTCCAAGATCCAACGTCATTTGATTTACCATTATCGCTTCTACCGTGAGGAACAGCTGCTTCAATTGCTGTTCTAATACCTAGAAGATTGTCTGGAAGATCATTAGCAGTTAGCGAAGTCATTGCTGCTAACATTCCGCATCCTATATCCACGCCCACGGCTGCGGGAATCACTGCACCAACAGTAGGAATAACAGAACCCACTGTAGCACCCATGCCCCAATGAACATCTGGCATTACAGCCAACCATCCATGAATAAAAGGCATAGTCGCTACATTCAATAGCTGCTTTTTTGCTGAATCCTCGACGGGAACACCTTTTGTCCACATTTTAATACGATTGACACCGTCAGGCGATACTAAAGATTCATATGCATCAACTTTATTTTTCACGAAACACCTATAATTAATCTGTTGTCTTGACTTTCTCTTCAAGCACAGACAAATTTTCAACCATTTGTATTACATTCTCTTCTAAATCATCTAATCTCGTTCTAAGCTCTACACTTTCTGCTTCTAGCTCAATAGAAGATAATGGATCAAAACTTGAAAACTTATGTTTTAATAATTTGTCAACAAGGCGTTCAAGTCTTGTTAATCTTTCTAAAAAATCTACATCTTGATTAGGTAACCATAACAAACCCATGACATTATACCCCCGCGAAAAATTTTCATTACTTTTCTTTTGAGAAACGTTCACGTTTTCGTCTGCTTACCTCACTCGCTGCCCAGAATGATGCTTCTTCATAATCGGGGAATGATTTTTCTACGCTGTCATCGTCATCTAAAAATTGAACAACAGCTAATGAACCGCCTTCATCTTCTACGTTAGGATAAATTGAAACTCTCTCATCAGATGTAACCCACGGGTAAGCATCTGTGCTTTGACCCGTGGCTTTACTTCTATGACTTATCTCTTCACGTATAAGAAAACGCAGCATTTCAATGGTTGTCATGTACTATAAATATGCTGTACTTGTTCAACTCACTAGATTAAAATCAGCTGTATCAAGTATTTCTATGACAGAATCAACAAGCGTTTCATCTGAACCCGCCTTCAGCTTGATAATTCTAAGCGCAGCTTTGACTGCCTTAATATCAAGCTTATCTTCGTAGGCACTATCAAGTGACTTCATATCTTCTCGAAGCAGCTTTACTTCATTTTCAATCTCTGCACGCTTATCAACATATTCTTTAACAACTTCTCTAGTCACATTGCCCTCCTGAGCGTCTATTAAATTCTTCGATACAGGCATCTTTAATTACTATTTTACCGTATCCTGCGTTAGTTTGAATTTGTACTTTTCCTATGAACATTACGAGTTCTTCTTCTGGCATCTCCTGAATTAGTTTCTTAATTAAATTTTTCTGATTTGGTACATGCGGCTGCGTATTTACAGATCTTGTTGGCAAACGTGCATTAAGATTCACCAAATTATCACTGTCGCACAAAAGTTCTACTAAGAATTTCTTGAATACAGGAATACTCTCCTGTGAAATTCCCGTATAACCATACTTCTCAGTATATTTTTTAATACGTGAAGCAAGAAAT
>Ga0315284_10018028_pt1 | contig 10007 bp, 4 predicted proteins | sample YL17G09_16_MG_FD_203696 | JGI IMG/M metagenome (GOLD analysis project Ga0315284, IMG submission 203696) | Sediment microbial communities from Yellowstone Lake, YNP, Wyoming, USA - YL17G09_16 | ecosystem: Environmental > Aquatic > Freshwater > Lake > Sediment | place: USA: Wyoming | collected...
AGCGTGTTTAACGGTATCATCAACAGCGTTGTTTAATTCCACGGTGTCGGTTGTTGCGACCGCTTATGTAGGTGGTAATTTGTTTGTAAGTGGGTATATATCAGGCACAGCACAGTATGCATTATCGGCAGCCTATGCAGTATCAGCTTCAACGGCAGCAAGTGCATTACATGCTGCTATGGCATCAGCTTTGAATAGTGGCACAGTATTAAACATGGCGACATCATATTGCACAGGCTCATTTAGAGTTACAAGCGGTATTACTGCTGGCAGTGGGTATATTTCTGGTACACTAGTAGTTGTTGGAGAAGTTACCGCAGCCAGCGTTTGCGTATCTGGAGGACTAACAGCTCTTAGTGCATACATCTCTGGCGGCATAGTAGTTATCGGAGGCATAACATGTGCAAGCTTATTCGTTAGTGGCTATATATCAGGCACGGCACAGTACGCATTATCGGCAGCTTATGCGGTTTCAGCAGGGACTTTAAGCGGTGTTACCGCACTGGCTACCATAATGAATAAGATGGTATACTATCCTGCTGGAACAGCCCAAACGAAACTAATTACAAGTATTAAGACGACTGTAGTTAATGGCACAGTATTCACAAGTGTAACAGCGTTTGCCCTTTCAGCGTTGGATTCAGTTTGGGGACTTATTGGAACAGCTACCCCGACAACTGGGGTATGGGTACTACAAATTCCCACAATTACAACAACATCAGTCACGCTTAAGATATATGAGGCTTATCATGGCGAGGCCGCAACCGCAGGGCATTTGGTACAGGTCAGACTTTGGGCTATAGGGAATCCATCGTAAAGGAAGGTGATTTGTTAATGGAAATATCAAGCGTAAACGCCGCTAATTTTCATTTAAGGGATTTAGACGACGACGAATACGAAACTAGTTACGGGAGTTCCGTGATTAGTAGCATAGTATTGTTTGCCTATTCGGGATACCTGCATACAAGAGATTACTCCGGGAACGAGAACGTGGCCGCTGGTAGCGGGCTAAGTGTCGCTTCGGCGGACTACGCTGAATCGGCAGGGACAGCAGCTGCCACGTACTCGGCAGAATACGCATATTCGGCAGAATATGCTTTATCAGCAGCTTATGCAGCGAGTGCACCCCCTGCTGATGCATTGTCAGCAGGATATGCTCTTTCGGCAACATACGCAGTGTCCGCAGGGATAGTAGTAAGTGCGACTCACGCAGCTACGGCAGATTATTCACCGTCAGCAGATTATGCGTTGTCTGCAAGTTACGCAGTGAGTGCCGCAAGTGCTGCTAGTGTAGGCTTTGCGGTGTCAGTATCAACAGCATTGTATGCCCCATCGGCAGCTACAGCAAGTTATGTAGCATCAGCGAGTACGGCGGCTTATGCGTTATCGGCGGCTTATGCCATATCTGCCGGGATAGCGGCTAGGGCGAGTACCGCTGATGTTGCGGCTTATGTGGTGTTGGCAGCTTACGCAGTCTGTGCAGGCGTAGCGGCATCAGCCACGACAGCGGAAAGCGCAACACATACACTGGCAGCGGATTACTCGGTATCATCGGATTACGCCATATCGGCAGGGGCAGCGGTGAGCGCGGCACACGCAGCATCGGCGGCTTACGCAACATCAGCAGGGACAGCGGCTGCCGCTTTATTGGCAGGGGCTGCAACGTATGCGGTATCGGCAGGTACGGCAGGTTATACGGCATCAGCGGAATATGCTTTATCAGCCGGGACAGCATTAAGGGCGACTACGGCAGACAGTATCGGGTATGTTGCATCGGCTGGAGATGCGTTGTCGGCAACTTATGCGGTGTCAGCTTCAACAGCAGTGAGTGCAACACACGCCGGGACAGCAGATTATGCAGTGTCTGCGGATTATGCGATATCAGCAGGGGTTGTTCCTTTAGCAACAAGAGCTGCGACAGCAGACTCTGTACCATATGCCTTAACAGCGGCGTACGCAGCTTCTGCAACCTACTCATTGTCTGCTTCAACGGCGGCGAGTGCAACTCACGCAGGGACAGCGGATTATGCAGTGTCTGCGGATTATACGATGTCAGCAGGGGTAACGCCTTTGGCGACTAGGGCTGCAACATCAGACTCTGTACCATATGCCTTAGCAGCAGCGTATGCAGCTTCTGCAACCTACGCATTGTCTGCTTCAACAGCAGCAAGTGCGCCACATGTAGGGACTGCAAGTTATGCAGTGTCAGTAGATTATGCCCTTTCAGCAGGGTATGCGGCAAGTTCACCAGCGACAGCATCAGCGGATTATGCGGAATCAGCGGCTTACGCAGTGTCTGCCTCAACAGCAGTGAGTGCAACCCACGCAGGCACGGCGAGTTATGCCGTATCAGTGGATTATGCATTATCAGCAGGGTACGCAGCGAGTGTCGCAGGGGTAGCATCAGTGGCATATGCTTTGTCGGCTGGGTACGCAGTATCAGTTACAACAGCGGCAAGTGCAACACATACTGCTACGGCAGACTTTGCAGCATCGGCAGCTTATGCAGTATCAGCAGCATATGCAGTATCAGCCGGGACAGCATTAAGGGCAACAACAGCAGATGCCATAGCAACCGCTTATGTAGCATCAACAATTTATGCGGTATCAGCAAGCACATCACAGATGACATTTACCATGCCGACCGGGACTATTTTAAATATGGGAACGTCAATAAATACAGGAGATTTTACAGTATCGGGCAATATAGTTGTTGGTGGCAAAACGACAGGGACATGTTTGTACGCAGTGTCAGCCGCAACTGTTCAGGCTGTACTTACTATGCCAAGTGGATGGACTGCAAACATGGGAACATCGTACTGCACCGGCAACTTTACAGTATCAGGGAATATGCTTATAGGCGGCTACGTTTCAGGTACAGCGTTGTATGCATTAAGTGCGCATACAGTGCCTAAAACAGAATATACGTACAATGTTGAAACCGCACTCATGGCCGAGAGTTTCCCGAAATGGAATGATTCCTTCGGGGCTTGGTCGATATGTCGTCCTTCCATGCGTGTTGTCACAACAGTATACGATGGGAAAGTTATTGATGTTACTGGTTCTGCGTATTGGTCTTGTGTAAAACTTGTTGTAGAGGATGCAGAGACTGGTTATTTTATTTGGGGGAACGCAACAGACGGAAAAAATTGTACTTGTCGTGCCTATACTGTACTAGGAACAGCAGTAGCGACAGCAAACGCAGTAACTTGTAATATGTTCTATTTAGCTGGTTCGGTGTTCTAATAACTAAAACCAATTTGTACAATATTAGGAGGTGGCTTATTCATGAGGATACAGGATACAATAGCCCCTAATTTTCATCTGGAAGAAACGTCTACCCTGCCGAGTTCTTTTGCTAGTAGTATAAACCTGTTCGCCGTATCGGGCGTACTGCATACGATAGATTACTTCGGGAACGAATATATATTAGATGGTAGCGCAGGGTTTGCCGGGTCCGCCGAATATGCGGTGTCGGCAGGGACAGCAGCAGCTGCATTTTCAGCAGAATACGCATTATCGGCAGGGTATGCACTATCAGCGGCCTATGCGGCAAGTGCGAATGTGGGCTACACAGCATCAGCAGATTATGCGGTATCAGCAGGATACGCCGTGTCAGCGACTACAGCCGCAAGCGCAACCCACGCAGCCACAGCGGACTATGCATTGTCGGCAGATTATGCGTTGTCAGCAACTTATGCACTATCGGCAACGTATGCGGTATCAGCAGGGTTTGCCGTATCAGCTACAACAGCAGGGTATGCTGTGTCGGCCGGTACCGCGGATTATGCTGTATCCGCAGGCACGGCAGCCTACGCAGTATCAGCAGATTATGCGTTATCAGCAAGTACAGCCGTAAGGGCCACCACGGCGGATGCGGCCCCAGTTGCCGTTTCGGCGGCATACGCGGTATCGGCAGCGTATTCAGTAAAAGCGGTAACAGCAGGTAGCGCAACGCACGCCGGCACGGCAGATTACGCATTGTCGGCAGATTACGCGATATCCGCATCAACAGCAGTAAGTGCAACTTATGCGGCTAGTGCGGCATACGCAGTGTCTGCTTCAACAGCCGCTTATGCGACACAAGCATCTACGGCAGCTTATGCAGTTTCCGCAGGGACAGCGGATTATACAGTATCGGCAGATTATGCGATATCAGCAGGGACGGCGGCAAGGGCTGCTACAGCAGATGCTGCTCCATACGCAGGGAGCGCAAATTATGCGGTATCAGCAACGTACGCGGTGTCAGCAAGCACGGCGGCAAGCGCAACACACGCCGCAGCGGCATCTTATGCTAACACGGCATCGTATGCAGTATCCGCAGCTACAGCAGACTTAGCGGCGAGGGCAACCACAGCGGATGCAGCAGTAACAGCAGCTTCTGCGGCTTACGCAACATCAGCTCTTTACGCAGTATCTGCGAGTACAGCGGCAAGCGCAACCCATGCGGCAACAGCAGATTATGCAGTGTCAGCAACATACGCAATATCCGCAGGGACAGCAACTTTAGCGGCAAGGGCAACAACAGCAGATGTAGCGGCGACAGCAACTTCTGCGGCTTATGCAGTATCTGCATCATATGCTGTATCAGCAACTACTGCGGCGAGTGCAACCCATGCAGGGACGGCGGATTATGCTGTGTCAGCGGATTATGCTTTATCAGCGGCTTATGCAGCATCAGCAGGAGGAGGGGCGGCATCAGCGGCTTATGCAGCATCAGCGGCTTATGCAGTATCAGCAACTACGGCAGCAAGCGCAACTCATGCAGGAACGGCAGATTACGCAGTGTCTGCGGACTACGCTCTGTCGGCGGGTTATGCAGCATCGGCAGCAGGGGTAGGTTCTGCGGCGTATGCGGCCTCGGCGGCTTATGCTGTATCAGCATCAACAGCAGCAAGTGCAACACATGCGGGGACAGCAGATTATGCAGTGTCTGCGGATTATGGCCTATCGGCAGGATATGCCCTATCAGCAACCACGGCAGCAAGGGCAACAACGGCAGATGTAGCAGCTTATGCAGCAAGCGCAGCTTATGCAGTTTCGGCAAGCACAGCAGCGGCAGCAAAGGCTGTAGCAACTGGGGCTATCTTAAATATGGGGACATCATATTGCACAGGCAATTTTACAGTATCAGGCAACCTACTTGTTGGTGGGTATGTTTCAGGGACAGCCTTATACGCGCTATCAGCGACAACAGCGGCGGCGGCTAAAACCATAGCAAGTGGCGCAATCGTAAACATGGGCACCTCATACTGTACTGGCACTTTTGCAGTATCAGGAAATCTGCTTGTTGGCGGATATATTTCAGGGACATGTCTATACGCACTAAGCGCAAACACTGCGGCAGAGGCAAACACTGCGGCATATGCAGATTATGCTGGGTATACAGATTATTTTGTATTCGATGGCATGTCGCAGTGTATAATAGGTCAAGTGAATCTTTCGATATATAATGGCCAAACATATGCTTCATTGGATATTGACCAGAAAATCTCTAACATATATTATGCTGCCGCACACCCAAGAACTTTAACAACTGGATGCTTTATCAGTATAAATAGGGCTAGTACTAATATCGTTTTCCAAGTATACTCTAGGCAAGGAACAGCGGTAACAGCGGGCAATGCCATAGCTGCTAGTGTCCTTGTAATAGGCAGAGAAGCATAGTTAAAACAAAAAGGAGTGACCGCATGAGCAAAATATTAGTAGGTGCAGGGGGCATGGCTATTGATTTTATAACGTACTATTGCCCTTCTTATTGCGTGGACCTAATAGACGACTTTAAAGTAGGAAACATACTAGGCCACCCGATAATCGGTACTGTTTCCGACCTCATAAAGAACAAATGCTGGGGGAAAGGGTCAGAAATTTATAACTGTGTTGGCTCGTGTGGGGACAACAGCACTAGAAACAGGGTGTTTAACAAAATTAAAGCAGCCGGGATAGACACAAGAAATTTAACAATGAGTTCGTTTATAAGCTGGGACGTAGCATTTGGAGAAAACGTCTTGGCAAACATCGGGAGTCAGATACACCACGGCTGTATGATAGACGACAACGTGGTTATCTCTCCCGGTGTAATTATATGTGGGGATTGTGGCATACATGAGAATGTGTTTATAGGTGCAGGAAGCACAATTATTCAAGGCATTCAAATAGGCAAAAATTCCATCATAGCAGCGGGGGCAACTGTAACAAAGGATGTGCCCGCTAACCAAGTATGGGGCGGCACCCCCGCTCGCTTTATAAAATCTCATGAAAGGTAGTGATTATTATGGCTTTAGTTGCAGGGACAACAACAAACGCAGCTATACCAGTCACCCCGGTGCTTGGTGCAGCTTCAACCCCTAATACCGTTGCAATAAAAAGTGGTGATACTTTGGGTGCTATTGCCGCAGCAAATAAGACAACAGTGGCAGAGTTACAGAAGGCGAACCCGACAATTACAGACCCCAATAAGGTGCAAGCTGGGCAAGTTATAAATTTACCTACTCCGATAGCACCGGCAGCAGTTACAGCACCGAAACCAACAACAACCCCTGTAACACCTGTAACGACACCAACGCCTGCGCCAGTACCTGTTGTTGCTCCTATTCCTAAAGCGATTGCGCCAACAGTAGCACCAGCCCCGGTAGCACCAGCCCCGGTAGCCCCAGCTCCTGTAAAACCAGTGGCAACCCTACTTAAGGCTGGCAGTACCGGGAATGACGTCAAGCTATTGCAGACACAGTTAAAAGCAGCAGGGTATGACCCCGGAGGGATAGATGGTACTTATGGCGCGAATACGATAGCAGCAGTAAAAGCGTACCAAGCAGCAAGGGGATTAACCGTTGATGGTGAGGCGGGGCCGCAGACTATAAGCAACCTATTTGCCCCGACTATCACCGTAAAAGCTGGGGATACGTTGGATAAAATCGCCCTGGCGAACAAAACAACTGTCGCGGAGATACTAAAGGTTAACCCAAGCATCACAGACCCGAACAAGATAACTGTTGGGCAGACAGTGTCGTTGCCTATAGCAGCAACACCAGTAGCCCCTATCCCAGCGGCTTTAACCCCAGCCCCAACGCCAGCTAAACCAGCAGCCCCGGACATAATGGCTATTGGTGGCTTGTCTGCGAAATATGAATCCGCAGGAGACCCCGGAATAATTGCGAGGAATCCCGGTGACCCCGGAGGCGCAAGTTATGGGTTGTGGCAGCTTTCAGCAACAAGGGGTTCAGCAAAGTTGTTTCTGGATTCGTTGGCAACAACCGCCCCCGATATATACCAGAAACTTAATGCTGCCTACAACACGGGCGGCGCAGGGTTTGGTGAAAACTTTGATAAAGCGTGGAAAGAAGTTGCGGTAGCAGACCCGGCAAGATTTTCTGCCTTACAGGCGGCGTTTATCAAGACTGGGTACTATGATGTTGCAGCAAAAGATTTGGCCTCTACCGTAAACTTTGATATAAACTCCCGGAGTGCAGCCTTGCAGTCCGTTTTGTTCAGCACGGCGGTACAGCATGGGGCATCAGGGGCGGCTAGCTTGTTCAAGAAGCTTGACCTGTCGAAGGATGATGCCAGTATCATCAACCAACTATATGACGAGAGAAGTAAGGTTGAGATTTACTTTAAGAGTTCGTCTCCGTCAATACAGCAAGGTGTAAAGGCTAGGTTTGTATCGGAACGTAAGGATGCTTTAGCAGCATTGGCCAAGGAAGGTTTTGCTCCAACAGTAGTGTCACCGGCAGTGCCAACAGCACTCCAGACACCGCCTACAGCACCTACTCCTGCACCTGCTCCTACTCCTGCTCCAGTACCAGCACCAGCACCTACTCCTACTCCAGCACCTACTCCAGCACCAGCACCTACTCCTACTCCAGCACCTACTCCAGCACCTGCACCTGCACCCGCTCCAGTACCAGCTCCAGCTCCAGCTCCAGCAGTGCCAGCGGCACTCCAGGCACCGCCTACAGCTACAGAAGCAGCAACATTCCCAGCTCCTGCTCCACCAGCGGCAACGCTTCCATTGGGTGAGGGGGAAATATCCACCAAGCAGCTTCCAGTTTTATCAACTGTACAAGCTGGTGACGTACAGGTAGCACAGGAGTTAACCGCAAAAGGGATACCATTCACATGGAATCCTGCTAACGGAGGCATCATGATAAACAATAAACCCCTCATGAATGCGGATGTCCCCGGAGGTAATCTTGTTGGTGACAAGATGTATGTTACAAGGGCTGTAATGGACAATATACTGCAAAAGTACGCAGGAATTGCACCACCGGCAGCAATTACACCCCCAATTGCACCACCGGCAGCAATTACACCCCCAATTGCACCCGGGGTACCAGCGGCGTTACAACCATCACCCGGACCAACAACAGGCATTCCTGCGGGGTGGAACCCGGAAGCCTTTGCGGCTGATTATCAGGCTGAAATTGATAGGATAAAGTCACTTAATCCTAACGACCCAAGGATACCAATACTTGAGGCCAAAAGGGCCGAAAAAATAGCAGGGATGACCCCAGAGGAACTGACAGCGTTGGGTGTTAACCAGCAGGGACAACCAATAGAAGCGACCCCTCCACCATCCCCGGCACTTGAACCACCACCAGCACCACCCACGGAAACACCGCCAGCGGCAGCAGGAGGTATCCCACCAGCATTGACTCCCGAAGCTACGCCTCCGGCAGCAGCACCGCCAGAAACGCCCCCTGTGACTCCAGAAGCACCACCAGCGGCAGGGATACCCCCAGCGTTGCAACCAGCCCCAGCAACCAACGTGATAAGTACGAGGAACCTTCCTGTGCTTCCTGCTGTTCAGCCGGGACAGGTTGCATTGTCGGATGAATTAATAGCAAAAGGGCTCCAGGTTGGGTGGGACCCGGCTACCGGGTTTGTTACGATAAACGGTCAGCAGCTGATGAATGCGGATGTCCCGGGTGCCAGCCTGGTCAATGACAAGGTTTATGTTACCCCGGAAGTCCTTAACGCTATCGTGCAAAAGTACGGTGCGACTCCTCCACCACCATCACCCACAACAACCCCCGGTGCAGCGAGTACAAGGAACCTCCCTGTAGTAGAATCTGCCCCAACCGGGCAGGTTATATTGGCAGATGAAATGAAGGCTAAGGGCATCCAGGTCGGTTGGGATGATGCAACCGGGAACGTTACCTTAAATGGTCAAGTTGTTAAGACAGAAGACCTTCCCGGCGCAAGCTTATACCAGGGTCATGTTTATGTTCCCCCTGCTGTTATTGCCAGTTTAGAGAAGAAATACGGGGCAGCAGCGGCAGCAGAAGCAGCAATGCCTTCTCCCGGACCTTTGGCTGATACGAAGAAGTTCCCTGTAGTGGCTACTGTCCCTACCGGGTACGTCCCATTGAGGGATGCCCTTGAGTCCCAAGGGCTCCAAGTAGCATGGAACGAAGCTACCGGCAGCTTTACTGTGAATGGCAAGCCTGTAAGCAACGCAGATATTTCAGGCGCGAAGCTGTACCAAGACTCTGTTTATGTTTCAGAGGATACCGCGAAGAATATTGCAACCAGGTACGGTGTAGAAGCCCAACAGATGGCGAGGGACTACAACCAGCAGAGGGTAGCAGCGGACATCCAGACACAGATTGCTATACAGAGGATAAACGATTATTACAAACGGGTAGGTCTTAAAGCTGGGGGGCAGGCAGCCGCAGCAATAAGGCAAGCAGCTATACAGGGACTGTCAGGGCAGCAAAAACTGAATGAAGACGAGCAAATGGCACTAAGCAAGCTTGTACAATCCAAGCAGGAAGTAACCAAGACTACGATACATGACCAGATTGTGAAATGGAATACAACTTATGGCAACATGATTGCAGCGGTGGCAAGGTCCGGGGAAACCCCGCAGCAGACATATAACTACCTGATAAATAACTCGGATGCAGTCATAAGTGCTGTAGGACCTACCAATTTCAACCAAATGCTGAAAGCTGTAATGAAACAACTGGGCTTAGCAGCATAAGAAGGAGTGGGACATTATGGGC
>Ga0315284_10018029_pt1 | contig 10007 bp, 11 predicted proteins | sample YL17G09_16_MG_FD_203696 | JGI IMG/M metagenome (GOLD analysis project Ga0315284, IMG submission 203696) | Sediment microbial communities from Yellowstone Lake, YNP, Wyoming, USA - YL17G09_16 | ecosystem: Environmental > Aquatic > Freshwater > Lake > Sediment | place: USA: Wyoming | collected...
AGGCCTTGCCTTCCACCAGTGAGGCTTGCTTTACGGCATCCAATATGGCCTTCTTATGGGGCAGGCCCGACGTCAGGACCGCCTCGCCCTCGGCGTTGTAGACCACGAACCCGCCGGGGGGGATTTTATGCTTCTCGGCAACGGCTTCCCCCGCCCCATCGTCCATGTTCACGGCCAGGAAGCTCGCCCTGCCCTTCAGGTTTTCTTTCAGCCCATCCACGATGGGCCTCATGATCAGGGTGTTGGCTCAGTAGTTGGAGTACAGCCAGACCACCACAGGCTGGCCCTTCCCAAAGTAGCCCCGCAGGTCCTCTTCACTAGCCAAGGATCCCTTGCCGGGCCGGGCGGCGAGCCAGTAGAGCAGGAGGGCGCTCCCGCCCCCCAGGATCCCCCAGGACCACCCCGCCCCCGCCTTCCCCGAAATCAGGGCATAGTCCAGCGCCCCAAGCCAGATGAGCCACAGGATAAGGTAGGAATATCGCCGTATTGTGATCATGCGGCTCCTGTATTATATCATCGCTCCAGCCAGCCAGCGCCTGGCTGCGTCCGGCACCTGGACCCGGTCCTTGAGCACGATCGCGTCCTTCGTGCAGACCGAACGGCAGATCCCACAGCCGTAGCAATGCTTCTGGTCGATGAAGGCGGTCTTGGTGGCCGCGCTGTAGGCCAAGGCCCCGAACTGGCAGACCCGCATGCAGTTCCGGCAGCCCGAGCATAGGTTATGCTGGATCTCAGCTACGTATTCGGCCCGGAACATCATCGGGACGTTGTGCGTGACGCTCGTCTTTAGGGCCAGGCAGTCCGAGCGGTCGCAGTTGCAGATCCCGCCGATGAATGGTGCTTGAAATATCCAGACTGTGTGACAGAGCCCCTCCTTCTCGTACTCCTTCATGGAGGCCAGAGCCTCGGCCTTGGCCACGATCTCCACCCCCCAGGAATGCGGCCCGGACGCGAAGCTTTTATCCATGTCCTGGATGATCTCGCCGAACCGTCCTCCGTTCGGCCCCATGCTCACCCCGTAGCAGTAGCGCTTTTCTTTTCCCAGAGTTTGGTACCGGCAGATGCAGGCCACCCGGACGATCGAATTGACGAATCCCAGGATCTGCTCGATCTCCTCGATCGGGACCACCTGGCCGAAATGGATCTTCTGGTATTTTCGTACGATGCGCCGGGTCATCGCACGGCGGACGAACCCGGGGGCCTTGTCCAGGGACGCGAACCCCTTATTCATCTCCGCCGTAGTGGGGATCTCCTTGAAGAACTCCCGGATGAACTTCACCCGGCGCATGTCCGAGAGCAGATCCTCTGAGTAGTTCTTGGCCTCGAGGTACCACTTCTTCCCCTCTCCATGCTTCATGCAAAATTCACACACAGCGCCCCTCCCTGGGATGGTCCAATGATTTTATTCCGGAAGCAATTTACCCGGATTCAAAATCCCCTTGGGATCCATCGCCTGCTTGATCTTCCTCATCACCCCAAGCTCGACCCCGGTGCAGGCCAGGGGCAGGTAGCTTTTCTGGGTCCACCCGATTCCATGTTCCCCGGAGATAGTTCCGCCCAGCCGTACGACCTCCACGAAGATTTCCTTGATCGCGATCGGCAGGCTTCGCTCCCACTTCTCGTCTGGCATCCCGGCCTTCAGGATGTTCACATGGATGTTCCCGTCCCCGGCGTGTCCGTAACAGATCGTGGTGATCCCGTGCTTCCGGGAAAGCTCTTTGACCTGCCGCATCAGGGTCGGAAGCTGGGCCCTGGGAACGACCGTGTCCTCTTCTTTGTAGATCGAGATTCCCTTCACAGCATCCCCGATGGAGCGCCGCATCTCCCACATCTCTTCCTGCCGTGCTCTGGAGTCTGCCACGAACACGTCCACGGCTCCACCCTTCAGGCAGACTTCTCCGATTTTCTCAATCTCTTTATCCAGGACCCCTTCGTCGTTCCCGTCCACCTCGATGAGGAGCAGGGCTTCGTAGTTCCCGTAGGGGAACTTCCTCTCCAGTTTATCCTCAGTCGCCTTGATCGCGGCCCGCTCCATGAACTCCGCGGCGCAGGGCACAATCCGGGCCCTGAAGATGGCCGTGAGGGACTGGCAGGCATCTTCCAGGGTGTTAAACGGGGTGACCAGGGTCCTGCGAAAGGATGGCAGGGGGATGAGCTTCAGGATGATCTTGGTGATGATCCCCAAAGTGCCTTCCGAGCCAACCAGGACCTGGGTCAGGTTGTATCCCGAGACGTTCTTCAGGAGCTTCCCTCCGGGTCTGATGACGCTTCCGTCCGCGAGCACGGCCTCCAGGCCGTACACGTAATCCTTGGTCGTACCGTATTTCAAGGCCCTGGGCCCGCCCGCGCACTCGGCGACATTACCCCCTAAGGTGCAGGTCCCCTTGCTGGCCGGGTCCGGGGGATAGAACAATCCGACCTTTTCCACTTCCTCCTGAAAGGTCTGGGTGATCACGCCCGGCTCGGCCACGGCCATCAGGTTCTCCTGGTCGATTTCCAATATCCGGTTCATCCGCTCGAAGGACAAAAGGACGCCCCCATAGACCGGCAGCGCCCCTCCCGAGAGTCCGGTCCCTCCTCCCCGCGGGGTCACCGGGATGTTCTTCTCAAAGCACAGCGCGAGGATCCGCGAGACTTCCTCCGTGGACGAGGGCTTTACCCCCACCTCCGGAAGGTAAAGGAAGTCCTCGGTTTCGTCCTGCCCATACGGCTCCAGGTCCGCCGGGTTCGTGACCACATGGGCTTCTCCCGCGATCCCCCTCAGGGCCGCGAGGACCTCCGCATCCACCCGCCCGAACCGACTCTCCCTTAAAGTCTCTCTTCTAACCTTAACCGCCATAACCTCGGTTGACTCTGAAGCTGCGCCTTTTCTGTTCTTTCAAACTACAATTGATATTTTGCAATTCTCAATTTGCAATGAGCTTATCTTCCCTTAAACTCCGCCTTCCTCTTTCCCAAGAACGCGTTTGTCCCTTCCTTCATGTCCTCGGTCGTGAACATGGCCCCGAATTGATCCGCCTCATAGAGGTTTCCGCTTACCGGATCCACCCGGTTCCCGAAGTTGATCGCCTGCTTGGCCAGCTTCACCGCTATTGGTGCCTTGGAGGCGATCTTCTTGGCCATCTCCTTGGCCTGGGCCAGAAGGTCAGCAGTCGGGACGACCTTGTCCGCAAGGCCTATCCTCAGGGCTTCCTGAGCGTCCACCATGTCCCCGGTGAAGATGAGCTCCTTGGCCTTGCCCATCCCGACCAAGCGGGGAAGCCTCTGGGTTCCGCCATATCCGGGGATGAGGCCCAGATTTACTTCCGGCTGTCCGAAGCGGGCTTTGTCCGAAGCGATGCGGATATCGCAGGCCATGGCCAGCTCACAGCCCCCGCCCAGGGCGAAGCCGTTGACGGCCGCGATCACCGGCTTGGGACACCACTCGATCTGGAACATCAGGTGCTGGCCCTTCCGCGCGGTCTTGATCGCACCCAAGCAATCCAGTTTGGACAGTTCCCCGATGTCCGCCCCGGCCACGAAGGCCTTCTCCCCAGCCCCGGTCAGGATGACGGCCTTGACCCCTTCGTCTTTTCCCAGCTCTTCGAACGCCTGCCCCAGTTCCGTGATCACGGCGTCGTTCAGGGCGTTCATTACCTGCGGACGGTTCACGATCACGACCGCGATCTCCCCGTCCCTCTCGACCAACAGATTCTCGTAACCCATCATTCCTCCTGTTAGGGTCTTCAGTTCAGTTTACGGACCTCGGGTATCCGCCATAGGAACAATGCGAACAGCCCGCAGACCACCGCCCCGATCCTTACTGCCCAGGGAGCTCCTAACACCTGGGCCACGCTCCCGGCCTGCAGGTCCCCGATGGGGACCATTCCCAGAAACATCAGGACGTATACGCTCATGATCCGGCCCCGCAGGAAGTCCGGGACCACGGCCTGGATCAGGCTGTTCGTGGTGATGTTCTGAGTGACCATCGCGAATCCCGTGGCCACCAGGAGGCCCATGGACAGCCAGTAGGAGCGCGAGAAGGAGAAGGCAAACAGGAAGGCCGCGAACGCCGCACTCCCCATGAGGATCCGGGATCCCCGCCGGGCCTGTTTACCCAGGGTGGCTGTGGTCAAAGCCCCGGCCAGGGCCCCCACCCCCACGGCCGAGAGCAGGGTCCCGTAGGTCGCCGGTCCCCCGCCCAGGACCTGCTTCGCGAAGACCGGCATGAGCACAAGGTAAGGGAATCCGAAGATCGAGGAGACGGCGATGTTCAGAATGAGCATCATGACGGGCCGGTGCGACCAAAGGTAGCGGATTCCTTCCGCGAGGTTCTTCAAGGGCGAACCCTCAACCTGTCGCTCGGGGACCCGGAGACCGCGCATCAGGGCCAGTCCCCCGATCACGGCCAGGTAGGAGACCCCGTTCAGCCAGAAGCAGCCGGCCACACCCACAGCCGCGATCAGGAGTCCCGCCACGGCCGGTCCGAGCATCCGTGCGGTGTTGAACATCGCGGAGTTCAGCCCGATGGCGTTGGCCAGGTCCTCCTTCCCCGTCATCTCCACCACGAAGGACTGCCGGGTCGGGGTGTCGAAGGCGTTCACGGTCCCGAGCATCGCGGCGAGCATAAGGATATGCCAGTATTGCACGACCTTGGTTGTGGCCAGGATCGCCAGGGTGAAGGCCAGGGCCATCGAGCAGGCCTGGGTTACCAGGATGAGTCTGCGTTTGTCCACCCGGTCCGCGACCACACCGCCCACCAAGGATAGGAGGAGCACTGGGAGCATGGTGACCGTGCTCACCAGGCCCAGGGCGAAGGCCGAGTTCGTGATCATCAGGACCAGCCATCTCTGCCCCACGGTCTGCATCCAGGTTCCGATGAGCGAGATGAGCTGCCCGGACCAGAACAGCCGGTAATTGCGGTGCCTGAGGGCCGTGAAGGTCCTGGGGAGCTGGACCTCCACCCCGAACAGCTCAAAGCTCGGCCCATGCACCGGCGTCACCGTATCGTTATTATCCGCCTACTCCTCCGCCTTCAAGGATAGCTGTTAATGCTAAGCGCGTTGAACAATATGAGCTTTTTTTGAGGTTGTCATTCTGAGAGAAGCGAAGAATCTCACCCTTTTACGCTCAAGATCCCTTCTTTAACAATAACAGGCTCAAAATGATCAACGTGGCCAACTGGGAGTTTACAGCCCCAATTCTTTGGCGATTCCCTTCATCGCCTCGATGACGAATCCCACATGCTCCTCAAATGGCAAGCCTAACTCCTCCAGCCCCTTCTGGATGTCCTCCCGGTTCACGCTCCGGGCGAAGGCCTTGTCCTTAAGTTTCTTGCGCACTGAGTTGGCTTCGACTTCAGCGATGGTCTTGCTCGGCTTCACCAGTGCGCAGGCCGTGAGGAAGCCGGTCAATTCGTCCACCGCGAACAGGACCTTGGCCATCTGGGTGTCCCGAGGGACCCCGGTATAGCTGGCGTGACCTAAAATGGCTTTGATGATTTCCTCTGAGACGCCCTTCTGTCTCAGGATCTCGGCCCCCTTGGTCGCATGATCGGGTGCCTGGGGATAGAGTTCGTAGTCGAAGTCATGCAGCAGGCCTGTGACCGACCACTTCTCCGCATCCTCACCGTTCTTTTTGGCATAGGCCTTCATCGCGGCCTCCACGGCCAGGGCGTGCTTCCTCAGGTTCTCGTTTTTAGTATATTCGCACAGTAGGTTCCAGGCTTCCTCTTGCGTCATCGTATCCTCCAATTCCTCGTTATGCTGAGCTTGACTCAGCATCTCGTCTTTGACCTTTAATTCTACCTTAAATAGAGCCCTAAATTCAAGTTACAGCCCTTGTCACGAAATTGGAAAGACGCCCCATTGGAGCGTCTCCCCTCTTTCTCGTCATTCCGGACCTGATCCGGAATCTCTCTTTGTCGTCATTCCAGCGCAGGCTGGAATCCAGTGTTTTTTGTTTTGCCGTTCAATCCGTAATTCGAAATTCGCAATCCGAAGTGTCGTTGTCCCTCTGCTCCTCTGCGATATGTTCAAGGGGCGGGTGGGCGGGGTCCTACGGGGTTATCCCCTCCCTAATGGCCGCGATGACGATCCGGGCGCAGGCCTCGGCATCGGACAGGGCATCGTGATGTTTCAACCTGATGCCGAGGTGGCGGCACACATGTGGAAGTTTTCGGGGGTAGATGCCCCAGGCCCTATCGGAGAGCTCCACGGTGCAAACGAAGCGGTGACGAGGGCACTTGAGTCGGGCTCGTTTGCAGCAGGCGTAAAGCACCTCAGCGTCGAAAGAGGCGTTATGGGCCGCCAGGAAGTCCGCGTCATCTACGAAACTGCGTATTTGGGACCATAGCTTCTTGAAGTTTGGCTTTCCTGCCACATCCTCCCAGGTTATTCCGTGAAGGTCGGTGAAGATGAACTCCCTTCGGGGCGGCCGGATAAGGTAGTAGGCACGTTCAGCGATAGCGTTCCCCTTAACCTTCACCAGCCCGAGGGCACAGGCACTATCCGGTTCGTAATCCGCGGTCTCGAAGTCAATTGCGACGAATGTGAGTCGTGAGGACCCGGCGCCCTTCTTTTTAACAGGTGGTTGTTTCAGAAAGAATGTCTCCAAAAGTTAGCGGGATGCTCCGGTGTAAAGGCCGCATCCCGCTTTTCTCTTAAGGTAGTTTCAGATGCCCGCGATGTCGCGGATATCCCTTTGGTCGAGGATGTGTTGTTTTACAAGCAGGCTCAACAGGTCTGGAAAGCCTTTGGTGTTGTGGATGTCTCGGTCCGATAGGATCCGCTTCTTTATGAGAAGTTTACAGAGGTCTTCGTAAGACCGGATACCGAATTTGTCTGAAGAACTGAAGACCTTCTTGGCGATAAGGACTTCCGTAAGCGTTTTGTTCATTTAACCCTCCTTTCTAAATAGAATTGGTACACAGTTCGCTTGCAAGATTGTTGGCAGACCTACTCCTCCATTTCTTTAATGCTCTTATACTCGTTTTTCACCCATTCATCTGCTACCGGGAAAAGTCTGGGAAGAAGCAGCACGTTTGTTTCAAAAGCATCGAGGGTAAAATCATCCCGATCAGGTGTGCTCAAGAAGGTCAATACGTATGCTGACCCTTCATGTCCTTCGCGGAGATTCTCAGGTTTAACCCCTTCAACCTTTGAAAGTAATCTGATTAAGTTTTGAAACTGATTTCTCCCAAAAACTTTACCATAAGTAGGTTTTTTCATTTCGAACTGCATGTATGTCTCAAAGACATACGGCTTAGTCGGTTCGAACAAATCGTCTTTTCCCCAGTAGAAGCCGATGCCAGCTGCCCACGTTTCGTCTTTACCGCGCTCTTTGCGATAATCAGCGTAGCTTCCAGCAAGAAAGAAATTGCTCGGCTTATCTTCGGGATCTTCTCCTTTTATTTCTCGTCCTGTCTCTTTCAGTGCGTTCCGGATTATCTCAGCAAGGTACTTGGTTATTGCCTCTTCTTGGCGCTTCTGTACTTCTCTCGCTGTTTCTATCTCAGCGTAATTCTCAAGGTACTTTAGGCCGATGTCGTCGAACCAAGGTCTTACGTTTTGTCTGTTCATGGGTCTTTTCTCTCTTATTTATTTAGATAAGCTGTGATTTCGTTCAAGCTGTCTAGGTCTTTCCATTCCAGGGGTTTTTTCTTTTTGAGTACGCTGGGGTCTATTTGAAGCAGACCCTGTTCGATGGATACCAAAGTTAGCAAGGCTGGCCATAATTCTAACAGGTCTTGGGCTGTGGATTTCTCGTTTAGTTCGTTATTTAATTTCTTGCGTAAAGCTTGCCCCAACCCGCGATAGGTGAGATGAAGGTAGTCCTTGGGGTAGTCTTTTTCTCTTTCGAGTTCCTCATGTTCGGTGAGGAGAACAAGTCCTAACCGTCTCCCCGTTCTTTTTTCTAAACGTTTAAGTCCGATTTTGCGATAGCGTTCAGCCTGGCTTTCTTCCCCTATACGGTTGCTCCAGTCTGCCTCGATCTTATTCTCGATGATTACATAGATATTAGGAGAGTCCACGGCTATGTCTAAACGGCCCAATTCTGGGTCGGAGCTTTCGGATTGTACACAGCCACCTCCTGATGGCTTTTCCGCTTTCTCCCAATCAGAATGTAAGGCAAGCAGGCCTTTTTCTCTGTCGTCTTCTGGTTCTGGCTCGTCGGTAGCAACGACAGCATCACAAAAGGAACGCCAGACAATCTGAGCCAATCGTTCTCCGTTTTGGGGATCGAGGATTGCGGCAAGCCATTGGGTCCACTGGGTTTCGGTGTACTCGATGTTAAACAGTTTGAAGATGTTCCACTTCAAATCAAACGGGTCTATAGGCTTAAGCTTTGCCCGAAGGATTTCATCTAAGAGTCGTTCGCCAGCTTCTTGTCCTTTCGTCCTTACGGTAAAGGCGATCTCGTCAATTGCTTTGAGCACTTTTTGTGACTCAAAAGGGTGGGTGTCTGCTTCCACTTTTCTCTCTCTTACGATTCGTGCGACTTCTTCGATCGCGTTCAGTATCTCGTCATGCTGGGCTTTATTCATCGCGGCAGCAAACAAAGTTTAGCATCTGCTCTGCTATAAGTCCGTCCGCATCTTGTAGGCGTCTCGTCCATCTTCATAATAGCCTTTAATTGGAGGACCTTCGATTTCAAAGCCTAATTTCCGGTAGAGGCTGATAGCGTGTTCATTGGTTGTGTCCACTTCCAAAGTGCAGGCTTTAATGCCCCTCTCCCTGAAGTCTCCTAAAATGTGCTTGGTAAGTCTCTCCCCCAGACCCAACTTTCTGAATCTCGGGTCAATAGCGATTGAGTCAATTTCACCGTCATTTCCATAAATACAGCCGATACTATAGCCTGCAATCTCTCCCTCAAGTTCTAACACAAAAAAACCTTGGGGTTGGTCTCGGTAATATTCTTCAAATATATCCCTCGTATAGGCATCCTGTTTGAACGAGAATTTTTCTAATTCCAAAATGCGGTCAATATCATCGGGCCTGTACCGCCGAATGTCTACATTTAATTCGCTTTGAAGAAATTCTTTTATCTCTTTCGGCGTGGGTTCGGTGACCACCTTTTTCGTTTTCTTCTCCTGGAACCGAACCATCTTATGATAGAGGTCTTCGAATTCGGTGTAATAGGTTGGATCCCTGTCCTCTTTTCTGACCCAAATGATGTATCCGCGTAGTGCTGTCCAATAATAGATTACATCTTCATAGTGGTTTCCCCAAATGAAGTAAATGGGAGCTATCTTTTTCTTCAACAACACACCCAAACCCTCGAAATAATTGATAGGATCGAGATCGCCGATTTCTTCATATTGGTTTCCTTTTAGTAATAATGCTTTTGCCAGCTTGCTCCTCTCGCGTTTCATTTCATTGGAACTAAACCATTTTTCCTCTTCTCCGAGAAATTGATATGCGGTGACATTCTGGGTGTGGGCGAGTTCCTTATAAATAAAGTATAGCGTGATGAGAGCCCCGATAGCAGCGATCGCCGTCCATAGTGTCCCGTTTGTAAGGGAGCCCTTTATTAATTCCATAATTTTCTCTAAGATCATTGCCATCTTCCTTATTAAATAAAAGCACAGGATCTCATTTTAAAGTAACGTTCCTCATGAAAAGGCTGAACACGATAAGGGCCACTGCCAGTACGGTTCCCAGTGTGAAAACCGCGTCCGCCTGGGATTTGAAGTGCCCCTCATCCCATAGGTACCGGAGAGGCACGAAGACCCGCGTGGTCTCTCCGACGTTAATCCTCACCGTGTCCCGCCAGTCCAGGTATCCTTCCAGCTTCAAGGTGAGGTCGTAGTACCCCGGCGAGAGCGGGACTGTGGCCGGGGTGGTGAGGGCGCTTCCCCGATCCGTGTACTTATAATGTCCGTCGAAGAACAGCGGGACCGCCGTGGGCCGGGACGTGATCGTCATCCAACCCGGCTCGCCCTGGTTTCCCACCTTGGGTTTTTTGGAAAATAGGGTTCCGCAGCTTGTGACTAACGCCAGGATAATCAGAACGATTCCCACGGCGAT
>Ga0315284_10018031_pt1 | contig 10006 bp, 10 predicted proteins | sample YL17G09_16_MG_FD_203696 | JGI IMG/M metagenome (GOLD analysis project Ga0315284, IMG submission 203696) | Sediment microbial communities from Yellowstone Lake, YNP, Wyoming, USA - YL17G09_16 | ecosystem: Environmental > Aquatic > Freshwater > Lake > Sediment | place: USA: Wyoming | collected...
GGCCCAGGTTTTCAGGTCGGTGTTCAGATCATGCGCAATGCGCTTAAAGCTTCCTTGGCAGTAGCTTACGTGTGCGGTGGATCATACCTGCGCATGCATACTTTTGTTGGGGCAACCCTCACCGGGCATGGTTTTATAGAAGCCAATCCCTATGATTTTCAAATGTATCGGAAAACCCTGGGTGCCCAGCAGATCAAGCTCATTGCTGAGATTCAGGGTATGCATATGGACTGGTTTGGCGGCAAACCGGTCGGAGAGATCGCCCGCATAGCCCAAACCTCCGGCGCTCACGCCGTGGAGGTCGCTCACCCCGATGAAGATACCAATGCGAAATTGGTGCGTGAGGTCAAGAAAGCTGTTCCCAATCTGCCGGTGATCCTGGGCGGGCATACCAACCATGAAAACGCAGCCCGCCGGCTGGCTGAGGCTGACGGCGCTTTTGTGGGTACCTGTCTTGAGTGTGAGGGTTGGGGCAGCCGTATTGATATCGATCGGGTGCGCGAGTATGTCCAAATTGTTTCAAGCTTGAAATGAGAATTATCTATATTTATTTTAGGAGAAGATTTCATGGAACCCATGAAACCATCGGTTATGGTTGATCAGGTGAGAGATTTAGCTAATGTAATGCGAGAACAAACCCGCCTGTTTGACAGGATTATCCGGGATACATTGACACCCCTGGAGTATCGCTCTTTGCACCGCGTCTATACGGTTGGTGATGGCGATTCCTTCCATGCCGCCATGGCGACCGAAATGGCTTTTGAAAATATCGCCCGGATACCTTGTGAACCGATGAGCGCCATGCGTTTTTTGGAGTATGGTGCGGATTTCATCCCAACCGCTTTCCCCAATGATACCCTTGTGGTAGGCATCTCAGCTTCTGGAAGTACTCTGCGTGTTGCCCAGGCAGTAGAAAGAGCCAGAAAAGTGAGCGCTAATATTATTACGGCGGCAATCACTGGTGATATTGAGGGCATTGTGGGCAAAGGTGCGGACCGGAAAGTATCCGTCAAACTACCAGATTTGGGCGGATCGCCGGGCATCCGCACCTACGCCGCGAGCTTGATGGGCCTCTATCTGTTGGCGATTCGGATTGGTGAAATTCAGGAGCAATACCACCAAACTGAGGCCAACGAGATGCGTTCGGAGCTGATCAGCCTGGCTGACGTGGTTGATGCTACAGCAAAAGCAGTCGAGAAACCTGCCAAGCAAGTTGCTGAGGCCTTTAAAGATGTCCCGGTTATGGTGTTTGCCGGTAGCGGTCCCAGTTATGGCACTGCGTTGTTCTCCGCAGCAAAAATGGTAGAGGCTGCGGGTGTATTTTCTATGGGACAGGATTTAGAAGAATGGGCGCATGTGGAGCGTTTTGCTTACCCAACCGAAACTCCTACGATCATCATCGCACCACCTGGGCGTGGTTATTGGCGCGCTGCCGAGCTGGCTAAGACAGCCAAGGAGCTTGGGCGCCGGGTGATTGCCGTTGTCAAAGAAGATGATAAAGAGGTAACCCAATTTGCAAACATGATTTTACCGGTGGTCGGCAATGTCCGCGAAGAATTCTCTCCGTTGGTCTATCATGTGTTCGCCAACCTGTTTGCTTCATTCGTGGCGGAGAGTCTGGGCCGGATGCTCTTTCAGACCGACAACCCGGTGATTTTGGCAAAGATGGCGGCTAATATGGCTCAGAGGCAGGCAGGACAATAAGTATGTTTACTGAGATAAAGTTTCATACTTCTTCACGTCAGGAATTAGTAAATTTACTCAATGAAGTGAAAGGAGCTATTTCCCAAAGCGGTGTGAAGAATGGGATCTGCCTGGTCTATTGTCCTCATACAACCGGTGGTCTGGTGGTAAATTCGTATCTGGATCCTAAAACGCCGAAAGATATTATTACTGAGATCGATCGGCTTATACCAACCAGGCTGGATTTTTTCCACACAGTAGATACACCCTCAGATGCGGCTGGCCATGTAAAATCAAGTCTGGTGGGTATTCAACAGTTGTTTATCATACATGAGGGTGAGCTTGTGTTGGGGCATTCCCAGGGTATCTTGTTTGCCGAGTTTGATGGACCGCGAAACCGTGAGCTGTATATCAAGGTGATTGAAGGTTAATAATCGATTATTCAATGGTTAAATACGTCATATACGGCAAGATCATTATTGACGATATTCGCACATCGGATGGCAGTTTAGTACAGGACGTATTAGGAGGTGGTGGACCGCAAGGAGCGTTTGGCGCCCGTCTTTGGAGTGATTCAGTTGGCCTTTTATCCCGCTCAGGTATGGACATCAGCGCAGCTCATACAGAAACGATTGAGAGATTGGGCATTGATGTAAGCGGTTGGGCGAAATACCCTGATATCCTCACCCCACATACTGGTATGGCGTATGATGAGAAAGGCGAGCGGTCGGGTTTTCTAGTCGCTCCGGATCGAGCTGTGGGGTCGGAAAATTGGGTCAGGTTGTTATCCCAACCGTTAACGTTACCCCCAGCTTATCAAAACCCGGCAGTGATCCACCTGATCTGCGAACGCCCGACGGATCCTATGATTAAGACTGCATTGGATTTGAAGACGCATGGCACTATCTTTTCACTTGAGCCGATTATGGATTATCACAGGTGGAGCAACCGGGATGAATTTTTAGATTTATTTAAACAGGTAGATGTAATTACCCCGGATTGGCATTCAGCCAGTGGTCTGGCAGGGAGTGATGATCTTGGTAGAGTGTTAAAATTTTGGTCAAACCTTGGACCAGACTTAGTGACTATCCGGTATGGTCAATTCGGCTCCTATTCCTGGGATCAGCAGCATGACCAATTTTGGCATGTCCCGGTGCTGCCTGTTATGGTGGTTGATCCAACTGGAGCAGGTAATTGTTTTGGTGGAGGTCTTTGTGTAGGCTGGCATGTAACCGGTGATGCTCGCATGGCTGGCTGTTACGGGACGGTCTCGGCTTCATTTTTAGTGCGCCAGTTTGGTCTTCCGAAAATGAGTGCTGAATTGCAGCTTGAGGCTCAAGCCCTGCTCCAGCAAGCTCTGGCTGCTACAAAGATTTTATAGTTTTTAGTTTGTGATTTCCTCAGACGGAGGTTTAATCTGCTGATGTTGGATTATATTATTTACGGCAAGATCATTATCGATGCCATCAAGCTGCTGGATGGCAGGATCGTTCGTGATGTATTGGGTGGGGGTGGTCCACAGGGATCCTTTGGCGCTCGCCTGTGGAGCGACTCGGTCGGTTTTCTTTCCCGTTCGGGAACGGACATGCCGCAGGGAAGTATTGAAATGCTTGAGGGCATTGATGTTGATTTGCATGGCTGGGTGCAATTTCCCGATTTACCGACCACGCGAGGCGCCATGGTCTATGACGAAAATGAGTACCTGACATCTAAAGAAGAGCTCCAGATAGATTTTGAACGACTGGTGCATAATATCAAGGAGTTTATCTCCAGGCCAATTCCACTGCCACCCACATACGAACGGCCGAGGGTGATCCATCTGATTACCGAATATACAAAAGAGGAGATGGTTCAATCAGCTCTGGAATTACGCCGGGATGGTTCGCTTTTCTCTCTGGAGCCGCTGATCGATTTTCGCCAATGGAGTGATAAAGAGGCGATTATTGACTTGTTGCAGCATGTAGATATCGTCACTCCCGATTGGCCCTCCGCGAGTGGGATAGCTGGAAGTGAAGATCCCGGGGAAGTACTATCGTACTGGTCGAAGCTTGGCCCACAAATGGTGGCTGTCCGGCATGGGCACTATGGGTCGTATGCCTGGGATCGCGGCCAAGATGAATACTGGCATATCCCCCCTGTTCCAGTTGAAGCAATAGATCCAACTGGGGCGGGTAACGCTTATGGTGGTGGTCTTTGCGTGGGGTGGGATAAGTCCCACGATGCCCGGACAGCCGCCTGTTATGGAGCAGTCTCAGCGGCTTTCCTGGTGCGGATGGTTGGTTTGCCAGAAATGACTCCTGACCTGCAATCTGAGGCGCAAAAGGAGTTCGCGTTGACTTTAAAGCTAACCCGCTCTCTTTAAGATACTACAGTACTTGCACAGATGATACAAACGACAAACCTGACAAAAACCTTTGGGCCTTTTATGGCTGTTGACCATCTGAACCTCGAGATATATCCAGGTGAGACTTACGGGTTCTTGGGGCCAAATGGCGCCGGTAAAACCACAACCTTGATGATGATTTTAGGCATTCTAAAACCGACAGAGGGAGAGGTTCATGTCTTAGGAGAGCCTGTTAGCAGCAGGTCTTTCAGCATCAAACGCCACCTGGGGGTTGTTGCTGAATATCAAAGTTTTTATGATGAAATGACAGCCTGGGAATACTTAATGTTCTTTTCTAAATTATTTGAAGTCGAAGAACCGGAAAAGCGCATCCAAGAGCTGATGGGGCGCATCCAACTCTGGAAGTGGCGAAATGTTTTACTGGGTGGCTATTCCACAGGGATGAAACGTAAATTGGGGTTTGTGCGTGCCCTGCTGCATTCGCCAGAGGTATTGATCCTGGATGAACCTGTATCCGGTTTGGATCCATTTGGGGTTGTACAAATCCGCGAAGTTTTGATCGAAGAACATAAAGCAGGTAAGACTATATTGATTTCATCCCATATTCTTTCTGAAGTTGAAAGAACTGCAGACCGGGTAGGAATTATCGCTCAAGGCCGGCTGCTGGTGGAAGATAGTATGGTTAACCTAAGGCAGAAGGTAGGTGGGTACCGCCGCATTGAACTTCAAGCTCTGCACCCCAGTGAGAAACTGGTGCAGGAAATCCACACTTTACCGTTTGTTGATCGTATAGATCAGGAAAACGATTTGATGGTGATTTACACCCACGATGATGCTGATTACCGGGCTGACCTTGGACGTTTCTTAACCAGTCAAGGTGTGGTAGTGCAGGGGATGAGGGCGCTAGAGACTACCCTTGAAGAAGCCTTCATCACTATTACCGAGGCGCACATCCGTGATTGGACAGGGAGTCAGTATGGCGATTGAACACGTCAAAAGTAATAATAATTGGAGACATTACTGGCACACCATCATGACCCTGGCGGAACGTAGCAGCCAATCAACCTTCTGGAGGCTGGGTATATTTATAACCATAACCCTTGCTCTATTGACCTCCGCGCTCGTATTACACAATAGTTTACGTTTCACGGAACGGAATATCATCTATATAGCTTCGCAACCCCTGTTTTTGCCCATTTTTGTCAATACCGGCCTGGTTTCTTTATACCTGGCCATCATTGCTACAGTAACGGCTTCACGCGAACGGGATCGTGGAACACTGGAGGTATTGTTTTATGGCCCAGTGGATGAGACGGCTTTTATTCTGGGGTTATTCCTGGCGCAGTTGAAAATTTATATGGCGGCGATTCTGGTGGCAGTTGTATGGCTCAACTTGGTTACATGGTTGCTGCATTTAGCCTTTTCAATCGAAATGTATATCATTTTGATCACTTCGATTGTTATGGCTGGTGCAGTGATTGCGTTTGGTCTTCTAATTGCTGTTTGGGGTGGGCGCACGCGCACTGCCCTGGTGTATTTCCTTCTGGTGCTGATGCTTTTAGCTGGGCTACAAATTGCCGACCAGGTGATTAGCGGTTTGGTGCTCGTCACCAACCCAACTTTGAATGATCCAATCCTGGTTTTTCGCAACGCTCTGGTGGTCGTATCGGGTGTCGTCCAGTGGGTCTCGCCTTATTCGCAATTGAACCAAGCCATGGACGCGGTCATGTTGCATCACCTGTCTGGTTATCTGTTGCACCTGGGTGTGATCTTGTTTCAGGTATTGGTCTTATTATTGGGGAGCATCCTTATCCTAAAGCGTAAGGGGGTACGGGGTTGAAAGGTCCAAGGCTGTTTTTCGTTTTATTATGCATTTTTATTCTTCCTCTGGTAGCTTACGCCCAGGCGCCTGAACGTACTGAGGAATTTGTCTATGCCACCACCCAATTCAATGGGTCTGGCTATCGAAGTGCCTTGGTACCCCCCCAGGCAGGTACCATCTATCTTATAGCTGGGGTGCAAAATATTCTTGCTCCCCGGCGCACACAGCTCTACTACTGGCCGATAACCAATCGCTATCTGGCAGATTGGGCCGTGGAAAATAAGCTGGTCGAAGGCCAGCTTGAGATTTTCCAATATGGTAAAAAGATTGCCTTGATTGAGCTTAGCGATTATATCGTCCAATCTGATTCTTCAGATACCGAGGAAGCTAACGCCCTTTATATTGGCGAGGCCACCCAAGCAGCTTATGTTCATTTTCAAGAACTCCAGAAAAAATACCGTGATGATTTATACGCGTATTATCAGGCTCAAGATGTTTATCGTAAGCAAGTGGATGAGATTGTCAGGAACGCTGTACAGAGTGGTAAAACTGTGTCTGAGGCAGATTTCCCCAAATCCCCCACACCCGTGCCCCCACTGTCACTTTTCAGTAGAGAGGTTGCCCAGGGTTATGCCCTCTCCCTCCCTGTTGGGACATATACCATTCAAATGAGATTGCCTGATGGCAGTATTCCTCACGCCAGCCGTAAAACATTGGTCACGTTTGAGAAAATGCAGGATGGTGTTGCCTATACAATCGTGCCGCAATCACGCTGGACAAAGCCCGAAAGTTCAAGCCAACCCGAAGGGGTGATTTATACTCCGAGAGGCACGACTCTGTACCTACAACCGTTCCGCCAGAGCCAGTATAACGACTTTTATTACACCCATATGGCTGACCCCCAGGATCAAAGTGGGCGGAAGGATCGAACTAGGTGGGTGCCTTTTGAGCCGTATCAAGATGCCACCCTGCGCCTCGAAGTGCCCAACCTGGCTGTTAGAAAGATACCCCTCGAGGCTTATTTTGTCCAACAGCTTCCCGGCAGTGGTCTTGGCTATGAAGTTGTCAAGTTCGACCCTGCCAGTATGCCGGAGCCATCTTTTGAGGGATATAAGCTGGAATTGACCGCAGATAATGCTGAATGCCATATCCAGTTAGTTAATGCTAAAGGTGAACTCATTGCAGGCAGCGGGCGGCAAATTCGCGTCCTGTACACGGACCGCGCCTGGAGTCTGTATGCTTTGAGTGCGCTACCTTTGCTGATTGGAGTTGGGATGATAATAGAACGCCGCAGGCGTATTCGTAAAATCAAAGTGGATGAATAGGGAATTACTTAATGGATAAAGCTCGTCTTGTGGCGATTGCACAAGCAACCGTTGTATTAATTCTGATGTCATTAGGGAGTGTTTTGATGAAAGTTGGCCTGGCTGATGTCGGTCCGCTCAGCTTTGCCTGGTTGACCATGGGTATCGGTATGCTCTTCATGGCCTTTTACACCTTTGTCATCCGCCTTGAACGCATTCCTCATGGGCTGAGCAAGCAGGTCTGGTATTTTATTATTGCTATTGGAATATGCAATTTCCCGATTGCAAGAATTACCCGTCCTTTTGCGCTACTTAGATTGCCAGTGACAACTACTGCCTATGTTGGTAATTTCATTGGTTTTGTTACCATGGCCATGAGCATTTTTATTCTCAAAGAAATACCGACTATATTTCAGCTTATCGGTGCCACCATAGCCGTCATCGGTATCCGCATCTATTTTGCAAGTGCTGTATCTGCTTATGAGCTTGTAGGACTTCTGTTGGTTGTGATTGGTATTGTGGCGGTGGCTTATACGAATAATATTGCCCGCAAACTTGCCATCGTCACTAACAATGAGATCAGTAACAATATCGTGTCCACGCTGGCATTCATAATCGGTGGTAGTATCTCAGTGCTCATCGGACTGACTTTCGATTGGCCGCCAAAGATCAGCGGCTGGCAGAGTTGGGGGATCGTTGTCTATGTTGCCGTTTTTTCCATGGGTATCGGGCTGACTGTCTGGAATCATATCTTGCGCACATTGCGCTCCTATGAGGCCAGTATTCTTGGAGCCTCTACCCTGATCTGGACAATCATTTTAGCAGTCATTATTCTCGGCGAGAGCCTCACCTGGTACCAAATCACCGGGATGAGCCTTATGATTGTGGGTCTGGTGCTGGTGCAGGTTCGCCGGGGAAAATTGGATACGTTTTTCCAACGGTTCAAGCAAGCCTTATTCCCTCATCGAGATGATGGGGCTTCAAAAATCCCCTCTTTGCCTGCCCAACGATAAGGAAGCAGAAACTATGACCAAAGAACGTGCATTCACTATCCTTCAGACGACAGCCGGGCTCATTTTTCTTTCTCTGGGCACTATTTTGACCAAGATAGCGCTGAGTGAAGTCGCCCCGCTGACATTCACCTGGGTGTCTATTGCTATTGGGATGACCACACTAAGTTTTTATACTTTCGTTATCCGCAAGGAACGTATTCCCAAGGAAATGAGCAAGCAGATTTGGCTGTACATCATTGCTATAGGATTTTTTAATTTTGCTGTAGGGCGAATTACGATGACGATTTCATTGAGTTTAATGCCGGCGACGACCAACACCTACATCACCAATTTTATTGGTTTTATCACCATGGCAATGAGCATCTTTATCTTGAAAGAATCCCCCACAGTTTTTCAAGTCCTTGGCGCGTTGGTTGCTTTTTCCGGCTTGAGGGTCTTTTTTAACGTTTTACCCCCACCCAAAGAGCTTATGGGTGTGGTATTGACTGTCATTGGCATAACGGGTGTGGCCTTCACTAACAACATTGCCCGTAAACTAGCGATTGTCACCAAGTATGAATTAAGCAATAACATCGTTTCCACCTTGGCGATTCTTATTGGCGGTAGTATTGCTGTGATTGTTGGCATCTTTTTGGGCTGGCCACCGCATATCGAGGGATGGACGAACTGGGCTGTCCTTTTATATGCAGGTGTATACCAGACCGCATTTTTCTTGACATTTTGGAATTCCATACTTAGAATTTTAAGATCGTATGAGGCCAGTGTTCTTGGAGCCTCAACTGTCATCTGGACGGCTCTGTTGGCAGTGTTAATATTGGGTGAAGTCCTGACGATGAATAAGATCATCGGGATTTGCCTGATGTTCCTCGGTCTGGCATTAGTGCAGATACGCCGCGGTCGATTTAGATGGTTGTTCAGGACGAAGAAGGCCGAGGTTGCTGATGTTAAACCTGAGACGGGGGTTTGATGCCAACATCTCGCCCAGAAGTATGGGATATCATTACTCTAAGCGTCAAGCAAATCTTCCAGAGGATGGCTTTTTGGATCCTACCTAACCTTTGGGCAGTGTTACTATCTATACCCATCGTGACCTGGCCTGCAGCTAAGGCTGCACTGTATAAGACGGTGGTGGATGGACTGCGTGATCCTTCGGGTATCCGTATTAAGCCTCGCCAAGTGTTTCGGCAAGCCTTTATTCAGCACCTGTCAAAGAGTATCCTGCTTTCATTTTTTAACCTGCTCGTTCTGGTGACTATTTTAATATCAATATACTTTTGGATCGGGCAGGGACAGAGATTGCACAATTATGTGACGATCATTGCCCTATTATTTTTTATGATGTGGTGGATGTGCCAGCCATTCCTCTTCCCCATCATGGTTGAGAATCCATCCCTATCGTTGCCCCAACTTATCCCCCAGGCGATCATCCTGGTGTCTCGACAACCTCTAAATGCTTTCCTTGTTACGTTAACAACAACTTTGATAACACTATTGGGTTTGTTTTTATTGGGACCAATCTTACTGCTTGTCCCGTCTCTGGCGGCGTTGATCTCCATCCAGGCTTACTGGGCAATGGTTGGGGAGGAAATACCTGATTTTATCGACCCGGTTGAATATGAAAACCGGCAAAGGCGGTTATAAACAAAATGAACCTTGAGTTGAGGAAGGAGATTATTAATTGAATTTCAGTCCTGAGTTATCGACAACGATAGCTGTGGCTATGAGCCTTACGGCGGCTTTCATGTGGGGATCATGGTTAATTTCACTAAAGTATCTGGGGGATTATCCTCTGGATGGGTTCTTTGTGAACCAATTTATTACCTCATTTATCTTTGTCTGG
>Ga0315284_10018032_pt1 | contig 10006 bp, 8 predicted proteins | sample YL17G09_16_MG_FD_203696 | JGI IMG/M metagenome (GOLD analysis project Ga0315284, IMG submission 203696) | Sediment microbial communities from Yellowstone Lake, YNP, Wyoming, USA - YL17G09_16 | ecosystem: Environmental > Aquatic > Freshwater > Lake > Sediment | place: USA: Wyoming | collected...
TTCCTGGAGTACCTTTCCCGCCCGGAGGCCTCCCAGGCCCTCGCCGCCGAGGTGGTCGCCTTTTCCCGCCGCTTCCTGGAGGAGCACCGGGGGGAATCCCTGCGGGGATTGCTGCGCATCGACGAGGCCACCCAGCGCAGGGTCGGGGCATACCTTTCCCGCCAGCTCCTGCGCATCCTGGACGAGCGGATTCCCGCGCTGATCGAAGGCTTCGATATCCGGGAGCTGGTGGTGGCCAAGGTGAACAACCTGGACGTGGCCCAGGTGGAGCAGCTGCTGCTGATGGTCATCGCCCGGCAGCTGAAGTGGATCAACATCTTCGGCGCCATCCTGGGGGCGATCATCGGTCTGACCCAGCTGCTGCTGCGCCTGGTGCGTTGACCCGGCGGGGTTTTTTTCATATTATGATAGCGGTCGCTATGGAACCGACCAACCTGCTGCTCGTCGACGACAACCTGGAGCATCTGAACCTCATGTACGAAATGCTCAAGGTCGAGGACCGCTTTAAGCTGTTCAAGGCCTCCTCGGGGGAGGAAGCCCTGCGCCTGCTCGCCGGCGAGGACATCCAGATCGTCCTGCTGGACGTGCTGATGCCGGATATGGACGGATATGAGGTTTGCCGCCAGATCCGCCAGCGCTACTCGCTTCGGCCCATCCAGGTGGTCATGATCTCGGGGCTGGAGCAGAGGGGCGACCTGGAACAGCTGCTGGATTACGGGGCGGACGACTTCATCAGCAAGCCCATCACGCCGCTGGAGCTGACGGCCCGGGTGCGGGCGGCGGTCATCCGTCTGCAGGACCACGCCCAATACCTGGCCGGCCGCAGCGAGGCCGCGGGCGACGGGCGGCGCGGGCGCATCTCCTCGCTGCTGGCGGAGAACCGCGAACTGCGCCGGGAGTACCAAAAGGTCCGGCGGATCAACGAGGACCTGGAAAAAAGCTGCCAGGAGCTGGAGATGCTCGCCTCGCTGGACCCCCTGTCCGGCCTGCTCAACCGCCGCACCCTATTCCAGCGCATCGACATCGAGATCGAGCGCTCCCTGCGTCTGGGCCTGCCGCTGACCGGCATCATGATCGACATCGACCATTTCAAGCGGGTGAACGACAATTTTGGCCATCCCTGCGGCGACATGGTCATCCGGGAGATCGGGGCTCGCCTCACCCGCAGCCTGCGCAAGTACGACTATGCCGGGCGCTACGGCGGGGAGGAGTTCTTCGTGCTTTTCTCCAACACCACCTCCGAGCTGGCCCGCAGCATCGCGGAGCGCTTCCGCAAGGACGTGGAGGAGGCGAGCTTCCGGTGGGAGAACGAGATCCTGAGGCTGACCGTATCGATCGGCATCTCCCAGTACATCCAGGGGGAGACGCCCGACCGCTGGATCAGCAGGGCGGACGCGGCCATGTACCGCGCCAAGCAGCGCGGGCGCAACCAGAGCGAGCTCATCTGATCAGCGGCCGATCACCTGAGCGTACCAGCCGTAGATCGCCTTCAGGCGGTGATAAAAAGAATCTTCCCGGGCCCGGGACTTCTCCAGGCCCAAAAGGCTCAGGGTTTTTCCGCAGGTGAGCCCGTAGAACAGGATCCTGGTGCCGTAGGGGGCCAGACAGATCCAGGTCAGGCTCTCCCGCTCCCGGATCATCGGGATCCCCAGGTAGCGCATGGGGGTGAGGTTGGCCGTGTGCAGGCTCAAAACCCCTTCGTCGACGAAGTACTCGACGCGGTAGACGGTCCCGCCGAAGGTCAGGTCCTGCTGGAACAGGAAGGTCCGGTCCTCCGCGGGCAGCTCACCGTCGAAAACCCGGTCGGGAACGGGCCGGCGGCTCGCCGGATCGTCGATGGAGTAGGACTCGGCGAACAGGGTGCGCATCCGCCTGCGGCTCGCCGAGTAATACTCCAGGCCCTTCATCCGGCTGGCCGCGTGCATGAGGTTGTACAGCCTGCGCAGGGCCTCGGGGGTGTCCAGGGGAACGCCGGTGCCGGGGTAGATCGCCAGGATTTCCACGCCCACGGTGGGCTGCAGGGCCCGGACCTCTGCCAGTATGTCGGCTCGTCGGGGCAGGAAGGGAACCAGCTTTGGAACCGCGCCATGCGCCAGGCTGCCCCGCAGCTCCCCGGAGGCCGCGAGGGCCTCGCGGATCGCGGGTTCCAGGTGCGGCGCCTGCAGGTCCCCGGCGCCGGCCCGCAGGCCCAGGGCCAGCAGCGCGATTGCCAGGCTTCTCGGGCTCATGGTATGCTCAATCTATTCGACGCGGCACTTCCCTGCAAGAGGCTCGTCAGGTCCATATGGCGGAATGCATCGTCTTCACCGGCGGCGGCACTGCCGGACACGTCTTCCCGGCCCTGGCGGTCCTCGAGGAGTTGTCCCCGCGCTGGCCGGGGCGGGTGGTCTGGATCGGCTCGACCTCCGGCATTGAGCGCGACATCCTCAAAGGGCGCGGGATCCCGTACTACGGCATTCCCACCGGAAAGCTGCGCCGCTACTTCTCGCTCGCCAATTTCCTGGACCTGTTCCGCGTCGCGGCCGGCTTCTTCGCCTCCCTGGCCATACTGCGCAAGGAGAGGCCGCGGCTGGTCTTTTCCAAAGGCGGCTACGTCACGGTGCCGCCGCTAGCCGCCGCCCGGCTGCTGCGGATCCCTTCGTTCACGCACGAGTCGGACTTAAACCCCGGCCTGGCCACCCGCATCAACGCGCGCTTCAGCGAGCGGGTGCTGGTCAGCTTCGCCGAATCCGCCGGTTACCTGCGACCGGCTCTGCGGGCCAAGGTCCTGCACACGGGAAACCCCGTGCGGGGTTCCCTGCTTGCCGGCGACCCCGCGGTCGGACGGTCGCTGGTCGGCTGCCCGCCCGAGCGGGCGCTGCTGCTGGTGCTCGGGGGCAGCCTGGGCTCCGCCTTCCTCAACGACGCCGTCGCGCGGGGTTTGGCCGAGCTCACCGCGGCCTGCTTCGTGGTCCACCAGATGGGCCGCTCCCATTACCGGCCGGCTACGCATCCGGCTTACCACGCCGTGGCCTTCCTCGAGGAGGAGCTGCCGCACCTGCTGGCCGCCTCCGACCTGGTGCTCTGCCGGGCGGGGGCCAACACCCTCTGGGAGCTGGCCGCGCTGGGCAAGCCGGCGGTATTGGTGCCGCTGAGCGGGCAAGCCAGCCGGGGTGACCAGATCGAGAACGCTCGCCATTTCGCCGGCTGCGGCGCCGCGCTCGTGGTGCCGGAGCAGGAGGCGGGCGGAGGACGCCTCGCCTGCGAGGTCTTGAGCCTGCTGGCGGACCCCGCCCGGCTTGCGGCCATGAGCCGCAGGGCGCGCGAGCTGGGCCGGCCCGGAGCCGCGGCGCGGGTAGCAGCGCTGGTGCTGGAGCGTGCGGGATGAGTATCGCGATCATCGACATCGTTTTCGCCGTCCTGATCGTGGTACTGGCGATCCGCGGAGTGATCCGGGGTTTCGTCGCGGAGTTCGGTTCCGTGGCGGCCCTTTTTGTGGGCTTCGGGGGGGCGATTGCGCTGTACAAATCGGTGGCGGTGCTCCTCGGCAGGTGGTTCGGGGCCTCCCTGTGGAACCCGCTGATCGCTTTCCTGGTCCTTTTCCTGCTCCTATACCTATTGGTGAAGGCGCTGGAGCGGCTGCTGGCCGCGCTGTTCGACAAGCTCGACCTCGAGCGGCTGGACCGGGCGATCGGCTTCTTTCTCGGGCTGGCCGAGGGGCTGCTCCTGGTGGGCGTGCTGCTCTTTCTCCTGAACTGGCAGCCTTTCTTCGACTCCGGAGGGATCCTGCGGGACAGCCTGTTCGCCCGCTTCCTCTCGCCGGTGCTGCCGTCCCCCGAGCGCGTGTTCGGCCATGTTTGAGAACATCATCGGCCAAGCGGCCACGGTGGAGACGCTGCGGCGCGAGCTAGCGGCGGGCTGCTTCCCCGGCGCCGCGCTGCTGTCCGGACCGCCCTACTCCGGCAAGCTCTCCACGGCGCTGGAAATCGCCCGGGTGCTCACCTGCGGCCAGCGGGGCCAGTGGTCCTGCGCCTGCCCTTCCTGCCGCAAGCAGCGCCTGCTCGTGCATCCGGCCACCCTCCTGGCGGGGACTCGCTATTTCGAGGCGGACATCGCCGCGGCCGCGGACTGCCTGCTGCGGGTGCGCAAGCCGCCGGCCCGCTACCTGTTCATCCGCGCCGTGCGGAAGCTCACCCGCCGTTTCGACCCTCCGCTGTGGGAGGGGGAGGAGAGCCGGCTCAAGCCGGTAGCCGGAGCACTCGCCCAGGTGGAGGAAGAGCTGGACGCGCTGGCGCCGGGGGATACCGCGGGAGAGGAACCGCCCGGCCTGGAAAAGAGGCTGGAGGCCGTCCTGGCCGGCTGCCGCCAGCTGGCGCGGGGGCTGCCGGCACAGAACATCCCGATCCACCTGCTGCGCCGGGCTTCCGCCTGGCTGCGCCTGACCGCGCCCGGCGCCGGCACCCGGCGGGTACTGATCCTGGAGTGCGCGGAAGGGATGCTGGAAGCCTCCTCCAACTCGCTGCTCAAGACCCTGGAGGAGCCGCCGCGGAACGCGTTCCTCATCCTGACCACCTCAAGGCGGGCGGCTCTCGCCCCGACGGTGCTGTCCCGCCTGCGGACCTACCCCTTCGCCGAACGCAGCCCCGCGGAAACCTCGGAGGTCCTCTCCCGCATCTTCCGGGAGGAGGGAAAGCAGTACTCGAGCCTGCGCGAGTATTTCCTGGCCTGGCAGGAGGTGGACCCCCGCGAAATCGCCTCAATAGCCCAGCGTTTCGTGGCCGCGGCCGGCTGCCCGGAGGAGGAGCTCGAGGCGGAGGTGCTGGACCGGCTGGCCAAGCTATTCGGGGGCAGGCAGGCAAGGGAGTGCGCCGCGACCTTCTACCAGGAACTCCTGGGTCGCTTCGGGGCGCTACTGCGCGAGGGCGCGGTGGACCCTCGCCGCCTCGCCCGCTGGAACACGCTCCTGCGCGGGCACCTAGAGGCCTTCGAGCGCTACAACCAGAGCCCGCTGCTGAACCTGGAGTCGCTTTTTCTCGGCCTGCGGAGTACCGCATGAGGCGGGGGACGCCTTGAGGAAGTTTCTCCAACGCGCCCTGGCCAAAATCGACAAAATGGACCGGGAGCAGATCCGCGGGCTGCTGGAGGACGTGGCCACGGAGAGCGAGCTGCTGGAAATGGTCATGGAGTCCATGAGCGACGGAGTGGTGGTCACGGACCGGGAGGACCGCATCCTGCTGGTCAACAAGTCCGCGGAACGCATGCTGCCCTTCGCCTCCGGGGATCTCGGCGAGCGGGTGCTGTGGGAGTGCATGCAGGACCGGGAGATCGCCGCCTTCTTCCGCCGCTCCCTTTCCGGTCTGGACAAGGTGATCGACCGTGAGTTCACCCTGACCGAGGGTTTCGTGCGCACCCTGGCCCTGACCGTAATGCCGCTGGTGCGCCAGGGCTCGATCCAGGGTAATGTGATCCACATCGAGGACGTTTCCGAGAAGCGCGCCAAGGAGGCCCGCCTCAGGAGAGCGGAGAGCCTGGCCGCGCTGACGACCCTGACCGCGGGGGTGGCTCACGAGATCAAGAACCCGCTAGCCTCCATCGGCATCCACATCGAGCTCATCCGCAAGACCATCGGCGGCCGGCAAACGGTCTCCGCGGCGAAGGTCTCCGAGAACCTGGAGGTGATCAAGGAGGAGGTGGAGCGCCTGAACCGCATCGTGGTGGACTTCCTGTTCGCGGTCCGCCCGATGAACGCCGAGCTGCAGTTGGAGGACCCCAACCCGCTGGTGCGGGAACTGTTGGAGTTCCTGCGTTTTGAGCTCGAGCAGGCGGGCATCCGGGTCGAGGTGGAGCTACTGGAGCCCTCGCCGCACTTCCGGCTGGACGCCAAATACCTGAAGCAGGCCCTGCTGAATATCGTGAAGAACGCCATCGCCGCCATGCCGGACGGCGGCACCCTGCGGGTTGCCACCCAGCGCAAAGGCAACACCCTGCAGCTGAAGGTGAGCGACACGGGTGTGGGCATCCCGGAGGAAAACCTGGACAAGATTTTCGAGCCCTACTTCACCACCCGGGAGTTCGGTTCCGGGCTGGGGCTGACCCTGGTGTACAAAATCATCAAAGAGCATCTGGGGGAGGTCGCCGTGAGCTCGAAGCCGGGGGAGGGCACGACCGTCACCTTGAGCTTCCCCATCCCGCAGAAGGAGAAACGCCTGATCGGCTACCGGGAGGATCCGCGATGAAGTACAACATCCTGGTCGTGGACGACGAGAAGAACATCCGGGAAGGCCTGGCCAAGCTGTTGGAGATGGAGGGCCATCGTACCTTTCCGGCCGCCGACGGCCGGGAGGCACTGCAGATCCTGGAGCGCGGGGACGTCGACCTGGTGGTCACCGACCTGAAAATGCCCAACCTGCCGGGCGAGGAGCTCCTGCGCCGCGCCCAGGCCGGCGGCCCGGGGCTGCCGGTCATCATCCTCACCGGGCACGGGACCATCGAAAGCGCCGTGCAGGCCATGAAGGAGGGGGCCTACGATTACCTGACCAAGCCGGTGGACATGGGCCGGCTCACGCTGCTGGTAGCGCGCGCCCTGTCGGAATGGGAGGTGAAGAGGCAGTACCGCGAGGCCCTGCAGGAGCTGCAGAAGCGCAGCCAGTTCTCCAACATCATCGGCAAGAGCGACGCCATGCGGCGCATCTTCGAGGTTGTGCAGTTGGTCTCGGCCAGCAAGGCCTCGGTGCTGATCACCGGCGACAGCGGCTCCGGCAAGGAGATGATCGCCGACGCCATCCACTACAATTCGGAGCGCAAGGACAAGCCGCTGATCAAGGTGCACTGCGCCGCCTTGAGCGAGAGCCTGCTGGAGAGCGAGCTGTTCGGGCACGAGCGCGGGTCCTTCACCGGGGCGGTGGCCCGCAAGCGTGGCCGCTTCGAGCTGGCCCACCTGGGCACCATCTTCCTGGACGAGATCGGGGAGGTGAGCACGGGGGTGCAGATCAAGCTGCTGCGGGTATTGCAGGACAAGACCTTCGAGCGGGTCGGCGGCGAGGAGAGCATCGAGGTCGACTGCCGCGTCATCGCCGCCACCAACCGCGATCTAAAGGAGGCCATCCGGCAGGGGCAATTCCGGGAGGACCTGTATTACCGGCTCAACGTCGTGAACATCCACCTGCCGCCCCTGCGGGAGCGCAAGGAGGACATTCCCCTGCTGATCTCCTCCTTCCTCACCGAGTTCGCCCAGGCGGCCGGAAAGCGCATCGAGGGGATCGACGCCAAGGCCCGCACGGCGCTGTACAATTATTCCTGGCCGGGAAACGTGCGCGAGCTGCGCAACTGCCTGGAGAGCGCCGTGGTGTTATGCCGCTCGAGCCTGATCAGCCTCGAGGACCTGCCTCCGCATATTCGCACGGATGCCGATAAGAACTATGTGAAGCTGTCGCTGGGGGGAAGCCTCGCGGAGGCCGAGAGGCAGATCATCCGGGCGGAGCTGCTGGCCCAGAACGGGAACAAGACCCGGGCGGCCGAGGTGTTGGGCATCGGACGCAAGACCCTGCACCGCAAGATCCAGGAATACGGCCTGGAGGGGTGAGGGGGGCATGAAACGGACGATCTTCAGCAGGCTGCTGGCGTTGTTCGGCTGCCTGGGCCTGGCGTTCGTCCTGCTGGCCGCGGACCTGTGCCTGCACCTCGCCGGCAGCGCCCTGGCCGCCTCCGAGCGCAGGAGCTTCGCCTCCCTGCGTTTCCAGGCGCGGGAAGTCGGTCATCTGGCGACCCTCGGTCTGCTGGAGCCCTCCGGCGAGCGCTACGAACCGCTGGCCGCGAGCTATCGGGCGCTGCTCAACGCCCTGCGGGCATTGCCCCCCCTGCCCCGGATCCTGTTCCGGGACGTCGCTGTGGTGTCCTCCTACTCGCAGCTGCGTCAGTGGGGAATCACCGTGCTGGAGGGTCTGCCCGAGAGTCCGCAGGCCGCGGAGCTGCCTTCCGCTGCCGTACTGCGGCCGCTACTGGAACGGGTCCGGGAGCTGGAGCTGCACCTGGAGCGCTACGAGGCGGCCTGGGAAAGACACCTCGAACGGCAGCGCCTACTGGCCATGCTCGGACTTACGGTTTTTGCGGCCGGGGGTCTGGCCGCGCTCCTGCTTCTGGCCTTTTTCCTTTTGCCGGACCTGGCCCACGACGGCCAGCTCCTGCTGCGTTTCAGCCGCGCCATCACGCAGGGCACCGCCCAGCATGAGCCTTCGCTGTCGCGGGAGCGCAACGACGAGATCGGGGAGCTGTTCGAGCAGCTGCTGCGCCTGCAGCACATCCGCGGCGCGCTCACCGGCCTGCGAGGGCTGATCTTCGAGCTAGTGCAACGCGCCGGCGAGGCCGAGGCGACGTGGGGGCAGGTGTACGCGACAGTCAACCGCCAGGCCGACCTGTTGGAGCGCACCGCTGCGGGCTTCAGCGAGGTCGCCGCCACGGTCCGCGCCGTGAGCCAGAACGCGCTCACCAACCGCCAGAGCACCGCGGCCAGCGGCGGGGAATTGGGCGCCGCCTCTCGGACCATGGAGGAGGCCAGCGGCCAGATCGTACTGCTGGAGCAGAACGCCACGCGCATCGAGGAGATCACGGAGCTGATCCAGGACATCGCCGACCAGACGGACCTGCTGGCCCTGAACGCCTCGATCGAGGCGGCGCGGGCCGGAGAGTTCGGCAAGGGCTTTACGGTCGTGGCCGCCGAGGTGCAGAAGCTCGCCGACCGTTCCAGCCGCGCGGCCACGGAGATCGCCGCCCTGGTGGGTTCCACCATGGAGGCAGTACTACGAATCTCCCAGCGCTACGCGGACACGCACCTGGCCATAGGCTCGCTGGAGCGCGGCATTAGCCGCATGGGCGAGGCCACCGAGCAGGTGGTGCAGAACTCGGAGAAGGTCGCCGGCACCATCGAGCGGACCAGCGAGACGGTGGACGCCATCACCAACCTCACCCTGGAGGGGCTGAACGGCTCGGCGGAGGCCTTACGGGCCTGCCAGGAGCTCAAAGCTTCCGCCGACCGGCTGAGCGCGCTGGGGGCGGAGCTGGAGGAGTTCTGGAAGCCGGTGGCCTTCAAGAAGCTGCAGGTCAGCCTGCAGGAGCCCCGGCCCCTGGCCGGGACCGAGCCTTCGGAGTCGAGGTAGGAGCCGGGACGGGCGGTCAGCGGCCGCCGGAGGCGTCGCGCGAGGAAGCTTCCTGCGAAGACGAGCCGGCCTTACGATTTTTCAGCTCCAGGTAGCTCAAGACCCAGTAGGCCAACAGGCTGCCGATCCAGACCACGAGGATCAGGTATACGTTGATCTCCTTGGGCAGGATGACTGAAGTAACGGAAACCAGCGCCAGGTAGGCGCACATGCCGTAGATCACGGTGAGGATCTGCCGCTCGCTCAAGCCCATTGCCAGCAGTTTATGGTGGATGTGCTGCTTGTCGGGGGAAAGGATCGAGCGGCGGCTGTGCAGCCGTCGCAGGATCGCCGTCGCCGTGTCCAGGATCGGCACGGTCAGCAGCGTGACGGGCACGATGAGGGTGCCGAAAGCCGAGGAGCGGGAGAATCCCCCTGCCAGGGGCAGGGCGGCCAGAGTGAGCCCGAGGAACAGACTTCCCGAGTCGCCCATGAAAATGCGGGCTGGGGGGAAATTAAACAGCAGGAAGGCTGCCAGGGCACCGAAAAGCGCGAACGCCAGGACGGCTCCCCGCGCGGAACCCTGCAACACGGCGATCGCGCCCATGGCCGCGGCCGCGAAAGCGCCGATGCCGCCTGCCAGGCCGTCCATGCCGTCGATCAGGTTCACGGCGTTGGCGATGCCCACCAACCAGACGATGGTGAGCGGATAGGCGGCCGGTCCGAGGGACAGGCTTCCGAGGTAAGGAAGCGTGATGCTGCGGATCAGGAACCCGCCGGCGGCAATGATGGCCGCCGCGGCGATCTGGAGCACAAACTTCCACAGGGCCTTGAGACTCCTGAAATCGTCGAAGAGGCCCAACAGGTGCATGAGCGCCAGCCCGCCGAACAGGGCC
>Ga0315284_10018033_pt1 | contig 10006 bp, 16 predicted proteins | sample YL17G09_16_MG_FD_203696 | JGI IMG/M metagenome (GOLD analysis project Ga0315284, IMG submission 203696) | Sediment microbial communities from Yellowstone Lake, YNP, Wyoming, USA - YL17G09_16 | ecosystem: Environmental > Aquatic > Freshwater > Lake > Sediment | place: USA: Wyoming | collected...
ACAACTGCATTTACTGTTGGTGCAACTGAAAACCATATTATTGTTAATGGAGCAGCTTCAGTAACAGTTACATTACCATCTGCATCAACCTATACAGGCCGTGAAATAAGCTTTAAAACAATAGCAGCTTTTACTGTTGTTTCTGCTACATCCAATGTTGTGCCAATAACTTCTGCAACTGCTGGTACGGCTATACTTGCAGCAACGGCAGGTAAATGTGCAACATTAGTTAGTGACGGGACTAACTGGGTTATAATGTCCGCAAATTGATATGGCAATTATAAAAAACAATTTATCGGTTCATGAGGTCACAGATGATTATGAACTACACCATATCTGGCCTTTTATAAGGCATGGTATAAATACTATCAATATTAAGTGTAAGACATCAAGAACTCTCCCAGAAGATATTTATCATGGAATTAAAAGTAAACATTTAAAACTTCTTATTGGCACTATTGATAATAAATATGAAGGATTTTTTGTTATTAAAAACGAGGTTTTTCCAGATGGTATAAGTATACATACTTATATGGCACATAATAATGGTGATGATAAAGACTTTTTAATTAACTTTTCGGATATCTTGTATGATATGGCAAAGATGATTGGCGCTGTAAGATTGACGTATGCAAGTAATAGGAAAGGATGGCTAAAAACAAGTAAAGAACTTGGATATACTCCAACAGTGCAGATTTATGAACGAGAGGTAATGCAATGAATCCAATAAAAACCATATTAGAAAAAATATATAAACCTGTTAATTTTAATTTTGACAAAGGAGGAGGTGGTGGTTCTTCAGCTCCAGCTACAACTACAACTGTAAGCGACATGCCTGCTTGGGTTAAAAAGTTTTGGAACAAAGGAAAATATGATCCAACTACTGGGCAATTTATATTAAATAAAAATGCAAATGGTCCATTAGGATTAGTACAGCAAACATCAAACTTTGCTGATACCTATGGCACACTTAGCCCAGAAGAACAAACATTACTAACAGACTACCAAAATACATTAGGTGGTCGTGGTATTGGTATAGGTAATATGCAAGGTTTAGGAACAAACCTGCAAAATGATTTAACTGGTGGAAAATATAACACTAATTTTGGTAATGTTAAAGATGTAACCGCGTCATTAAGCAATTTAAATAGGGCAAGAACTGCACAGGGTGCGCTTGATCCAACTCAAGCTTTGTCAGAAATATTGCGTGGTGATCCAACTACAAACCCTTATCTTGCGCAGATGAATCAGGCAAGCATTAACCAGTCTATGCAAGGTTACAATGATGCATTGCAAAAAGCTGGTCAAACTGTATTGCCACAGATTAAACAAGATGCCTTTGCATCAGGTCAGTATGGTGGATCAAGACAGGGTGTTGCTGAAGGTATAATTGGGCAACAACTAGGTATCAATGCTAGAGATTTAGGTCAAAAGGCAATGGATACTGGCGCTTCATTATATGGAAATGCTTTTGAAAATGCACAGCAAAGGATGGCAGGTGCTGCTGGAGACCTTAATACACAGGCTGCACAGAATGAACAATATAATGCTTCAACACTCAATGATATAGCTAAATTTAATACTAATACAGCATTTAAAAATAGAGCGCAGAGCATGGAGCAAGCGCAAAACAACCTTAACAATGCACTACAAGCTTATAATGTTGGCAAGGCTACCTATGCAGATGTTACTGCTGCACAAGATGCATTGTATGGAACTCAGACTGATGCAGAGAAGACAGAGATGCAACGAACTCTTGACATGCTAAACGTCCAACAAGGTGTTTACGGTGCAGCTGCTAATACAGGCGGCACAACAACAGTAACTGGGTCAGCAGCACCAAATAACAGTAGTGGTATTGGCAATTTCTTAGGAGCTGGAGCAAGTGCGGCTGGTTTGCTTACTAGCTTGTATAACCCATAAAATGAGTGATTTAGCGCTTAACGGCAACATGCCAGAGATAATTGAAATTGAAAAATTAATATTATCTTGTCAGCAAGTTGAGATGCCTGTTAGCCATTACCATATTGAAGGTGTTTATGTTCGGTCATTATTCATTCCTGCTGATACGGTATTGACAGGCAAGATTCATAACTTTGAGAGTATAGCAATACTTGCACAAGGCACTATCAAGGTTGCTAATGGTGATGATGCTTATGAGATAATCGCACCAGCAATAATGGTTGATAAGCCTGGCATTAAACGCATAGGTTATGCGGTTACTGATGTTACATTTATAACTGTTCATAAGACAGATAAAAAAGAAGTTCCTGATATTGAAGAACAATTAGTATCAGCAACATTTGAAGAATATGAAACTAAAAAACTTGAGGTAATGGCATGACATTTATAATTGGCGGTACAACAGGCGCTATCTTAGGTAGTGCAATGCTTGGAGCAGGATTAGGCGCTGTAACTAATAAAGATGCTGGGAAAGGCGCTCTTATGGGTGGATTGATGGGCGGTTTAGGCGGAGCTGTTGGTCCTGCACTTGGCGCTTTAGGTGGTGGTGGAGCTTTAGGTGGAGCAGCATCATTAGGTGGACCAGGAGGTTCTGCAATAGCAAACATGGGTGGTATTGCACAACCTGGCGCTGCTGTATTAAACTCTGCATTAGCTCCATCGATAGGAAGTGCAGGAAGTTTATCAACACCAATGATGGGGTCTGTGGGCATGGGTGGAATGAATTCTGCTCTTAGCGGTAGTGCTGGTTCTGCTGGTTCATTAATGATGCCAGGAGCAATGCCAGGGGCAACAGGTACATCATTAGGAAGTATGGGCGCTTATCAATCAGCAAACCCTGGGCTTCTATCATCATTAACAAGCAAGCTTCCGTCTTCTGATTCTTTAGATAAGGCATCTCAGATGATGAAGTTAGGAAGTCAATTATTCGGTGGAGGGCAACAACAGCCACAACAAATGATGCAGCCTGCTCCTATGATGCCAACTAGAGGCGGAGGTCAGTTCACGCCAGTACAGTTATCATCTATGCGTATGCGTCAACCACAAGGCGCTCCTCCACTACAGAGAATGGGTTAATAACATGGGATTACTAGACTCTTTATCTAATATTGAATTTAAACCAACACCAATGAGCATGGGATTGATAAACGCTGGTGCAAATATGTTACAAGCGTCTAATAATCAACCAAGGCCCGTCTCTTTAGGTAGCGTCTTAGGACAAGGCTTGCAAGGTTTTACTGCTGGCGTTGGTCAAGGTGTTGGCTATAATCAAAGCCAAATAGAAAACCAACAGACTGATCTTTTGCGACAGGTTCAGATGCAGGAGGCAGAGCTTAAAAAGAGGAAGTTAGAGCAAGACCTTATTGCACAAGAATCATTAAAGACTATTGACTGGTCAATGCCACCAAGAGAACTTGCAGCAAAACTAGGCCAACTAGGATTAACTGAAAAAGCTTTTGACCTAATCAAGCAAGCAACTAGGGGTGCTGATGCTCCTTCTGGGTTTATGGTTGGGGCCGATGGTGTATTAACTCCTATACCAGTTAATATACCTGGTAGTCCAGAAATTACCAATATGTATGAAGCTAATATTGCAAGATCTCAGTATCTAACGCCTTTGCAACAAAGAACTGAAGATAGAGCAACAAGATCAGAATCAAGATCAGAATTAAACCAACAAAGACAAATAGATGCTCAAGATAAAGCTATTGCAATAGAGCAATGGAAACTTGAAAATCCAAATGCAGCAACTAATATTAAAAAAATTCAAGACGCAGAAAGTGCTAATAAAATATTACAAGATACGTTTAAAAACTATCGTAATAAATTAGAAGAAATGGACCCATTGGATATAATAAATCCAATTAAAAATACTGAATTACAATCATTATATCAATCTGCAACATGGCCTTTACGTTCAGAAACATTAATGAATACTGGTGTTTTAAATGCTGGTGAAATACCAATGCTACATAAAGCATTACAAGACCCAGCTACTGCTATGGCATATTTCAAAGGAAAAGATGAATTGTTAAAGCAAATTGATTCAGTAATAAATATTTCCAATACCAATACAAATGCATTAAAAGAAGCATTAACTCCTGCACCTCCACCTGGAGTTAAAAACTTAAATTATTATAAAAAAGAAACAAATTCAAAAGGATGGCAATTGCATATTGATGCAAATGGTAACAAAGCGTATGTTGGACCTAATGGCGAAATTGAAGAGGTGAAGTAAATGGCATTTGATATAAATACAGCAAGGCCAGTAAAAAAAGATGGATTTGATATTTCAACTTCACGTCCTGTATCTGGAGAGCCATCATTACAATCAACATTCTCAACACCAGATCAATTGACTGCTGAGATAGATAAACTTCGGAAAAGTGGCGACATCCAGAATGCTGATGCACTACAGGAAGAACTTGATCGTCAAATTGCTAAAGGTTCATTTAGCGGTACAAGAGATAAGATTATCCAAGCAAGTCAACCTGTGCAACAGAATACAGATAGTCCATTGCTTAACTTTGCGAGAGGTATTTCAGCAACTGGCAATAAAGCAATGCTTGGTCTTAATGAGCTTTTGCCATTTACTAAAGATGCACAATGGTTAAAAAACCAACAAGAACAAGTTGCAGCAGAACAAGAGTGGATGAAAAATGCTCCAACAAGTGCTGGTGTTGGTGAGTTTGCTGGTAACGTAATCAATGCACTTCCTGCTACTATGGTTGCACCAGAAGCAAGTGCAGGGGTTGGTGGTGCTGCATTATTAGGAGGATTACAAAATTACTTAACAACACCAGGAAATGCTAATCAACGCTCAATATCAGGATTAGAAGGTTCTGCTGGTGGGGCAGGTGGTATTTTAGTTGGTAAGGTATTAAAGCCATTAGCAGCACCATTTGCAAGATTGCTAAAACCTGCATCAGAAGAAGTTGTGCAAAGAACTGCTAACGAGATGACAGATGAGGCAGTATTAAGAACAATGCAGGATAGTGGGGTTGATGTTACTGGCATGTCGCCAGAAACAATCTCAAGTTTAAAACAAACAATAATGAATGCAATTAAGACTGGTGTAAAACCAGATACTGCTGCATTGGTTAGAAAAGCAGAGTTTGAAACACTTGGAATAAAACCAACACTAGGACAAATTACAAGAGACCCTGCACAATTTTCACAAGAAAAGAACCTGCGTGGTCTTATACCATCGTTAACTAATCGTTTTGTTGAGCAAGGTCAGCAGATGCGTGGTTTGTTGGACACATTATCTTCTGGATCACAAGAAGCATATGCTGCTGGCAAGTCAATCATATCTCCACTAGAGCAATATCAAGCTGAACAAAAATCTGTTATTGATAACCTATACAAGGCCGCAAGAAATTCTGAGGGTCGCTATGCTCAGGTTAATACGCAACAGTTTAGCAAGATGGCTAATGATAAGTTAGACCAAGAGATGCTTGGTGGTCAGTTACCTAATGATATTAGGAACATGTTAAATGATATATCATCTGGAAAGATTCCACTAAATGTTAATAACCTAGTACAAGCAGATACGGTTTTTAGTAACGCACAAAGAACCGCAAATGTGTCAGGCAACAAGAATGCAGCACTAGCAATTAGTTATGTGCGTGATGCTTTAAACAATGCGGATATTGTTGAAGGCTCTGGTCAAGATACAAAAGCATTATTTGATATTGCAAGAAAAGCAGCAGCAGATCATTTTGCAACATTAAGAAAGATACCTGCATTAGATGATGTTGTTAATAACAACGCTGTTAATGATACGTTTGTTAAGAAACACATATTATCAAATAGCGACACAGATCAAGTAAAAGGATTAACAGCATTCTTACAAGATAAAGCTCCTGATGCATTTCAACAAGCAAAGGCGCAGGTAGGTCAGTATTTAGAAGATGCAGCGCTTGGAATTAATCCTGCTGGTGATGCTGAGTTTAGACCTGATGCATTTAAAAAATCATTGGACAAGTTTGGAACTGAAAAGTTATCTGCTTTTTATAATGCCGATGAGATAGAGAAGTTATATAGCATGGCAAAGATTGGCGCTTATATTAATAAGCCACCAGCGGCAAGCACTGTTAATGCTTCTAATACTGGTGCTATGTTAATGCAAAACGCACCAGGTATTGGTAAGATGCTTGGGTCAATACCAGGCGCTTCAATGGCAAAAGGCGCACTTGATATTGGATCAAATTATCGGGCTGGTGCTAATGCTTTGAAGGCTGAGGTTCCAACTTCTAAGATGATGTTCCCAGATCAATATTCATTATCTAATAAGATTAAGGAAGCATTACCTGTTATGGGTGGATTACTTGGCATGGGATTATCACGATGAAAATAGACTGGTCAGAAGCATCAACTAAACGTGGTTTAATATGGGTCATAACTGCCATTGTAGGCGCAGTATTTTTGTTTATAGGAAAACCTATTGATGAACTATTATTGTTGGCTACAGGTGTTGCAGGTGGTCTTGGCGTAATGTTAAAGGACTAATATGCCGTACATTTTTATAGCCATTATTGTTACAAGCTTTGTTTCTGGATACGGTTTTGCTTATAAGGTATCCAAAGCAGAGATTAGAGAAATGTCAGAGAGTATAGCTGACATGAACCGAGAAGCAGAATTACAACTAGCTACTCTTACTGAAGAAGCGGATAAGGCACATACAGAAGCCTTGAAGCTTAATAAAGAACTTGAGGATGCCAATGTATCAGCAATCAACGCAATTAATAGCCAGCACGATTCTTTTAAGTCTGTGCGCATGTACGACAACGGCAGGAAGGGTAGTCGTTGCACCACAACCAAAGCTGGTGATACCACAAAACCTATTGACCTACCCGATGATGGGCGACTTTCAGAAGAATTTAGCTCATTTCTCAAGTCTGAAGCCTATAGAGCAGATCAAATAGCGCAATATGCTATGATATGTCAAAAATATATTTTTACCTTAAGGGATTCAAATTATGGAACATCGGAGGGAAGATGACCCAGCTATGCAAACAGTGAGAGAGCTTGCTACCCATAGTGCAGATATAAGGCACCTTCAGGCTGACATGGACAAAATGACTAAAGACATGGAAGAAATAAAGGACGCTATTAGAGAAATAAGCAAAACCTTATCTGAAGCAAAAGGTGGTTGGAAGATGTTTCTAGCAGTTGGCGGTGCAGGGGCGGCGGTAGCAACGCTGGTTACTTGGTTTATTGATATGGTTAAACACTAATGACTACTAAAAAAGCTCCATCATTAAGAGAAGTAAAATGTCTACATTAATAAAGGTTAATTGTTATGCCTAGTTTATCTGATTTAATACCTAATAATAATGTTTATGGTTATAAAGTACGACAACCATATAAAAGCGAAGATAAATTTTTTAAGAAAAACCCTAGTGTTGCAGGGATGGCGGCTGAAGATAATCAAATTACGCTTAACCCTTATTCACCTTTAACAAATGAAAGAAAAGTGGCTGTTGCACAAAATGAAGCAATGCGCCTATACATGCGTGAAAACGATATTAACCCACAATTTGAAGTAACTCCAGAACAAACTAAATATTTTGCAAGTATGGAATATGGAAAACCTGAAAATGCAAAATATATGCGTCAAACTATATTAAGTCGTATATTTTCAGGCGATCCTACTGCAAATGCTACTCCAGAACAAATAGCAATTTCAAAAAGGATAGCTGATGGATTATTAAAATCTTTATCTTTTGAATAACCTTATGGTAATAAAACATAATGTCAGCACTAGAGATAATTCTTAAACTTATTAGAGATAGCGAAGGATGTAAATTAACTGCATACCAATGTCCAGCAGGGGTGTGGACTGTCGGTTATGGATATACTGGTGCGGATATAAAGAAAGGTGTCTGTTGGACGCAAGAGAAAGCAGATGAATGTTTGTTGGTAACAGCTATGAGTGTTCTTAACCAAGCAATAAAAGCTTCACCAATACTAGCAGATGCTAATATGGAGAAACAAGCTGCAATCGCTGATTTTATTTATAACTTAGGCGTAGGCAATTATTCTAAATCAACACTAAAAAAACAGGTTGATGCAGGTAACTGGATGGCGGCCTCATCCGAAATTAAGAAGTGGAACAAGGCCGTTGGTAAAGAATTAAAAGGTTTAACTATTCGTAGGCAGAAGGAATCGGTTCTGTTGATGGCGTAACATACGGATTATTTACACTTTCCGTACTGTATGGTGATCCATACTTGCTATAAGGGTTCTTGATGCTTGTTGACGAGTATGGAGAGCCATACTTGCCATAAGGATTACTAATTGAATTAGCATCGTATGGGTTGGCGTTCATCTCACCAAGATATGTTCCATCTCTTGCGTATAGGCCAACAGCTTCTGCTGGTGCAATGTTAAACATGATTGATATAAATAAAGCAATAACAAGATAGAAGTTAATCATTCTTGATTTATACAGCTTTGTTTCAAGTTCTTCGCAGTTATAAAATATCATTTTTATTCTCCAAGTTAGTTTTCGTAAAAATTATTATCTCGAAAGTCTATAAACAAAGTACATTTAAGTTCTTTTAATTCTTTTTTTGCGTCCATATGCCACATGTAATCCTTAGTATCTACCTCAATGCTAAGGTAACGTGAACAGTTTTCTTTCTTTTCGCAGTTGCTACCTAAGCAACGTGCTGTGTCGTAAGACAGTGGGCGTGTCATTTTCATTATTTACCTCCAATGTCGTGACACTTCTCTGCGTATAAAGCACCATCTTTAAACCCTTCTCTGTAATCTTCACTACCGCAGACATCCATAATTTCCAATCCTAAAGGCTCACGTTTTGGTGCTGACCATTTTTCTTTTAACATGGCGTTTTCTGCTATTAATCTATTAACTTGAACTAATAAGTATTGAGTGTTGACTTGTTCAGTTTTCATAATGATCTCCAATTCTAGGGGGTTTTTCACCAGTTGCTTTTAACCAATAATCAAGGATATTAATTGCTTCATTCCATCCTGCTGGTGGGTTCTTTGATTCTTTTTTAACAGTGCTAAGTGTACTCATTGATGTTCCTGTCTTTCTTGCTATGTCTGCCAGGCTAAACCCTCTTACATGCAACACTTGTAACATTAATGCAAAATCAATATCCCTATCCATTGTTAAGCCTCCCATCAGTTTTATTGCGTCTTAGCTCATTACAAAACAATTCTACTTTTTTATTCCTATGCATAAATTCAACTATCTGTGCAGCCATTCCAGTAATTTTAATGGGTTTGCCTTTGCCAATAAAAGCTGATGCTTCACGAATATAAGGCAACCACTCCATAATTGCAGCTCTGTTATAAAGAACCGTACCATCAAAGTGCATACCAATGTGTTTTGGTGCGTTATACTTTTTATCTTTTAATATCCTTTCAAGGGTTAGTATCTTAACGCCAACAAGCTTTGCAACCTCTTTTTTAATAATATTTAGTTGCTCATCAATAACTGACATATCAGGCATTTTTAACCTCAATGTTTTTGCTCTTGCACGAGCATTTATTGATAACTTGTTTTGCTCCCTGTAGCGTTGGTTATGCTCCCTTCTTTTTATAATCCGTTCCTGCTCCGTCATCATAAACAAATGCCTTCTATCACCAACAAAATAAATGCAACTGTCATTGCAACCAATAATATTTTTTGGTGTTTGGTAAACGGTATTAATGGTGGGTTCTTGTAATCTTTCATAATCTTTTATCCTAAAAAAAATGCCAGCTTTTAACGGCTGGCTAGTGGGCTTCCCTTCAAGAAGTTATTAGTTGTAATGCTTTCCAGTTCATTGCATTCTGGACAAGAACATTGATATCCGTGTATTCCGTTGATAATGTAGCATTATCAAGCAGTTGAAAGAAATCAGAACCGTCTGTTTCTATTATGTCAGCGTTAATTAAAGCTTGCAGGTAATCTACAAATGCTTGGGCTACTAGACTGCCGCCAATTGCTTGGTCTGTTAGCATATCATCAATTACGTTATCAAACTCCATGCTTGCTTCTTCACGCTCGTCATAAGTCATTAGAA
>Ga0315284_10018034_pt1 | contig 10005 bp, 8 predicted proteins | sample YL17G09_16_MG_FD_203696 | JGI IMG/M metagenome (GOLD analysis project Ga0315284, IMG submission 203696) | Sediment microbial communities from Yellowstone Lake, YNP, Wyoming, USA - YL17G09_16 | ecosystem: Environmental > Aquatic > Freshwater > Lake > Sediment | place: USA: Wyoming | collected...
ATGACAGGCCACGTCGCCCGGGCCATGAAGCAGGCTCTCGGGGCATCCTCCTTTACGCCTCCCAGTATTTGACCGGCACCTGGAAGCCATGACCGCGCCGACCGTGTCTTCTGCTTCTATGATATGCAGGGGCAGGGCTACAGCCGACGCAGAGGCATCTCGGAGGAGATGACAAGCTAGACCAACCGGGTTCTCATGAGATGGCCCTGGTGGCACGGTCAGCGGCCCAGTGCGCCAAGGCCCGCCGTAAATCTCATGCCCCAGGAGATGGAGAAAAACCAAAGGAGATCCAATGGAGAAATGCCCTCACGACAATATCAATGTCCAAACACGAAAGTGTCTGGTGGGATACCTTGATGCCTTAGGAAAGATCTCTAGAGTAGAGGTGGAATGATGGAGCCTTACATTCCTGAGACCTTGCCCTTGAAGACCATTGACTGGGAGAGCAATGTAACCCTCATCGGCAAGGCCAATGCAGCTCTTGCTCGATATGACGGAATTTTGCTCGGCATGGTCAATCCTCAGGTTCTGCTCTCTCCGCTGACCACCCGTGAGGCCGTCCTATCCTCGCGGATTGAAGGTACCCAGGCATCGCTGGAAGAGGTCCTGCGATACGAGGCTGATGTCGGTGAGCCCAGGCCAGACCAAGAAATTCCTGATTCCCCGCAGATCCGGGACATTCACGAGATAATCAACTATCGTAAGGCAATGGGTGCAGCCGTCGAGGAGCTGGCTGCTCGGCCTTTCGGGATTAACACGCTACGAAATCTGCACCGGATACTCCTGACTGGAGTTCGAGGGAGATACAAGGACCCTGGCGAGATAAGACGCATCCAGAACTACATCGCTCCACCTGGAACGCCTATAGATCAGGCGACTTTCATTCCGCCATCGCCGGACAGAATAATTGATGCTCTTTCCAACTGGGAAGAGTACATCTACTACACCGAAAAGGATCCTCTCGTGCAGTTGGCCGTCCTCAAGGCTCAGTTTGAGCTGATCCATCCCTTCCTGGATGGCAATGGGCGCATCGGAAGGATGCTAGTGCCCATAATCCTGTATCAAAAGAAGGTCCTCTCCCGGCCCATGTTCTACATCAGCGCCTATCTGGAACGAAACCGGGACATTTACTATGAGCGGCTGCTGGCGATATCCAGGAATGGCGATTGGAATGGATGGATATTGTTCTTCCTGGGGGCTCTGATTGAACAGGCGGAAGAGAATAACAGGAAAGCAGAGGATATTTTGGAGCTATACAAAATCATGAAAACGAGAGTGACAGATATAACCCACTCCCATTATTCATCGCAGACCATCGATGTCCTATTCTCTAGCCCGATCATAAGCTCCAGTGCCTTCTCGACAAAATCCGGGATTCCTAACCGAACCGCCCAACGAATCCTTCAGAGATTGGAGCAGGAGGGAATTTTGCGTCTTCTCCGGGAAGGAAAAGGGAGCCGCTCGGCAGTATATCTGTTCCCTGAACTCCTGGACATAACTGAAAAATAGGATAGCTGATTTTTGTAGGTCCTATTTGACGGGCCAATTATTTTGTGAGACGTTTCTTGGAAGACATGTCGCACAAATTAGATTGCCTGCCATCTATGACGCACGAGATGAATCCAATGCAGAGGATGCACGGGGGAGTTCTGATGTCATCAGTCAACCACGGCCGCCTGGATTTGATTCTCCCAAGTGTTGGCATCCGGGGGCTGTTTGTCTATGCTGGATTGTTTCTGATCTCTCCAAGCCCTAGCTGTGATCAAGCGCTAGCGCTAGAAGATTACGAACTGGTAGGAAAATGGCCCCATCCTTGGACCATTTTCATCCTCATGGGTGACATTAAGTCATGAGCGTTTCTTACTACTGCGCCTTTCCTGTGTCGCACCGATGCCTTTTAGCTCCCGCTCCAGGCCGCGGGCGGCCCCCCCCCGACCCCGCGGTCGCGGGGGACACCTCTCGTGGGAGCACGTCGAAAGCGGTTGAGAGATCGATTTGTTCTTCATGGTCGGCGCAAACCGCTTGATTTAAAGGATGCGGAACCGTCCCTGGAAAAGCCGAGTAGAAATGAATTAGGCAATGCCAACTCATTGAGGAAATATATGCAGAAGAAGGAGGCGACGCGGCGATCGGAGATTCGCATGGCTGCCACTCCCCAACACTATCCACACTTTCGGGCAGCTCGGCAAAGACTATTATTGAATGAAAAATAATGAGGAACGTGAGATGTCTAAAGATCCGACTTTCAAGTCGTTCTTCGAAAAGGCCACTGGTCATTCTCCGTATCCATACCAGACCAAGCTAGCCACATCAGAAAAGTTGCCCGAATTGATTATTATCCCAACGGGCATGGGGAAGACCGACGCGGTGGTGCTGGGCTGGCTTTGGCGAAGGCGATTTGATCCCGGAGAGGAGATCCGAGCGGGAACGCCGAGGAGACTAATCTACTGCCTGCCCATGCGGGTGCTTGTGGATCAGACCAGAGATAAGGCAATAGGATGGCTGAAGAACCTCGGGATGTGGGCTGAGGATTCGGAAGTTGATGATTTTCTAGAGGGCTGGGCCTCCAAGCAGGATGTTGGAGGCAAGCGTATCGCAGTAACAGTGCTCATGGGGGGCGAATGCAAGGACGAATGGGACCTCTACCCGGAGAGGGACGCCATCATCATTGGCACGCAGGATATGCTGCTCTCCCGGGCGCTCAATCGCGGCTACGGCATGAGCCGGTACAGGTGGCCGGTGCACTTCGGGTTTTTCAATTTAGATTTCTGCAGGAGACATCTTTGTGCTGCATGATATTGAGTTCAATAGTTGTTTTAAGTCATTGACTGGTCTTCGAGAAGCTGAAACGCCGTTTCCATGGCAACAGAAATTATTCAAGGAATTCGTCCAGAAGCAATTTAGACCCACATGTAACATCCCGACTGGACTTGGAAAGACATCAGTAATCGCAGTTTGGCTACTGGCTTTAGCGCATCGTGCAAGCCCCGGTGAGGCCTATGGGTTTCCTCGTCGGCTGGTTTATGTTGTCAACCGCAGAACAGTAGTAGACCAATCAACAAGCGAAGTGGAAGTTATGCGCAAAGCGCTCATCAACGACCCGAGACTCAAATACGTGGCTGAATCCTTGCGAAAACTTTGCGCCGTATCTACTGATGATCCGTTAGCGGTCAGCACTCTTCGAGGCCAGCTTGCTGATAATGCCGAGTGGCGATACGATCCGGCTAGGCCTGCTGTAATCGTAGGCACAGTTGACATGATTGGCAGTCGTTTGCTTTTTTCAGGTTACGGTCGAGGATTCAAGTCTCGTCCACTTCATGCTGGGTTTCTCGGTCAAGATACGTTGCTGGTCCATGATGAAGCCCATCTAGAGCCAGCCTTCCAGACACTTCTTGAGGCGATCAAGAGGGAACAAGATGAGTGCAAAGAATTCATGAAGCTGCGGATCATGGCAATGACTGCCACGATGCGTGCTGAAGATGGCAACGCGTCGCCTCTTTTTACCGATAATGATAGGAAGCATCCCATTGTGCAGGGGCGCATTGAAGCAAAGAAAGGAATTAAATTCCATCCAATAAACGACAAGAAAGCAATCGCAGACTCAATTGGTCAGTGCGCAATGGATTACAGGAGCAGCGAACAAGCCATACTAATTTACTCTCGCACAGTGAAGGACGTAAATAATATTATAGACCGGCTTAAAAAAGAAGGCATGTCTGGCAAGACTCAAATGCTCACAGGAACGCTGCGCGGGCTTGAGCGTGATGCGCTAGCTAAAAAGGACCCTATTTTTGCCCGTTTCATGCCCAAGCCCAACGCTAGTGTCACGCCTATGACAGGCACTGTGTACCTTGTTTGCACATCAGCTGGCGAGGTTGGCGTTAACATCTCAGGGGATCATTTGGTCTGCGATCTGACTCCATTCGACAGCATAGCACAGCGCTTTGGTCGTGTGAATCGCTTTGGTGTAAACCGTTTTGGAGAGAAGGTTGACTCCAAAATCGATGTAATTTACGTGAGTGGAGATCCCACAATTGAGTCAGAGTCAAAGCCTATCGATTCTGAGAGGACGGAAAATGCCACTGAATCTTGGTCGGATAATTTGAATGCTGAGGCCAGCAAAACAGAATCAGAAAGAAAAGACATACAGAAATCTCCTTTTGATCTGGCATGCGAGAAGACATTTCAGCTCTTGAAAAAGCTTCCGAAGCGTGAAGACCAACGATACGATGCCAGCCCAGGAGCCTTGAATAACCTGCCAGCAGAAGAACGGCTCGCTGCATTTACGCCCGAACCAGATATCCTTCCCACGAGCGATATTCTCTTTGATGTCTGGGCACTAACCTCAGTTCGCCAAGAGCTACCTGGGCGGCCGCCTGTGGCTGACTGGCTGCACGGAATCGCCAAAGGGGAGCCGCCAGAGACGAATATTGCCTGGCGCGAAGAGGTTGCTTTGCTAACAGGCAGTCTGCTCGAGAAATATAATTGCGAAGATCTTATTGAGGATTATCCGGTTAAGCCGCACGAATTACTTCGTGACCTAACTGATAGGGCATTTAAAGAATTTGAGAGCATTGCTGCGCGATGTCCGGAGCTAAATGCATGGGTAATAAAATCCAACGGCAGTATTACAGTTATACCCCTGCATCAACTCGTAGATGAGAGCAGACAAGAAAAGCCAGTTGAGTATCTCTCCGATTGTACCGTGCTGTTGCCACCAGAGGCTGGCGGGTTGGACGATAAGGGCTTCCTTGATGGCAGTGCAGCTTTCGACGAGATCCGATGTGATAGATACGATGTCTCCGATCGATGGAATGATCAGGACGATATTCCACTACGCTGCCGGGTATGGGAAGACGAAGAACAGCCTACAGGTATGAGATTGATTCGAACTATTGATATTAGGCCTGATGCAGATGATGAAGGCGAAGAAGAAGGGACATACCTTCGTCGTTACTGGTGTTGGTATGTCCGGCCCAGATCGGCGGACGATGACGGTTCAAAAACCGCTCGCCATAGACAGGAACTGAAAAAGCACAATCAACTAGCTGAAGCTTTTGCTCTGAATATAGTTGCTAAGCTCAAGCTGGATGAACCCGAGGCCTCGGCGGTGATGCTTGCCGCCGGCTGGCATGATCTTGGTAAGAATCGCAAGGTCTGGCAGCTTTCGATTGGCAATCTTGATTACTCGCAGCAAGTACTGGCCAAGTCCGGAGAAAAAATGCGTCCTATCGATCTCGGCAATTTCCGCCACGAGTTTGGGTCGCTCCTCGACGTGGCAAATCTTTCCGAGTTCAAGGGACTCAAACCAGAGGTTCAAGACCTTGTTTTGCATCTGATCGCTGCGCACCACGGTCGGGCACGACCGCATTTTCCCTCTGAAGAGGCCTTCGATCACAATTATTCCGAGAATGCCGCCATCGAAATTGCTCGTGAAGCGCCTCGCCGCTTTGCCAGGCTTCAGCGAAAGTACGGTCGATGGGGTCTGGCATACCTCGAATCTCTGGTACGTGCTGCCGATGCTTTAGCATCACAACCTGATGATGCTCAAGTTCCGGTCAAGACTGCTGTTATACAGGAGGTCGCTTGATGAGCCAAGTGCGTGAACCAAATATTCACCTTCGTGTAGATCCTACCAATCCCGGCCAGTTCTTCGCCTGCTGCGGTCTGCTTGAATTGGCTGATCGGCTGTGGGGTGGGGCGGAGGGGTGGTTTTACAGCCAACATTTTTACCTATGTGTAAATGGAACTCTGGTAGAACTTATCGAAAAACTCCGAAACAGCAGTACAACTTTTTTTGAGGAAGAGGGTGAGCCGTCAATTCGCCCTGTTAAATTAGACATCTTTAATCTAAAACTTAATTGGTGGCTTCGTGAGGATTGGTCCCGCTTCAAGAATAGTCCAAAAAATAAGCGGGTAGGGTTAATGAAGACCAAGCTGAAATTTTGGGCTGGAAACCAAACCGCACGGCAGCTTGTCGAGAATCTACAACAGGCAATTGCAGTTCCGACAAAGGATGAAGAAGAAATGTATTTTGGCCATCGTGCTAATATCTCCAGCCGATTCGGGCTTGATGCGGGTCCGGCTTGGACTGCTTTGGATGTTGGTTTTTCCCTAAATGAACATCTCCAAATCGGCGTCAAAGCTTCGGCTGCAGTCGAACTATTGGCCGCTGTTGGTTTGCAGCGGTGCAGACCGCGCATTTTTGATGATTTCATCGACTATGCCACTTGGGGAGATCCAATGATGCCTTTGGTTCTACCAGCAGTTGTGTCAGGAGTTATTGATGCAGGCATAGGCACAACGTTCCGAACGAAAATCATTGAGCGTGGCAGTTATTCTGCTTTCTCTTATTCCCACACTATCTCAAAGGAGCGCTATGAATGATACGGAGGAGTTGTTGCAAAGGATTTTAAGCAAGGTGAAAAGTATGAATAGCACACAAAATTTGACTGATAAAGAGAAAAAGGAATTGGAGCGCTTTGATGAATGGCTCAGGGATGATGGGCCGGCCGCTCTTGTGATTCGTGAACTGCTTGAACCTATTGAAGGACCGGATGGTGTCTTCTTTCCAGCTACATTCGCTGCCGAACAAGGGAATGCGCCTAATCGATTCCCAGGCGGGTATAACATCGACATTTTTGACGATGGCACGAACATCTGCCTCATAGACAGCGTTGGCTCACAAGCGAATAGAATGGAACCGATTTTTGCACTGAATGAGTACGCTGGGCTCGTTCCACAGGTGAGTATTAAAGCTGGAGAAAAGACAATCCGCCTGCTAGAAGCGGGACATCGGGCCGGCGATGCCATTGTTCGTTGCTCAGAAGGCCTCAAGGACGAAATCGAGAATGCATTCAAGGAATTACTCAAGGGCAACGCGAAGCGGCTCACGAGCATCGCCCCAACATCGATTGTATTTGGTGTATGGGATTCACGGGGCACGGGAGCCAAACTGCCACGGCTCGTGTCGTCTACAATCCGTGCATTCAACGTCTATAGGTGCACGCGACACGCTCAATACAACCCTGCAATCAGGTATGAGAAAGAGGGATTACTTGATGGCATCAATGCAACTGAAGAAAAACTTGCCCAAAAAGGTTACGTAGACCAACCAATCGGCAAGCAACCAGATCCAAAGAAGTCAGATCCCACGCATGGCGGAGTGCAGTTGATGGTGAACGGCAGTATTCGCCGTGATGCCATACTTAATCTCAATACATTACGAAGACTCGCCGTGCTAGGTGAAAACGGCTCTATTTTAACCGATGAGACTCAAGCCCTTCGCCGATACATTCTTGGTCTAGCACTAATCGCACTTACTGCAACGCAAGAAACCTACCTGCGGCAAGGCTGTAATCTTATTCTTGCGGAAGAAGGAAAATCGCGAAAATTCGAGATCGTTTATGCAAGCGGCATGCGGGCGCCTATATTTGCGGTGCAGGAAGACGCGAGCCAGTTCATTAAGTTAAATCCAAAATTGCCTGCATCTATCGTCATTAATCATGGAATCGTCAAAGAGTTCGCTTTTTTGGCGGCGAGAAGTTTCGGCATTGACCCCAACCGTGATCGGACAAGAAATGAACTCCCGGATCGCGAAGTTCCTTTTAGCAAAGAACTTGCCAGGAAGGACATTAAAGGCGATGAAGAGGAAGCTGGGGGGGCCGCGACCAAAGCGGCCAAAAGGAAGTGAGATGAGCCGTTATGCCCAATTTCCTTTGCATATCAATCACATTCCTTGATCCCATATCGGCGTTTCATGGTCGTGGGGACGCCCGTAAACCAGAGTGGCCGCCATCTCCACTCCGCATATTTCAGGCGCTGGTCGCAGCTGCATCGAGTCGCTGGCGGCTGCAATTTCAGAATGATGCCAAGTCTGCTCTTGAATGGCTCCAAAAACAAGAGCCACCTTTACTAATTGCGCCGCAAAGTCATGTTTCTATAGCTGTTCCAATTGCGGTTCCAAATAACGATATGGATATTCCTGCCCGTTTTTGGGCGAATTTTCGGGAACCACCGAAAAACAAAACACCTCAAAGTCTTAAAACAATGAAGACTATCCGTGCGACGCGATTGCTCGTAAAGGACGATAGCGAACCCACTGTTTACTGCCTCTGGCGTCTAATCAACAATAATGAGTTCGAGAAGTATAAGGATGTTTTATTCACTGCGGCTAGCTGCATTACTCATGTTGGTTGGGGAGTCGACATGGTCGCAGCACAAGCATCAGTCATTTCCGAAAACGATGTTGATGAGATCCAAGGTGAACGTTGGTTTCCAGACTCCATAGCCGCAGATGAAGGTCTTCGCGTACCAAAAGAAGGTACACTAGATGCCTTGATCCAAAGACACAGAGACTTCCTAAATCGCATAAGCTTAGACGGTTTCGATGATGCACCACCGTTGTCTAGCTCTGCTTTCAATAGAGTTCAATATCGACGCGCGACAGATCCGCAGCCACGCAACGTTGCAGCTTTCTCCATGCGGAAGCCGGACCTAAGTGGCTTCCGTGCTTTAGACTCGCTACAGGCGATGACAGTAGCCGGTATGGTGCGCCATACGGCCCGACTCGCAGCCAACAATGCTAATTGGTCCGATTCCGATATAAATACTTTCATCCTGGGCCATGGTGAATCACATAAAGGCAACGAGCACATTCCCGTGGGCCTCAAAAGGTTCGCCTATTTGCCGCTGCCAAGCATCGAAACGAGGGGAAATGGAAAAAACCGCGTGGTTGGCGACGTCCGACGAGTGCTCATCACTACATTTGACACTGGCAGTCAATCCAAGATAAACTGGGCGCGTAAGGCCCTATTGGGTCATGAACTGATCCATGAAAAAACGAAAGAAACCGTCGCCCTGCTCACGCCGATTCCAGCAAACGAGAAGGTAGTTCAATACTACACCAAATCGGCCACATCGTGGTCCACTATCACGCCCGTTGTCCTTCCAGGCTATGATGACCCTGCCCATTACCGGCGACGCTTGAAAGGCGGGGTAAATGCAGATGAGCAGAAACATTTGCTGGCCCGTCTTGATCATCGCATTGACAGTCTATTGAGGAAAGCAATTACCCAGGCAGGATTCCCCATTGACCTCGCAAATAACGCAATACTCGAATGGCGCAAAGTTGGCTTCTGGGCAGGCACTGAATTAGCAGACCGCTACCGAGTCCCACGACATCTTGAGCGCTTCTCTAGATACCACGTTAAACTTCAGTGGTGTGATGCAAATAGAAGACCAATAGAAATATCAGGACCAATTTGCATTGGAGGTGGTCGCTTCTATGGTTTGGGTCTTTTCGCCGCAGAAGGTGATTGATTGCGATAACAGCTATTCCAATGATCAGTTCGGTCAAGGCGCCCATTTCGGCCTCGGGCTCTTCGTTCCCGAATCGCCTTGAATCATAATCATCGTTCTGGAGCAAGCCCCCCTTATCGGCCGGGGCCATCCGGACCAGACGGATGGACTTGGGCCAGCGCGAATGAGCATAAGTGACGCGACTGACCTGCGACCGAAACATGAGTTAGAAAGTCGGATCACCCTGGATTAATAAGCATCTTTATTAATATTGGCGCTTCAATATTACTTCTGGCGGGATCTTCATTCCGGAGATGGAAGATCAAAACAGAGACACACCGGAGCTAATTCCGGCTCGCATGTTGAATGAGTTCGCTTACTGTCCCAGGCTCTGCTATATCGAATGGGTCCAGGGGGAGTTCGTGGATAGCGTAGATACTGTGGACGGCAGATTCCAGCACCGACGGGTGGACGCCAGTTCGGGAAAGGTCTGTGAGGGAGAGCTCGAAACCTTTCACGCCAGATCAATCCACCTATCCGGTGCAGGCATCACTTGCAGGATTGATCTTCTAGAGGGCGAAGGCAATCATGTAACTCCGGTGGATTATAAGAGAGGCGAAGCGCCTGAAATACCGGAGGGCGCTTACGAATCCGATCGCGTCCAGCTCTGCGCCCAGTGCTTGGTGCTTAGAGAAAACGGCTTTG
>Ga0315284_10018035_pt1 | contig 10005 bp, 10 predicted proteins | sample YL17G09_16_MG_FD_203696 | JGI IMG/M metagenome (GOLD analysis project Ga0315284, IMG submission 203696) | Sediment microbial communities from Yellowstone Lake, YNP, Wyoming, USA - YL17G09_16 | ecosystem: Environmental > Aquatic > Freshwater > Lake > Sediment | place: USA: Wyoming | collected...
CTGAAGAGGGTGCAACCGTATTAAAGGTTGCTCGTGCGAATAACATACCGATTCCGACCCTGTGCTGTCATGAGTCAGTCGCGCCGACGGGATCTTGCCGTATGTGCGTGGTTGAAGTGAAAAAGGGTAAAAGAACGAGGATCGTGACGTCATGCCTGTATCCTGTTGATGAAGGTATCGTCGTTGATACAAAAACGGAAAGGGTTAAGAATGTCCGAAAACTCGTGATGCAGCTTCTCATGGCACGATGTCCGGAATCGGATGTGCTCAAGGACATGGCAAAAGAGCTGGGCATTGAACCGCAACCTGCCTTTCGTCCGGAAACGGATAAAGGGAAATGCGTTCTGTGCCGCCTTTGCGTGAAAGCCTGTGAGGATGTGGTGGGCGTGAGCGCCATTGGTCTGATTGCCAGGGGCAAGAAGAAAGCAGTCGGCACCCCGTTCAGTGAAGACTCAATGGTTTGTATCGGCTGCGGCGCCTGCGCGTATATATGTCCGACGGAACACATCGTCATGGAGTCCTTTGGCACCAAGCGAAAGATTTGGGGGCGCACATTCAAAATGCAGGCCTGCGACAAGTGCGGTCGCCATTTTGCCCCGGTAGATCAGTTGAAGTTCATCAGTCAAAAGACGGGAACTCCGATGAGTGATCTTGTAACATGTATAAGTTGCAAGTAAGGATCGGGATGTTTCATTAAAAAAACCGGTCATCATGACGGTCATACGAACGTAAGAACCTGTCTGCAGCAAGGCTGAATTTTCTTGTTGCGGACAGAGTTTACGGAGATATAAAAAGACCCCTGTGAACGAACTGCTCATGGAGGTCTTTTTTATTTTTTTGACATCTCATCGCCTTTTATCTTATACTGACCATACACAGCGTCAAAGGCTCCTTATTTTTTTGCCGGGAGTGTGTCTCTCATGTCCCGCCTTATATCAGTTTCCTGTCGGGAAACCTCACCCCGTGGATGGGGAACGTCACATGCAGGGAGGTGTTTGGCTTTATGAGATTAAATGCGCATATCAGAAAGGAGGGTACGTTATGACAGTAGGTGTTGAGAAACCCGAAGATCTCGCTCAGAAGGATCTGGCACGGCTTGTCGTCGATATGTTTCATCGCATCATGGTTCATCATACTCTCTGGTTTTGTCAGGTAGAATATCAGATGGGAATGAAAAAGGCCCTTGGTGTCCAGAAAGACGCATGGACAAACAGTTACGCCATTCAGATGAAACGTCTGGCAGAAATCTTCGGCTTTCAAATAGAGGACGGCATCCCGAAGATATTACTGGACATGCCCAGGGAGGCCCTCCTCCGGTTGATGGGAGACATCAGTAAAAACTGGCTGGCAGGCGACGGGGTGTGGTTTCAAGCTGTTGAGAGCCAGTACGGAATATGGGATGCCAAACGGTGTAACGATTCCTGCTGGACGCGCTTTTCTCCTTTTGAAGCATGGTCTATCAAGCAGTTTCTGGGTCTGCCGGAAGAAGCGGGGATTGAAGGGTTAAAGAAAGCGTTACAATTTCGCTTGTATGCCAGAATAAACGTTCAGTCCATCATTGATGAAAAGCCGAATAGTATCGTTTTCCAGATGAATGACTGCCGGGTTCAGGCAGCGAGAAAGCGCAGAGGCCTCGAAGACTATCCATGCAAGTCTGCCGGGCTTGTCGAGTACAGTTCATTTGCGGAAACGATAGACGGGCGGATCAAAACGATGTGTATTGGCTGTCCTCCCGACACTCACCCTGAGGAATGGTTTTGTGCCTGGCGATTTACCCTCCCGGAATAAAAATCGTCCAGCCTCATTCCGGAACAGGACGTGGGCCGATCATTGCGTTTATTCTTTTCAGGTTCAGGCATTCATCTTGACACATCGGCGTCTTTTTCCTATACTGCCTTCAACCGCTGGAGGTTCATTCGCAATCATCTGCTGTATTACGGAATACATTCAATGACTTTTAAAAAAATAATTTTATCCTTGTGTTTGCTGGCCATATCTTTCGCTTTCCAACCGGAACTATTTGCTGCCTCTCCGGTAAAACTTAAAGCAAAATCCGCCATTTTGATCAATGCTGCAAACGGTAAAGTCCTTTATACGAAAAAGGCAGACAGGCCGATGCAACCGGCATCCCTGACAAAAATTCTTACTTTGTATCTTCTGCATGAAGCAATCAATGCAGGTAAAATCTATCCTTCAGACAGTGTTAAAATCAGCACAGATGCTTATTTCACCGGTGGATCAAGCATGTTTCTTGAAGATGGCAGTGACGTTGAACTGGAGGATTTGATCAAGGGTATCGCCGTTGTTTCCGCCAATGATGCCTCTGTTGCCGTTGCCGAGTATATAGGAGGCGATGTTGCATCGTTCGTAAAAATGATGAATGCCAAGGCGCGTGAACTGGGCATGAACCGCAGCCGTTTTATGAATCCGAATGGCCTTCCCGCAAGGGGGCAGGTTTCGACAGCGCGGGATATTGCGAAGCTCGCCCGCGCTTATATTCGGGATTTTCCTGAATCTCTGAACCTTCATGCCATGCAATCCTTTACATACCGAAACATCACCCAGACGAACCATAATGTCCTGCTGAAGTATTATCCTGATGTCGACGGATTGAAAACCGGTTTCGTAAGGGCTGCCGGATTTCACCTGGTTGTCACGGCCAGGAGAGCTGATACGCGGCTGATAGCCGTGGTCCTGGGTGAGAAGAATCCCGGAATAAGAGCTCAGGAAGCAGAAAAACTCCTGGAACAAGGTTTCAAAATGACAAAAGCGAGAGAAAGGGCATCAAAACGGAAACTCCTTCAAGAGAAAAATGCTATAAGCTGCTGTGCGAGACGGGCATGCTCCCGAATATCGTGGCCCACTCTCTTCAGGTCTGCCGGGTAGCCACCTTTCTGGTGGATCAACTGGGTGCATGCGGGATGAAGCTTGATCGTGACCTTGTACGGGCTTCGGCGCTTCTCCACGACATTACCAAGACACGAAGCCTGACAACGGGAGAAATTCACGCCCTTACGGGGGCGGAATTCATAGATGCGATGGGTTATCCCGATGTGGCCTTCATCATCGGTCATCATGTCATCCTGGATGAGAAGTTCCTATCGGACACACTCGCGGAAGTTGAGATTGTAAACTACGCAGACAAACGGGTACTCCATGACAGGGTGGTATCTTTGCAGGAACGTATGGATTACATCCTTGTCAGGTATGCGAAATATCAGGAGGACAGAGACCGCATTGCCCGGAACTGGTTAAGGGCAAAAGAGCTGGAGAAAAAATTGTTCAATTTTTTACCATTTTCTCCCAATGATCTCGACAGCCTGCTGAGATCGGACAGCCTGTCCGCAGCGATACAGGATTACCATCATTTCTGTTCCCGGTTTTATCATCAACCATTGTCCGTATCAATTTCGTTTGACGAAATCCCTTCAATCGGGGTAAATTCACCAAAGTAATTTACTCTTTATATATTTAACGTTCATCAATTAGAATGGAAGCGCCCTTTGATACAATGATTCTCCGTCTTCAAGGCGGGTCATGGGGGAAGCGCTCCCGGTCAGGAGGTGGGGTATGAAGGAAAAGGAGATGGATTATTTCGTTGCCCTGTATGATGTAGCCAGGGTCATCAATGCTTCTCTCGAACCGTCCAGGGTTCTGGAGGAGATTGTGCGGTGTGTTGCTCAGGCCATGCGTGTCAAGGCTTGCAGCATCCGGCTTCTGGATTCACGGGAGAAAAGGCTTGTGATGGGCGCCTCTTACGGGCTTTCCGAGGGTTACATTCATAAGGGCCCGATATTGGTTGAGGAAAGTGTCCTGGACCAGAAAGCCCTCAAGGGGAAAAGCGTCTGGTTAAAGGATGTTCAGACAAGCAAATACTTCCAGTACGGAGCCAGGGCAAAGACAGAGGGGATTAAATCGGTCCTTGTCGTTCCGCTGCTTTTGGAGAAAAACGCCATCGGCGTACTGCGTGTGTACGCAGACAAAATACGTGAGTTTAAGGACCGCGAGGTCAAGTTTCTTGAGGCTGTAGCGAACCTGAGCGCCATTGCCCTCGATAACGCCAGGATGCATAAGACGCTGCAAACCAGCTGTGATCTTATGACGGCCCATAAATACCGTATTGATGACAATTGAGAGGAGGAAACGATGATTCGCCTTGGCATTAATGGTTTTGGCAGGATCGGGAGGCAGGTTCTTAAAGCCATCCTGCAAAGATATCCCGATACACTTGCTGTTGTTGCGGTCAATGATCTCTTCGACGTGGAAACAAACGCCCACCTCTTCAAATACGATACGAGTTATGGTCGATTTCCCGGAGAAGTCAGGGTCAAAAAAGAAAATTTTGTCATTGACGGTCGGTTGATCAAGAATCTATCCTTCCGCGATCCCGCAGCCATTCCCTGGGGTGATGAAGGGGTCGACATCGTCATTGAAAGCACCGGTCTTTTTGTGACCGGTCCCAAGGCTTCTGCCCATCTTGAAGCCGGTGCAAAAAAGGTTATTATCTCAGCCCCCGCCAAGGAGGAAGACCTGACGGTCGTCATGGGCGTGAATCACAAGGATTACAAGCCCGAGAAACACCACATTGTATCCAACGCATCCTGTACCACCAATTGCCTGGCGCCGCCCGTCATGGTCATTCACAAGGCTTTCGGTATAGAAAAGGGAATGATGACGACGGTTCACTCCTATACCAACGACCAGCGTATTTTAGATCTTCCCCATAAGGATTTGCGGCGGGCCCGCGCAGCCGGTCAGAATATCATTCCGACCACGACCGGTGCGGCAAGGGCACTGTCTCTGGTGATCCCCGATCTTGCCGGTTGCTTTGACGGTTATTCCCTGCGTGTTCCCACTCCGACGGTGTCCATTATCGATTTTGTCGCTGAACTTCGCACAAAGACGACAACGGATGCATTGCGAAATGTTCTGAAAGTTGCCGCGGGAAAACAGTTGAAGGGGATCATGGCTTGTGAGGAATCCAGCCTGGTTTCCATGGACTTCAAAGGGGATGCTCATTCTTCCATCATTGATATCGAATTCACCCAGGTATTGAAGGGCAACATGGCCAAAGTCGTTTCGTGGTACGACAACGAATGGGGATACTCCTGTCGGGTAGCCGACCTGGCCCATTACATGGCGCAAAAGGGTCTGTAAAGACGGTATGAAACGCATTCATATTCTCGTCATTGACGACGACGCCGTGGCCTGTGAGTTTTTACAGGAGGCTCTCTCGCGGGAAGGGTATGAGGTGGACAGCTTCACCTCCGGGAAGGATGCCCTTAAGAAGGATCTCTCTCAGTACGACCTCCTCATGTCCGACATCCGCATGCCTGAAATAGACGGTCTACAGTTTCTGCGACATGTCAGAGAAAAATGGTCGGAATTGCCCGTTATTCTGATGACCGCGTACGGGTCCCTGGAAACAACGATGGAAGCCCTGCGTCTTGGCGCATGGGACTACATCAGCAAACCATTTTCTCCTGATGCCATACGCGTCATGGTGCATAAGGTTCTGGATGTTCGGGAACTTCGCCAGCGACGCATGCAAGGTCAGCCGAAACTTGTCGGAGAGCCTCAATTCATCGGATCATCAGCCGTCATGGTTGAGTTTTACAAACAGCTTGCCCGGGTTGCGGATTCATCGGCCAGTGTTCTGATTGAGGGAGAAAGCGGTACGGGTAAAGAGCTGGCGGCGAGATCACTCCATCAGCTCAGTGCAAGACGGGACAAGCCGTTCAGTCCCGTCCATTGTGGCGCTATTCCGGATACCCTCCTCGAATCGGAACTTTTTGGTTACGAGAGAGGGGCATTTACCGGGGCTGATCATGTTCATGAAGGGATACTTGAAGCCTCTGAGGGCGGTACCGTATTCTTGGATGAAATCACGGAAATGTCTACGGCGCTGCAGGGGAAACTGTTAAGGTTTATGCAGGATGGGGAGGTCCGGCGGCTCGGTGGTCACAAGGTCCGTCATGTGGCAGTCCGGGTTGTCGGAGCGGCAAACCGGATTGTTGATGAGGAAGTAAGAAAGGGCGATTTCCGGTCTGATCTCCTTTATCGCTTTGTCGTGCGTTTGCGCATGCCGCCCCTGCGGGAACATAAGGAGGACATGGCCCAACTCGTTGAATCCCTTCTGAAAAAGCTCGGTTATCCGTCTGTGCGGGTTTCCGATGAGGCAATGGAACTTTTCATGGCATATGACTGGCCGGGAAATGTCCGCGAGTTGCAGAATGTCCTGGAGCAGACTCTGCTTCTGTCTCCTTTTGTCGTTATTCTTCCGGAGCATCTTCCGGAAAGATTTCATCTGAAAAGAGATCCGAACCTTCCTCTTCTGCCCCCCCTGGAGGAGGCAGAGAGGACACAAATCATTCAGGCACTACAAACAACTTCCTGGAATCAGAGTCAGGCGGCTCAACTGCTGGGTATTGACCGGAAAACGCTTAGAACCAAAATACAGCGTTACGGATTGCTCAAAGACGAGCTGCCGTGAAGGTTTTCCTCTGTAGTAGCGGTGGAAACGACGGGGAAGTATAAAATGACTTGCGTTCCTTCAATGGGGTTGCTTTTTATTTCGATCTGTCCGCCGTGAATCTTGACGATATCCTGTACAATTGCCAACCCCAAACCCCGCAGGCCTTCATCGGTGTGGGTGCTGAAGAAGGGTTCACAGACCCTTTGCATCAGTTCAGGAGGGATACCGGGACCGTCATCCTGAATTGAGAGAGCAATCGTACGGTTCTGTGGCACGGCATAGACGGCCACAGTAATGCTTCCACCGTCAGGCATTGCCTCCAGGGCATTCTGGATCAGATTGAAAAGGGCTGTTTGAACCCGGTAGCGATCCACATAAAAAAGCGGAATGTTCTCATCCACGGTGACCATCAGTTGAATGCCTGTTTTTTGCATCAACGGTTCTACAAGCGGCAAGGTTTCATTCAACAATTCGGAAACGGACGTGGCCTCAAAATGTGGTTCGGGAAGGCGCGTGGCACGGCGGACATTCTGAATAACCGTGTTGAGCCTTTGCGTCTGCTGGACGATGAGTTCAAGTTTCCGGCTCACATCCGGTGGCCATTGATCATGCTCTAAAAGAAGTGTGGCCATACCGGCGATAGAGTGAAGGGGTGTTCCCAGGTCGTGCGCGAGGTTGGCTGTCAGGTACCCCAGGGCTGTAAGCTGCTGGAGCTGGTTCACCTGCTGCTGCAGTTGAACGACCTTGTGTGTTGCTTCCTGCACACGGTCTTCGAGGCGACGGTGAAGTTCAAGATTCCTTGCCATGACCCGCTCGATTTCATCAGCCATTAAATTGAAGTGATCCGCAAGTTGGCCCCACTCATCGAGCCGGGTAATTGGAATCCTCCCGACATAATGTCCCTTCTGGAATTCGTCAATCGTATTGATGATAATGCTCAGGGGACGTCCGATAATCCACCGGTAACTCAAAAATAAAAAAAGTAAGATGACGAATAAAAGTCCTATGCTGCTGAAAAGCAGCAGACGTTTTGCACGGGACAATATTTCAAATCTGGACTGAGAGAATGTGATCACACCGATGAACGTCTGGGAGTCTTTTTCCGACAGGAAAGGGTACAACAGCCCCAGTGCCGGACTGCCGTCGATGATTAATTCAACATGCTGCGCTCTGGTCTTTTCGGCGGCGGAACTGATCAGATTTTCCGGCCATTCGTAGGGTGCCCGGCCTGCACCTACAATATATTCGACATAGCCGTTTTCGATGGAAAAGATATCGATGCGTCCCAACCTGACATCCGTCTGAACATGACCTTCCAATGTCTCGTCCAATGCGGATAAACCCTGACGCGTCGGAAAATGCTGATAGTAGGTGCTGACCGTCTCTGCGAGATCATAGAGTCGATTAATCTGCTGTTCCATGAGAATTCTGTTCAGCACTTTTATCTGGATCCACCCCCAGAGCGCCATGGTAACGGCGAGACCCAGAACCGTCAAGACCATCAGGCGGGTACGGACGGTCGTGTTGGACCATTTTTCAAAAACCATGCTTATGAAATCTTGTATTTTTGACAATAGACATTCCTGTACAAATAGACGCTACGTTTCGATGTCTCATAACAGAAAAAAATAAAATACTCAACGTTAAGGATATCTTTACTTTTACGATGTCATCAACATTTCTTCCCAAATAAAAAAAAGCATGAAGATTTGATCCCCATGCTTTTTAAGTATCCTTCAGTTTATTATGATGGCGTATCCTATTTTTTTGATGGTGTGGCTTCAACGGGAGCAGGCTTTATTTCCTTAGGGGGAATGGCTTTCTTTATAATCCTTTTCACGACAACAGGAGCCACCTTCATGGCGATGTTTTTACCTTCTTTTTTGACATAGCTGATTTTTACCTTGTCCCCGGCCTTGATGTTTTCAACAGGTTTATCCAGGGTGAATTCCATGGTCTCAACATTGCCCTTTACGGTGCGTTCAACCATCACCGTGGTATCGGAAATTTCCTTCACGATTCCCGTTAGGCTGACTCTGGTTTCCTTGCGTGCTTTAATTGGCGCCGCTTTTTTAACCGGTTGTGTGTTGGACGGAATGACGGAGGGTTTATCCGTGGCAAAGGCCAGCGCGCAGAAAGTGAATGCCAATCCCACAACGACCAACGTAAAACGTCTCATCCTGAATGACCTCCCTGTTCTGTTTGCCGTATATGATCCTCAGCTTTCAGTTTGCTATTTCCGTAAATACCGTGTTTTCTTATTATAAGTTAAATTCATCTGTTGTGCAATCTGTATACCATGAAGAAGTCAATCCGGATTTATCAATTAACTCTATAGAATTACGGGAAATTAGTCTGAAGTTGCATCTGTGAATAAAACCGACATGCGTCACGAGTGGAGAATTAAACCCCAGGCAATGAGGAATTTTTCATCAACATGAAAGAGTCTTCAAGGTTTTTTCATGATCACATAAAGTGCTGAAGGCATGATGTCAATAATAACGGGCAACCGGCCGGGCTGCTCTCCATCCACATCAAGAAGCACGGATTGTTCAGAATAAGCCTCGACTTTCTTCCCCGTCAGGAAGGATACTTCCCTTATCTTATGGATTTTGCCGTTATACAGTTTTGGAAGATGCCAGAATACTCCGGCCAGATTCAGGTCTCCAATCACGGTGATGTGGAACAGACCATCGTTGATGACAGCCTTTGGGGCAACCTGCATGCCGCCACCATGATATTGCCCGTTGGCCACTGCGACGTTCCAGATTTTTAATTCCTCGTCATAGCGGTCATCGACTTTGAGGCGGATGGTCTTTTTCCCGTAGAGAAAGAGGGTTATCAGGGTTGACCAGATGAAGGAAATAAATGGACCGAATGCCTTGGTGGTTCTGTTGACCCGGTCTACGACCTCCCCTCCCAGCCCGAAACTCGTGATGTTGTGGAAATATCGGGTACAGGGGGCATCATGATGGTTCCGGTACCGAAGACGTCCAATATCTATCAAACATGCCTGACCGTAACGAATCGTGTCAAGAGATTCTTCAATTCCACGGGGGATCGTCGCTGTTTTTACAAAATCGCAACCCGTACCGTTTGGAATAAATCCCAAAACGGCATCTTTCCGGATCGGTCCGTCGTGATCCATAAATCCATTGACCACTTCATTAAGAGTGCCGTCTCCACCTACACATACGATCACATCGGCACCATCAAGAAGATGCGACCTGGCAATGCGGGTCGCATCCCCCGGCCCCGATGTCAGGCAGGATATAAAAGTCCCTAACCGGGCCTCTGCAGCGGCATGAATATGAGGCCATTCTCTGCCGGTTGAGCCGTTTCCTGAATGGGGATTGACAATAAAGACAATTTTTTTTGAAGCCAAAGGGACCTCCTGATCTGTCGTTCAAGTTTTCAGTCGTCGTAAAACCCAGCAATGGATAAAGAAAAACAGGGTCACCCCACCACCAAGGCGGATCATTTTTTTTGCCACCTGCCTGACGTCTTTCTGCCGATCCACTTTCCGATCG
>Ga0315284_10018036_pt1 | contig 10004 bp, 7 predicted proteins | sample YL17G09_16_MG_FD_203696 | JGI IMG/M metagenome (GOLD analysis project Ga0315284, IMG submission 203696) | Sediment microbial communities from Yellowstone Lake, YNP, Wyoming, USA - YL17G09_16 | ecosystem: Environmental > Aquatic > Freshwater > Lake > Sediment | place: USA: Wyoming | collected...
CGCCGCCTTCCCCGCCGCCTCCGGCGCCCGCGCTTACCTCGGAAAGCTGCGTGGAGTCGCTGACCGCGGGAAACGCCTGCTCGCCCTGGTAAATCTCCACCTGGTCCTTGTTGAGCTGTTGCGTGTTGACCAGGATGTCCTTCACGCTCTTAGGATCGGCGTAGCTCAGCACGAACACGCGTGTCTCATAGTCCACCAGCTGCCCGTTGATCTTGTCCTTCGCCGCCACGACGATCGTGCCCGCCTCGACGATGTACTCCAGGCCATAGGCGCGCGTCAGCAGGTCGAGCGCGCTCTTCAAGTCCGTCCGCCCCTCCTTGAACGACAGCGAGACGGTGTTCGCGCCCACGCTGGAGTCAACGATGATGTTGTAGTCCGTCGGCGCGACCAGCAAGGTCAGCGCCTGATCCAACGGCGTACCGAGGATCTCGAAGAGATTGATGCGGATCGAGCTCAGCGCGTCCTTGCCGGATGCCATTGCGGCGCCCATCTCCGGCGCCTCCCGGGTCAACTCCGCCTGCGCTTGCCGCGGGCTGTAGAACGACCCCGCAGGCGTACGCAGCCCGCTGGGCGCGACGGGCGCCTCGGCGCTCGCGCCTCCCGCCTGCGCCCCTTCGGACATGCGCTCGGCCTGCTGCTTGAGTTCCTCAGGCGTCGTCGCCGGCGGCTCATTGGATTCCGGCGCAGCTTCGCCGCCCTCGCCGCCGCCCGGCTGCTGCTCGGGCGCCACCTGGTAGCTGAGCTGCGCGTCAGCGGTGAGAGGCTTGCTCTGGCTCGCCGGAACCACCGCCTGCCCATCCGAATGCCGCGGGATGAAGAAGCTCATGCTGCTGTCTCCCGCCGCAGACCGCTTGGCCGCTCCGCCGCCATCGCGGTCGACCTCCGACCGCACGGCGTCCGCCACCTGCGCCAGGTCCTCCGCCGAAGGTGCAACCGGGGAGAGCACCTCCGTTGGCTGAGCGCCGACCCCGACATCGGGCTCGGGGGCTGGGGCTGGCGCAGCGTCGGTCGAGGCCGCAGCGGTTTCATCCGCCGGGGCACTCGCCTCCGCGCTCACGGCGGCGTCCGGCACTGCCGCCGCCAGCTCCGTCAGCGCCGGGATATACACCCGCGTGACGTCGCCGTCAGGCAGCAGGAACGCACCGCGCTTGTCCGCCCGCGGGCCCAGGTAGAGCCGCACCCCGGATCGGCGGTTCTCGTTCACCAGCGAGGCGGCGGTGACGATGTCCGCGAGCTCTGGCCTGTCAAAGCTCAGGGGTATCTCCGTCACCCCGTTGCCCGCCAGGAAGCCTTGGGACCAGACCGTCAGCCAGTTACCCAGCGTGAAGTGATCGATCCTGAACCCCGGAGCACCCGTGGTATGCAGTTCGACCACCGCGGTCTCGCCCTGGCGCGACGCGGATATGCCCGACAGGGACACCGCATCGTCAGCCAGGGAAAAACAGACGCAGCCCGCAAGCAGCAAGCCCGCAATTAGCAGCGCACGACCAGCCCTATACACCTCAGCACCCTCGGACCTAGATTCACAGTCCGGCCAAAAGCCTCTGACCGTGCGCGCAGTCAGTATAGCCCATATCAAAGGAATAGTCAAACCGACCCCGGTCCAGGGAGGCGATGCCTCCGGCAATCCAGTCTGCAGCAGGGCGCGGCTCGCCGGGCGGAATCCCCGTGGGCAGTTATCAACAGGCCATGCCCAGGCTATCCACGGGGACTGCTGGCCAGGACTGCCTATCCGCCGCCCGGGTACAGCCCAGCAGCGTCAGCCGGCTGGGCCTCGGTCTGCTTGCGCTTTGTCCCCTTCTCCGCCGGGGGCGGCGCGCTGAGCGGCACCCACAGCGAGGACCCGTCGCGCAGCTCGATGACTACCACGCCGTCCTTCTTGATCTCCATCACCTGATAGTGCGTCGGCAGCACGCTGCCCGCCGTCACGAGGTAGGGGCTGCCGTTGAAGACCATCAGCGCGGAGGACCGGCCGTTCTTCAGGTTCACTCCTACGCAGAAGAGCTTGTCGCCCTCGCCGCCGGTGGCCATCGCGCTGGCCGTCTCACCCGCGATCCCGGGGATCCCCAGCGCCGCCTCCCCGCCGGCGGCCGCCGCGGCGGGGCTGGGCATACCGCCCGCCTCGGCACTACTGCCCGCGAGGCGCGCGGCGTACTCCTTCTCCCAGCCGGGGTGGCTAAGTGCGGAAAGCGGGACGCCACTATCTTTGGTCCAGGTGTAGCCAACCGCGGGCGGAGTCTCGCCCTTCAGCTCGATGCTCGTCTTTATCCGGCCATCCTTGCTCGTTCCCTCAATGCTCGCATCGTCGCTGGTCTCACGAGTCAGTGACACACTCTCCCAAGACTTATCCGCCCCGAAGATGCGGCCAAGATCGGGCAGCTCCGGCGACATGGAATCGAAATAGCCGCTGTCCCGCAGCCAGGGATAGCCGGGGTACTTGCCGAGGGACTCCTTGTACCACTCCTCCTGCTGCACGAAGGGGTTCCGAGGCGGCTGCAGCGCGTACACGCGGTAGAGGTCGGAGTCCGGCTGGCCCTGGGGTTGCTCCGCCTCGGATGCCTCCCCCGCAGGCTGCGCCGGGGCCTGCTCTCCCGCTTTCCCAGTCACGTCCGCCTTGGGAGCAGCCGCCTCGCGGGCCGCACGCGCCGCGGGAGCCTTGCTGCTCTTTGGCGGCGTCGGGTTGTAGTTCTTGAACATCCGCCAAGTGCTGAACGCCAGCCCACCCAGCAGGATGAGCAGGAGGAGTATCTGTAAGACGTACTTCCGCTGCAGATCGCTCATCTCCGTCTCCCTAGCGCCCGCCAGTCATGTGCCAGGCTAGGCGCGATCTTGACTCGCTCTTGCTTTGGGTGCCAGGCCGGGACCCACCTGCGCCGGTGCTCTTGTCACTGGGATGCAGCACGAGCCGCTCGCCCGTCTTGAGCACGTCGGAGAAGATCCGCCGGGCGATCGACGGGGCGAGAGCCGACGTGAACTCGTTGACCAGCCATTCCGCGGTAAGCCGGTCTCCCGGCAAGCCGTAGTAAATCGCCCCGGTAACCTTGATCGGCGTCTTGGACGGATCCAGCGTCTTGAACACCGCCCCACCGCCGCCGCCCGCCGGCGCGGAGATCATGTCGATCGTGTACAGCCGGCCGTCGCGCTTCAGGCTCTCAAAGGCGTTGATCACCTTGCCGAAATCGCCGCTCAGGTTTACCGAGTAGTAGGCCACCTGGATCTTCTTCGCCGCCACCACATCGACCCCGGCGTCCTTCAGTTGCTGGATCGCCTTCTCATCAGCATCCTTGAGCAGCGAGCCCGAAGGCGCCAGCTCGGCAGAGATCAGCTCGATGCCGGTCTGCTCAAGCCGGTCAGCCAGGGCGCCAAGGAACTTGTCGTCTTCGATCTTCTCCGGGATCGCGCTGCGGAACAGGATGCGCTGGCGGTTCCACATCGGAAGCTCGTCGCGCAACTTGGGAATCTCCGCCTGCTTCTTCGAGATGTCCAGCAGCACGGCGTCAAGTTTGTCCTTCTCCACCGTCTTGGCGTTGATCGCCCGCGTCACCGTCGCCTTGCCGAGGAAGACATAGGCCAGGACGACCGCTAGGCTGAGGATGAACACGATGACCATGCTCGCGACCCGTGGCATCACTGCGCCTCCTTAGCTGCCGTCCCGGCGGGCGCGGTAGTGCCTTGCTTGGCCGCCTGGGCCCCTGCCTCCACCGTCTGCTCCTTTTCCGTCTTCGCGGGCTTCTCCGTCTTCTCCGGCTGCGCCACCCAGTACGGCGAGAAGAACTGGCTCACGTCATAGGCAACGGGCACTCCGCGGACCGGCAGGGGCCGGTCGAGCATGACGTGGATCTCGAAGCCGAACTGGTCGGCGGTTGTGCCCAGGTCGATGCCGGTTCCGGACGCCTTCCACAAGACGTTGATGCGCTCCATGAACTCGTCAAGCGCCTCCGCCTCGTACTCCGCCGAACGCATGTAGCAGTTGGCCAGCAGCGGCTCCTGCTTGAAGGCCGCCAGCGTCTGCTGCAGCATCCGCGGGTCGCGGCGGCTGGCCTTCAGGCCGACGACGATCTCCGACTGCCTGGTACCGGCCTTCGGCCGCCGGTGCTCCACCTTGTCCAGATACACGCCGTCGGGGATCACCCGCGCCAGGCGATCCATGATCACCGGGAGGTCGACATAGGCCCCGGAAGCCAGGCTGATCAGCCTGCCATAGCTGCCGATCGCGTCGCGTACGGCGATCAGCCGGTCGTAGTCCGCAACCTCCTGCGCCCGTTGGGCAACGCGCTCCTTCCGGTCACGGATATCCGTCGTCAGCAGCATCAGCCGCGACAGCCCGGTGAACGCGTCCACGGCGATGAACGCGACGACGATCGCCACGACGGCGAAGTTGAACAGCACCGCGTAGCGTACTGCCGGGCCCGGCTGCAGTTCCGGCGGCAGTAGGTTGATTTCAATCTGGGCGTACTTCATCTAGGCCACCCCCCTCAGGACTGAGCCAATCGCGGGAGCGTAGACGCTGCACGCGGGGAAGCCGGGCCGGAAGCTCGCCTGGCAGGAGACGTTCGGCAAACTCTCGAAGCGCAGGTCGATCAGCGGCAGGTGCAGCTGCATGGCGAGAATCTCCGGCAGGTTCGCCGGCCAGTAGCCGCTCCCGGCGAGTATCACTTTGGTCACGTTCCCCTCCGCGCGCTTGATGTCGGTCAGATAGAACTCGATGCTGCGGCGGATCTCTCCCAGCAGGCCCGCAACGTAGTCCGTGGCCAGGCTTAAGTGCTCCTGCGGCAGGACGAAGTCCAGCTGGGACATCTCGGACCTCAACGGACTGTCCGCCGGCAGGTTGCGGGAGAGGGTCTCGCGCACCTGCTGCTTGCCCTGCCCTACCTTACGTACGAGCTGCAGCGAGTCATTCTCCATCAGCATCAGGTCCGTGGACTGCATGTTGAAGTTGAGGAGCATCGTGATGCCCTCGCTGAAACTCGTCCCCTGCATTGCAGCCAGCTTGATCATGTTGACCTCACTCAGGTCCACTCCGACGACCTCCAGCTTCGCCGCGCTGAGCAACTCGACGTACGGCGCCACGGCGTTGCGCGGGATGGCGCAGGAGAGAACGGACACGGTTGCGCCCGCCCCGGCGCGCCCCGAGCCGAGGACGTAGTAGTCAATCAGCTTCTCGACCGTCGAGTCGAGGTAGAGGCGCTCCACCTCCAGACGGACGATGCGGGCCATCTCCCGCGGCGAGACGTTCGGCACGTCGAGCACGCGGATCCAGGGGAACTTCACCGGGAAGCTGACCACAACCCGCCGGGTGCGCACCCGGTTGCGGCGCAGCACCTGTTGGATCAGCGGCGCGAAGGTGAGCTGGTTGAAGTCGCCCCCCTCCAGCACCTGGTCGCGGATGTCCAGGCAGTCGAAGGCGGACAGGGAGAACCCGCGCCCCTGTCGCTGGCCGCACACGAACATCAGCTCCTCGGGCGTGAAGTGCAGCCCAAGAAGACCCCCGGACGCCAACTTCGCTAAGCTACTTTGAGCCAAGGCATACCCCGTTCATCTCCGCCTCTCCGAACTAGAGTATAGGCCATCCATGGCCATGCAGTCAAGAGTTATCCACAAGTTATGAACCCCCGGGATGGAAGGCCACCCCGGGGGTCTCGATGACGATTGACTCAGAGAGAGCTGAGCGCGACAGGAATGAATGCGCGGCTCAGCTCCTGCTTATATCTCTGTGATGACACCCGTTTCGTCCGCCGTGTAGTCCGGGATGTTCAGCGAGTCTGTGAGCGCCGTGGCAAGGAAGCCCGTCTCGAAGTCCGGGTTGGCTACACAGGTGAAGGCCATCTCAGGCATCGTCCCGGACGCCAGCACCGCGTCGATATATGCTGTCTGGGGCGCAGGCGGGGCGTTGAGCCCCGTCAGATCCGTATACGCGCCGTTCGCCGAGTAGTACGCTGCCTCCGCGGACACGATCGTACGCAGCGAGTTGCGTGCCTTCTCCCGGATCGCGTTCTGGCGCGCCGAGAGGAGGATGGGGATCGCGATCGTGGCGATGATGCCGATGATCGCGATGACGATGAGCAGCTCAACCAGGGAGAAACCCTTCCGCTTCATCCTACGACCTAACATTTCACACCTCCAACGTGTGAGTCATAACGTAACACTACTTCATCTGTTGAATCAGCTGAATAACCTTGAACAGCGGCATCCACAGCGAGATGACGACAAAGCCGATAATCACGCCCAGGGCTCCGATCAGAACGGGCTCGATCAGCGCGGTGAGCTTCGTGACCATCGTCTCGATTTCCACCGTGTAGAAGTGGTTGATCTTTATCAGCATGTGGTCGAGGGTGCCGCTCTCCTCGCCCACAGCGATCATCGCTATCACCATCGGAGGGAACAGGCTGGGGAACCGCTCCATCGGCCCGCTGATGTTCCGGCCCTCCCTCACCGCGTTGCGGGTCGCGGCGAATGCGTTCTCGTAGACGGCGTTTAGTGCCGTCTGCTCCACAATGCTCAGCGACTTGAGAATCGGCACGCCGGAAGAGAGCATCGTGGAGAACACGCGGCTCATCCTGGCAAGGATGATCTTCTTGTTCAGGTCGCCGAACACCGGCAGCCTCAGCTTGACCTGGTCCATGCTCATTCTGCCGCCGGGCGTCGAGTTGACCAGCATCCCCAGCCAGGGGAAGCCGACGATTATCGCTGGCACGAGGAACCAGAAGCGCTTGAGGAAGATCGACACATCAAGCACGATCTGCGTCATCAACGGCAGCGTGGCCCCAAGCGACTTGAAGATCTCCTGGAACTGCGGTACGACGAAGATCATCACGAACGTCACCACCAGGATCGCCGCCACGGTGACGATCAGTGGATAGCGCGTGCCGGCGCTGATCTGGTGCCTCAGCGCCACCTCCGCCTCGAAGGACGCAGCGATCTGCTCCAGCGTCGTGTCCAGGGTACCCGTCTCCTCCGCGGCCAGCACCAGCGCAATGACCATCGAGTTGAACACCCGCGGGTACTTGGCCATCGACTGGGAAAGCGGCTTGCCCGATGCCACGTCGTTCTTTACCGTCAGCAGCAGCCTTGAGAAGAAAGCGTTGTGCTGCTGCTTGGAGAGGGTCGCCAAGCTGCGGGTGATGGGGATACCCGCGCCGACCATCGCCGCAAGCATCTTGAAGAACACCGCCAGCTCGTCCAGGCGCACGCGCTGGAAGAAGCCTCCGCCGAAACCGGGCGTCCGCACTGACACCTCGGTCCCCTGCTCGACGAGGTCAATGACGAATAGGCCCCGGCCGCGGAGCGAATTGAGCGCGTCAATCCGGCTCTCAGCCGTGACCGTGCCGGCGCTGGTGCCGCCAACCGCATCACGCACGCTGTACGAGAACGTCGCCATCTCGAACCGCCCTTATTGTATACCATAAATCCATATTCTAATCAAAAAGCCCATGAAACCCAAGTTAAGTCCCGGTTACCAGCTCAGAGGCTAAACAGCTTGTCGAAGTCGCCGGGGTTTGAGGCGTGACCCCTTGCTTCCTCACGCGTGACGATGTTCCGCTTCACCAGCTCGTAGAGGCTCATCTGCATCGTCCGCATCCCCTGGGACTGCCCGGTCTCGATGGTCGTGGGGATCTGGTGGATCTTCCCCTCGCGGATGAGGTTGCGGATGGCGTTGTTGGCGATGAGCAACTCATAGGCGAGGACGCGCCCGCCGCCGACGCGCCGGCACAGCGTCTGGCAGAAGATCGCCTGCAGGCTGTTGGCCAGCTGCAGGCGGATCTGCGCCTGCTGGTGGGCGGGGAAGACGTCGATCACGCGGTCGATGGTTTGCGAGGCGTCGTTGGTGTGCAGGGTTGTCAAGACGAGGTGCCCGGTTTCAGCGGCGGTGATCGCCGTAGCCATGCTCTCCAGGTCGCGCAGCTCGCCCACGAGGATGACGTCGGGATCCTGGCGCAGCACGTGGCGCATCGCCGAGGCGAAGCTCGCGGTATCCGGACCCAGCTCACGCTGGTTGACGATGCTCTGCCGGTGCTGATGGAGGAACTCGATCGGGTCCTCGATGGTGATGATGTGGGCGCGGCGGTGTTCATTGATGTAGTCGATCATCGCGGCAAGGCTGGTGGTCTTGCCGCTGCCGGTGGGGCCGGTAACGAGGATGATCCCTCGCGGCCGCATGATCAGGTCTTTGGTCACGGGAGGCAGCCCCAGCGCCTCCATCGACTGCTTGTTCGTCGGCACGGCGCGAATGGCGCAGGCCACTGAGCCACGCTGCATGAAGACATTCACCCGGAACCGGCCGAGATTCTTCACGCTGTAGGCGAAGTCGAACTCATGAGCCATTTCGAACTGCTTGATCTGCTGCTCGCTCATCATCGAGTACACGACGCCCTTGATGTCCGCGGGCGTGTAGGGCGGCAGGCTCATCGGGCGCAGCTCGCCGTCCACGCGCACATTCGGGGGGGCGCCGGCGGTGAGATGCAGGTCCGACGCGCTCAGGGCCAGCGCCTCCTGCAGGAGGTCGATGATCGTGATGAGATCGGCTGTGTCCATCGGCCGGGCTGCCTCAGCCCGTTCAGACTCAGCCACGTCCTCGGCGGGAGGCTCAGGACTGCCCAGCACAACTCTTGCACTCGCCGAGCCTTCCTCTCCCGCGCCATGTTCCACACTCCGCATCGTATGCCAACTCCTAGTTTGCGGACCAAAGCGCCACAGCCGCCCCAGCCGAGCAGATTGCTACTCGCTGTGGCGGCTAGGGACAGCAGGTGCCCCGTACGCGCCTTTACACAGGTCCGATGGTCTTAGTAATACTTCCGGCCCCACTTCTCAGCGCGCATTTCCCGCAGCTCAGCAATGAACTTGGTCACGTACGGGAAGTACGGCGGGGCCATTCCGTGGGCAAACCGCTCATCGTAGGTGAAATTCCAGAGGTACCCCGTGAGCCTGCCGTTGCTGTAATACACGCCCGTCGTCTGGTCCTTGTTCTCGATCAGCCCGCCAAGGAGGTTCCAGAAACCCTTGTTGGGATAGTTATAGTCGTATCCGCCGCCGACCACCAGGCCCTCGGCGCCCACTCCGTGGTTCGCGCCCGCAGCCATCACGGTGGCTTGAAGCGCCAAGTCGTTCGGCGCGTTCCTACCAAGATAGACGTTCCCGGCGCTGGAGAAGATGCCGAGCATATTCTGGGCGTCGGGATAGTCCGCGGGGTCATCTTCGTAGGTGATGTGCCTGGTGATGATGATGTTCCCCGTGGCGCTGACGGTGATCTGGTGATCCGCCTGAATGTCCGGCGCGCTGAGCGAGTCGTTGCCTCGCAGGGCGGTGACGCTTCCTTCGGTGTGGATCAGGCCGTTTAGGCTACCGTTGAAACTCCCGGCCGGGCTCCCGTTGCGCGTCACGCTAACCGAGCCGCTGTCCGCATTGTCATGGAGCACCCAGGTCTGGGACCCAGCGAAATGACCGCTGCTGGGGTTCATCGCGATTGTGATGAGCTGCTCGCTGCCGCTCGCCGAAAGGGTGATGGACTGCGGCGTGCCCTTGATCAGTACCCCTCCGTTGAGCGTCGCGCCGTCGTTGTAGTTCTGCGAGTAGTACACGCCGTCGTCAATGGGAGTGGTGCCGGACGGTAGGCCGAGCAGCTGGCGCAGCTCGGCGTTGCTGGGCTGGGTCGGGTCCTCGACGTGACTGTAATCACCGACGGCCGCACGCAGCTGCGACCAGCCATTGGCCGGCAGGTCGATCTTTGGTGCGCCCCAAGTGGCGCCGGCGTTGAACTGCGGATCCGCATTGCCGCCGAGCCAGGATTCCTCATAGGTCGACTGGACGGCGCTAAAGGGCCCATTGAACACCGCCTGGCCGTAGAAGCCGGCGCGTCCGGAGGGCGGGGCGGAGTTGACGTGCGTCGGCCCGCCGTAGACCTCGCCGTCGAAGAACACCAGTTGCTGGTTGAACTGGTTCTTCATGCTCTCGGTGAAGTAGCCGTAAGTGGAGAACGACGGGCGGGACACTTCCACGCCGAAAGTGCC
>Ga0315284_10018037_pt1 | contig 10004 bp, 7 predicted proteins | sample YL17G09_16_MG_FD_203696 | JGI IMG/M metagenome (GOLD analysis project Ga0315284, IMG submission 203696) | Sediment microbial communities from Yellowstone Lake, YNP, Wyoming, USA - YL17G09_16 | ecosystem: Environmental > Aquatic > Freshwater > Lake > Sediment | place: USA: Wyoming | collected...
CCTTCGACGATCCGGCCGGCGCGGAGGTTCGCGAATATCGCGCGAAGGAGTCCCACGCCGTCGACACCCCAATGCGAGTAGAACCGGCGGTCTTCGACCGCGATGACCGCGTCTTTGAAGTGCTGGGGGATGTCTTCGAGCGGTACGAGGACGCGGTTCTGTTCGTAGAACTCGCCGACGAGCGAGCTATCGTTGGCGAACACCTGTGTCTTCACCGAAGGCTCGAGGTTTTGGAGACGCGCCGTGCTGGGGAGATCGCGCGCGAAGTACTGGTAGATGCCGAGGGCCGCCCCAAGCGAGAAGAGAAAAACGGCGAGGGAGATCTTCGCGACGATTGTGAGTCTTTGTTTGGTGTCCATTCGATACCGATTCTCGATGGCAAGTTCGTTGCCGGCCGCAGCCGTTTGACGGGGAAAAAATACCCCGTCCTCAATCCGTAGCAAAGCGTTTTCGCCTCGGACGGCACCGTCGGAGCTCGAGGCACGCCGCCGCCTTTGGGAGCCGTGCCGCCGTCCGATCCGTCTTTACTTGAACGCAGCCGTTTGTTATACTCGCGCTAACTCTTATGGAAAAGCGAAGTTACTGCCCCGGGCGGCCGTCCGGCCCCGGCGAGGGCCGCAATCCACCATGGAGACAACGATGCGTCCTGTCCACGAGCAGCTCGAAATCATTAAACGAGGAACGGTCGATCTCGTTCCAGAAGACCTTCTCGTCGAGAAACTCACCCGATCGGTAAAAACGGGTAAACCCCTCGTCGTCAAACAGGGTTTCGATCCGACGGCGCCGGATATCCATCTCGGACACACCGTGGGTCTTCGCAAACTCCGAGAGTTCCAGGATCTCGGTCACAAGGTGGTGTTCCTCGTCGGCGACTTCACCGGTCTCATCGGCGACCCCAGCGGAAAGAGCGATACGCGCGTGCGGATGTCGCGCGAAGAGCTCGTCAAAAACGCGGGAACATATACCGAGCAGGCGTTCAAGATCCTCGACCGCGCCAAGACGGTGATCGAGTTCAACAGCCGGTGGCTCGCAAAACTCAATTTCGCCGAGGTGCTCGAGCTCGCCGCGACGCAGACGGTGGCGAGGATGCTCGAAAGAGCCGATTTCGAGAAACGTTTCAAGAGCAACCGGCCGATCAGTCTTCTCGAGTTCGTCTACCCGCTGGCGCAGGGATACGACTCGGTCGCGCTCCACGCGGACGTCGAACTCGGGGGGACCGACCAGAAATTCAACCTCCTCATGGCCCGCGAGATCCAGAAAAGCTACGGACAGGAACCGCAGGTGATCCTCACCGTTCCGCTTCTTGAGGGGACTGACGGCGTCGACAAGATGAGCAAGTCTCTGGGGAACTACATCGGCGTCGCCGATTCTCCCGATGAAATCTTCGGCAAAACGATGAGTATTCCGGACGGGATCATTCTCAAGTACTTCGAGCTGGCGAGCTCGAAGACCGCCGCCGAGATCGACGAGGTTTCTCGGCGGCTCAAGGATCCCGCGACGAACCCATCGCATGTAAAGCGGGAGCTCGCCCGCGACCTGGTGACGCAGTATCACGGCCCCGACGCGGCACCGCTCGCCGAGGCGCACTTCGACCGCATTCACGTCAAGCACGACGTACCGGAGGACATCGAGGAGATCGCGCTCGTTTCGGACCCCGACGGTTTGTGGATCGTCAAGGCGCTCACCACGGCGCGGTTGTGCAAGAGCTCGTCCGACGCGCGTCGCATGATCCAGCACGGCGCGGTAAGCGTCGACGGGGAGAAGCTCTTGGACGTCGAACGACGCCTGTCGAGGAGAAAGATCGCTTACACGCTGAAGGTCGGAAAACGCCAGTTCATCCGGATCCGCGTCGAGTGATCCGCTTGTCTTCACCGGCGAATCCGCCCGAGAGCAAACCCGCCACGATGAGAATAGCGTTCATCGAACCCCATCTCGAGCTCTACGGCGGGATCCGCCGGGTGATGGAGCTTTCGAACCGGCTGACGAAGCTTGGCGACGATGTCACCCTTTTTCATCCGACGGGCGAGCCGTGCGGGTGGATGACGGGTCTCGCGAAGACGCGCCCGACCGCCGATCTCACGCGGGAGGAGTTCGACGCCGTTGTTTTCAACGACCCGCCGCACTACGAACTTGCCGTCCGCGCGCGCGCCCGTGTCAAAGCGTTCTACATCCTCTGTCTCGATGACCGCGACAGACTCGAGAGTTTTAGCCTCAAGATTCTGTGGCCGAAAAAGGGCCGGATTATGGCGCTCAAGCGCGCGCTGGCGATGCCGTTTCTCAAGATCGTGAACGCGACGTGGATGCAGATGTACCTCGAGCGGACACTGGGAATCGAGTCGGAGCTTCTCATCGGGGGGATCAACCGCGATGTATTCCGCCCGGTAACGGTCGAGCGGAGCGGCGATGTTTTTCGGATACTCTCGTCGGGCGATCCGCGCGAACGAAAGGGATCCGAAACGATCCGTGCCGCGATCGATCTCGTCCGCCGCGAACACCCGAACGTCGAACTCGTCACGTATCACGGTCGCGGTATTCCGCAGGAGAAAATGGCGGAGACGTACTGCTTTGCGGATCTCTTTGTCGACGCCCAGTGGTACGCGGGGTGGAACAACCCCGTGGCGGAAGCGATGGCGTGCGGCGTGCCGGTCGTGTGCACGGACATCGGGGGGGTCGCGGATTTTGCGTTTCACGAGGAGACCGCGGTGCTTTTCCCGGTCGGGAGCGTCGACCGTCTTGCCTCCGCGATCCGGCGAATGATGGAGGATCCGGGTCTACGCGAGCGGCTCAAACGCAATGCTTTGAGCAGGATATCAAGATTCGATTGGGATGAGTCGGCCCGTCGGCTCCGCCGTTTCTTGATAGACCGGTCAGTGTGATATATAGGATATACGGCGATATAGTTTGCGTTAAATTGCCGCGAGTTTGTGAAAAAAACCCTTTTTGCCCCTTGACAACGTTTCCGACCCGGGGCTATATTCAAGGGCACCATAAGAAACTAGAAACGGCTAAGATTCCGTAGGGCACGCCTCGGAAGCAGTGAGGTGTGTCTCTTCGTTCTTTGACAATTCGGTAGCGTGTGAGGAGTTCAGCCTTCGCGGGGTTTGAAGTCGGCGGCGAGGTCCGTCAGGACTTCGATGCCGGCTATTCCCTGTGAAGAACGCCCAATTGGATGATTCCGGCGCACCCTCATTAAACCCGGGCGATATCAAAACAGGCTCATGACGTCGATGTCGTCATCGCGTCGCGGGGCTTGTTTTCGTCAGGGTGAGGGAGTGTCCGTTCATCGAGTTGGGGCGAATGGTTTAAACTCTACAACGAAGAGTTTGATCCTGGCTCAGAACGAACGCTGGCGGCGTGGATTAGGCATGCAAGTCGAACGAGAAAGCACCTTGCAGGGTAACTTGTGGGGTGCCGGTAAAGTGGCGAACGGGTGAGTAACACGTGGGAAACCTGCCTTTGAGTGGGGGATAACAGTCCTAACGGGCTGCTAATACCGCATGACGCTGTTGATCGCATGGTTGACAGTTGAAGATGGCCTCTACTTGTAAGCTGTCGCTCAGAGATGGTCCCGCGTCCTATTAGCTAGTTGGTGGGGTAACGGCCTACCAAGGCGACGATGGGTAGCCGGCCTGAGAGGGTGGTCGGCCACACTGGGACTGAGATACGGCCCAGACTCCTACGGGAGGCAGCAGTCGAGAGGCTTCGGCAATGGGGGAAACCCTGACCGAGCGACGTCGCGTGGGTGATGAAGATCTTCGGATCGTAAAACCCTGTCAGGTGGGATGAAATGTCACATGGTGAACAACCACGTGGCTTGACAGTACCACCAGAGGAAGCTCCGGCCAACTCCGTGCCAGCAGCCGCGGTAACACGGGGGGAGCGAGCGTTGTTCGGAATCATTGGGCGTAAAGAGCTCGTAGGTGGCTCCGTAAGTCAATGGTGAAAGCCCATGGCTCAACCATGGATATGCCTTTGAAACTGCGGAACTTGAGATCGGGAGAGGAAAGTGGAATTCCTGGAGTAGCGGTGAAATGCGTAGATATCAGGAGGAACACCAGTGGCGAAGGCGGCTTTCTGGCCCGATACTGACACTGAGGAGCGAAAGCCAGGGGAGCGAACGGGATTAGATACCCCGGTAGTCCTGGCCCTAAACGATGGGCACTAGGTGTGGGAAGTTCGACCCTTTCCGTGCCGCAGTTAACGCATTAAGTGCCCCGCCTGGGAAGTACGGCCGCAAGGTTGAAACTCAAAGGAATTGACGGGGGCCCGCACAAGCGGTGGAGCATGTGGTTTAATTCGATGATACGCGAAGAACCTTACCGGGGCTTGACATGCAGCGGACGGTTGTGGAAACACATCTTCCCCTCACGGGGCCGTTGCACAGGTGCTGCATGGCTGTCGTCAGCTCGTGTCGTGAGATGTTGGGTTAAGTCCCGCAACGAGCGCAACCCTTGTCCCTAGTTGCCATCAGGTCATGCTGGGCACTCTAAGGAGACTGCCGGTGATAAACCGGAGGAAGGTGGGGATGACGTCAAGTCATCATGGCCCTTACGTCCCGGGCTACACACGTGCTACAATGGCCGGTACAGAGGGCTGCAATACCGCGAGGTGGAGCGAATCCCAAAAAGCCGGTCTCAGTTCGGATTGGAGTCTGCAACTCGACTCCATGAAGTCGGAATCGCTAGTAACCGCGAATCAGCAGGTCGCGGTGAATACGTTCCCGGGCCTTGTACACACCGCCCGTCAAGTCAATCGAGTCGAGTGCACCCGAAGTCGCTGTCCCAACCCGCAAGGGAGGAAGGCGCCGAAGGTGTGCTTGGTGAGAGGGACTAAGTCGTAACAAGGTAGCCGTATCGGAAGGTGCGGCTGGATCACCTCCTTTCTAAGGAGTGTTCGGTGTGTGGCGGATCGAACGGCGCGCTTGCGTGCCGGGAGGTCCGGCACAGGAAACTCCGAGGTCGGCGAACCTCGCGAGGCGACCCTCGCACGCTACCGTTTGCGTTTCTGGAATTTTCCGGAACCGAGTGAGAAGGTTTCCGGGCCTATAGCTCAGTTGGTGAGAGCGCACGCCTGATAAGCGTGAGGTCGATAGTTCAAATCTATCTAGGCCCACCAGGTTCTCGGAAACGGCTTCTTCGGGGATATAGCTCAATTGGGAGAGCGCCGGCTTTGCAAGCCGGAGGTTGCCGGTTCGATCCCGGTTATCTCCACCAAGAAGAAAGCTGCTGGCTGGAGAGAATTGCCAGAATCGTTCTTTGACAACTTGCAGGGTAAGAGAAGCGGACATCTTCGCCTTTGGATTAAGTTAATAAGGGCGTATGGTGGATGCCTTGGCGTCGGTAGGCGACGAAGGACGCGGCAAGCTGCGATAAGCTCCGGGTAGGTGCAAACAACCGTTGATCCGGAGATTTCCGAATGGGGGAACCCGTTGCGGTAAACCCGCATCACGAAGAAATGAATACATAGTTTCTTCGAGCTAACGAGGCGAACTGAACCATCTTAGTAGCCTCAGGAAGAGAAAGAAACCTCGATTTCCTCAGTAGCGGCGAGCGAAAGGGAAATAGCCTAAACCCAGCCGCATGGAAGCCGGCATGCGTTGTGCGGCGGGTGTAGAGGGATTCGATCGGACCCGAATGCCGTGTGGGTCGGAGAGTTACAAAAGTCACGCCTAGTCGAACAGTTCTGGAACGACTGACCACAGAGGGTGCTAGTCCCGTAGATGAAAGGTGATGACTCTTTCTCGATCGAACACCCAAGTACCGCGGGACACGTGGAATCCAGCGGGAATCCGGGAGGACCATCTCCCAAGGCTGAATACTCACCGACGACCGATAGTGAACAAGTACCGTGAGGGAAAGGTGAAAAGAACTCCTAACGGAGAGTGAAATAGTCCCTGAAACCATGCGCCTACAAGCTGTGGGAGGACCAATCCGATCCTTCGGGATTTGTGCGGTCTGACCGCGTGCCTTTTGCATAATGAACCGGCGAGTTGCTCTGTGTAGCGAGGTTAAGCACCTTAAGGTGTGAAGCCGTAGCGAAAGCGAGTCTGAATAGGGCGATTGAGTTGCGTGGAGCAGACCCGAATCTGAGTGATCTACCCATTGCCAGGTTGAAGCGCATTTAACCGTGCGTGGAGGACCGAACCGACTAGGGTTGAAAACCTAACGGATGAGCTGTGGGTAGGGGTGAAAGGCCAATCAAACTCAGAGATAGCTGGTTCTCCCCGAAATAGTTTTAGGACTAGCCTCGTGCGATGTATGACGGAGGTAGAGCACTGACTGGGCCAGGGGGCTTACCGGCCTGCCAAACCCAATCAAACTCCGAATGCCGTTCATATTAGCACGGGAGTCAGGCTGCGAGGGATAAGCTCCGTAGCCGAGAGGTAAACAAACCAGACCGTCAGCTAAGGTCCCTAAATATAGACTAAGTGCAAAAGGATGTGGATTTGCTTAGACAACCAGGATGTTGGCTTAGAAGCAGCCATCATTTAAAGAAAGCGTAACAGCTCACTGGTCAAGTGGATTCGCGCCGATAATTCATGGGACTCAAGTCTATTACCGAAGCTACGGATTCGTGTCTTCGGACACGAGTGGTAGGGGAGCGTTCTGTTGTAGTGTGAAGGCGGTTCGTAAGGACCGCTGGACGAAGCAGAAGTGATTATGCCGGTATGAGTAGCGATAAGAAAGGCGAGAAACCTTTCCACCGAAAACCCAAGGTTTCCTGAGCAAGGCTAATCCGCTCAGGGTAAGTCGGCCCCTAAGCCGAGGCCGAAAGGCGTAGGCGATGGGAACCAGGTTAAAATTCCTGGACCGCCGGTGGCACGTTTGTACGATGGGGTGACGCAGGAGTGAAAGGTCAGCCGGGTATTGGTTGTCCCGGTTCAAGCAGGTAGGAGGGGGTTCCAGGCAAATCCGGAGCCCCGTTATCTCCGAGATGTGATGAGGAGCCCTATGGGCATAAACTGACCCTAATCATACTGCCAAGAAAAACCTCTAAGGAGTGCCATTGGTGACCGTACCGTAAACCGACACAGGTAGGTAGGGAGAAAATCCTAAGGTGCTCGAGCGAACCCTGGTTAAGGAACTCGGCAAAATAACCCCGTAACTTCGGAAGAAGGGGTGCCCTGTCCGGTAACGTACTACACGAATCGGAGCTGGATGGGGTCGCAGTGACCAGGCCCGAGCGACTGTTTATCAAAAACACAGGTCTCTGCTAAGTCGCAAGACGACGTATAGGGACTGACACCTGCCCGGTGCTGGAAGGTTAAGGGGATACGTCAGTGCCTTCGGGCGCGAAGCGTTGAACTGAAGCCCCAGTAAACGGCGGCCGTAACTATAACGGTCCTAAGGTAGCGAAATTCCTTGTCGGGTAAGTTCCGACCTGCACGAATGGTGTAACGACTTGGGCGCTGTCTCAACCAGGGACTCGGTGAAATTGCAGTAGCGGTGAAGATACCGCTTACCCGCGACTGGACGGAAAGACCCCGTGCACCTTTACTGTAGCATGATATTGGGTCTTCGCAAATCATGTGTAGGATAGGTGGGAGGCTTTGAAGCGGGAACGCTAGTTCTCGTGGAGCCAACCTTGAAATACCACCCTTGATTTGTAAGGGCTCTAACCTCGTTCCGTGAATCCGGACGAGGGACAGTGTTTTGTGGGCAGTTTGACTGGGGCGGTCGCCTCCTAAAATGTAACGGAGGCGCCCAAAGGTTCCCTCAGCGTGGACGGCAACCACGCGTAGAGCGTAAAGGTATAAGGGAGCTTGACTGCGAGACCTACGAGTCGAGCAGGTGCGAAAGCAGGGCTTAGTGATCCGGCGGTTCTGTATGGAAGGGCCGTCGCTCATCGGATAAAAGGTACGCCGGGGATAACAGGCTGATCTCCCCCAAGAGTCCACATCGACGGGGAGGTTTGGCACCTCGATGTCGGCCCATCGCATCCTGGGGCTGAAGAAGGTCCCAAGGGTTTGGCTGTTCGCCAATTAAAGCGGTACGCGAGCTGGGTTCAGAACGTCGTGAGACAGTTCGGTCCCTCTCCTTCGCGGGTGTAGGAGATTTGAGAGGAGCTGTCCTTAGTACGAGAGGACCGGGATGGACGAACCTCTAGTGTACCAGTTGTCACGCCAGTGGCATGGCTGGGTAGCTATGTTCGGACGGGATAACCGCTGAAAGCATATAAGCGGGAAGCCCCCCTCAAAACTAGATCTCCCAGGGCGTAGCCCTCTAAAGGCCCCTTGAAGATTACAAGGTTGATAGGCCGGAGGTGTAAGCGCGGTAACGTGTTTAGCCGACCGGTACTAATAGGCCGTGCGACTTAATCCAATAAGATAAGACGAAAAGTCTGTTCTCGAGCCCTGCAGGTTGTCAAGTTTATCGCGCACGGTGCTTCGCCGTGCAGACGGATTTTTGAAACATAGTTTTTCGGCGGTCATAGCGTAGGGGTCACACCCGTTCCCATTCCGAACACGGAAGTTAAGCCCTACAGCGCCGATGGTACTGCCGGGGGGACTCGGTGGGAGAGTAGGTCGCCGCCGGATTTTCTTCGAGCCCGCCTGTTGGCGCAGGCGGGCTCTCTTCTTAAGATGGGCGCCGGTCGGCGCGTCAAATACGGTCACGGGGGTGGTGTCGGCATGTCGAGAAAATGCAAGCTGACGGGCAAGCGTCCGAGAATCGCGAATCTCGTTTCGCACGCCAACAACCGGACCAAACGCCGGCAGATTCCCAATCTACAAACAAAACGCCTTTACATCGGGGAACTCGGCCGCACTGTCCGCGTCCGGCTGTCGACGAGCGCGCTCCGGACGGTAACCCGCAAGGGGCTCATGCCGTTTCTCGCGGCGCAAGGGCTCAAGATCAAAGACATCGAGTGTTAGCCGAGTCGAGCGTTCCGTAGAAGGACGGTTGGGTGATGGCAAAAAAAGCCGGCGGCCGCGAGATGATCAAGATGAAGAGCTCGGAGAGTCCGCATGTGTTCACGACGGTGAAGAACAAGAGGAACACCCCGGACCGTCTCCAGCTCAAACGTTACGATCCCAGGGTGAGGAAGCACGTGTTGTTCAAAGAGGCGAGGTAGGGGATCGGTCGGGTTTGCTCCTTCCGTGGTTCAGAGACCACGGGGACAGAATGAAAAGACCCCGTCTGCACTAAATGCAGACGGGGTCTTTTTGTTTTTCGAACTGTTCGCCCCGCGGTCGGAGGTCGCCCGGATACCGCTCGCCCGCCGGGTGGGGCGGGGCTATTTCTTGGCCAGCGCGGCGCCGATCATCTTGCGCCGGATGTAGGCGATCTTCGTCTGATGGGGGAGGTCCTTCGGACAGAAGTCCTCGCACCCCATGAGGCTCATGCACCCGAACACGCCTTCGTCGTTCCCCACGACTTCGTACCACTCGGTCGCGTCGCGCTTGTCGCGGGGGTCGAGCTCGAAACGGGCGATCTTCATGAACCCCATCGCGCCGAGGAAGTCCGGTCTCATCCGTTTGGTGCCGCAGGCTGAGATGCAACACCCGCACTCGATGCACCGGTCGAGCTCGTAGATCTCTTCGGCGAGGCCCGGGTCCATCCGCTCTTCCAGACGGGAGATGTCCTTTTTCTCCGCTTCCTGGTCGTGGATCCAGGTTTGAATCCGCTCGGCGAGCGCGCGGTTGAACTTGCCCGTGTTGACGGAAAGATCGCCGATGAGCTCGAAACCGGGCAGCGGCATCAGCGTGATGTCCGGCTTCTTGAACGTCGACGTAAGGGTTCTGCACGCGAGGTTCGGCTTGCCGTTGATGATCATCCCGCAACTCCCGCAGATCCCCGCGCGGCAGACGAAGTCGAACTGGAGCGTGCGGTCGATCTTCTCGCGGATCTGGTTGACGGCGATGAAGATCGTCATCTGGGGGATCTCCTCGATCTCGAACGTTTGCATCCTCGGCTTGTCGCCCGGGGTCTGAGGGTTGAATCGGAATATGTGAAACTTGAGGATCCGTCCGTGGTCGTTGTTCGTCATTTGTCGCCCACTCCTAC
>Ga0315284_10018038_pt1 | contig 10004 bp, 1 predicted proteins | sample YL17G09_16_MG_FD_203696 | JGI IMG/M metagenome (GOLD analysis project Ga0315284, IMG submission 203696) | Sediment microbial communities from Yellowstone Lake, YNP, Wyoming, USA - YL17G09_16 | ecosystem: Environmental > Aquatic > Freshwater > Lake > Sediment | place: USA: Wyoming | collected...
CCGCTGGTGGGCTATGTGTCCAGCTTTGGTAACGGGAGCAATGAGACGAGCGACCAGGATGTGGACGAGAATGGTATTGACCAACCCAACCTGCCGGTGACGGGCATCACCAGCACGGTGTACGTGCTGACGCCGAACACGGAACGCATGGGCGAGGACCAATCGAACTACACGGGCGCGTTGGACGATGACAATGTGAACTTTACGGCGGACTTGGGGTTTGTAGAGTTGGTCGCTATCGGCAACATTGTGTGGTTGGATACGGGTGTGGGCGGCGGTGTGGCGAACAATGGCCGGCAAGATGGCACTGAGCCGGGCGGGGCGAACGTGATGGTGCAGTTGTACCAGGTCGGCCAGCCGGCGCCGCTGCTGACCACGACGACGAACGCGACCGGGCGGTATCAGTTCGATAGCTTGGTTCCGGGGAGCTATGTGGTGTACGTCCCGCCTACACAATTCCAGGCGGGCGGGCCGCTGGTGGGCTATGTGTCCAGCTTTGGTAACGGGAGCAATGAGACGAGCGACCAGGATGTAGACGAGAATGGTATTGACCAACCTAACCTGCCGGCGACGGGCATCAGCAGCACGGTGTACGTGCTGACGCCGAACACGGAGCGGACGGGCGAAGACCAATCGAACTACACAGGCGTGTTGGATGACGACAATGTGAACTTTACCGCGGACTTTGGGTTCGTGGAGTCGGTGGCGTTGGGCAACTTGGTCTGGCTGGACACGGGCGAGGGCGGCGGTGTGGCGAACAATGGCCGGCAAGATGGAGCCGAGCCGGGCGTGGCGAATGCGGTGGTGTTGTTATACCGGGTGGGGCAGGTACCGGGCGTGGATACGCCCGTGTTGACCACGACGACGAACGCGACCGGGCGGTATCAGTTCGACAACCTGACGCCGGGGAGTTACTTTGTCCACATTCCGGCGACGCAGTTCCAGGTCGGTGGGCCGCTGGTGGGCTATGTGTCCAGCACCGGCAACGGGAACGATGAAACGAGCGACCAGGACTTGGACGAGAATGGCATTGACCAGATCAACCTGCCGACCACCGGCATCAGTAGCACGGTGTATGTGCTGACGCCGAACACGGAGCGGACAGGCGAAGACCAAACGAACTACACGGGTGTGTTGGACGATGACAATGTGAACTTTACCGCGGACTTGGGGTTTGTAGAGTTGGTGGCCCTCGGCAACATCGTGTGGTTGGATACGGGTGTGGGCGGCGGTGTGGCGAACAATGGCCGACAAGATGGCGCCGAGCCGGGCGTGGCGAACGTGGTGGTGCAGTTGTACCAGGTCGGCCAGCCGGCGCCGCTGCTGACCACGACGACAAACGCGACCGGGCAGTATCAGTTTGATAACCTCATGCCGGGAAGCTACGTGGTACACATTCCGGCGACGCAATTCCAGGCGGGCGGGCCCCTGGCGGGTTACGTCTCCTCGACCGGTAACGGCAACGACGAGACGACCGACCACACGGGCGACGAGAACGGCATAGACAACCCGGCGCTGGCGACGAATGGCATCAGCAGCACACTGTACGTGCTGCAACCCAACACTGAGCGCACTGGCGAAGATCAATCGAACTACACGGGCAGCCTGGACGACGACAACGTCAACTTTACGGCAGACTTTGGGTTCTACTTGGTGTCTGACATGGCGCTGGTCAAGGATGTGACGCCGGGCGCGGTGGTGCGCCAGATGCCGTTCACTTATACGATCCGCATCACAAACACCGGCCAGATGACCTTTACCACGCTGACGCTCACCGATACCTTGCCGCCTGACTTTTACTATACGCCCGGCTCCGGCATTCCGACCCCGGACGGCATCGCCGGCAATGTCGCCACAGGGTTGACCCTGTTTTGGAACCTCGGCTCGTTGGCGCCAAGAGCAAGCATCAACGTCATCTTTGGCGTGACCGCTACGCCGGGCATCACCGGCACCTACGTCAACGTGGCGACGGCGACAGCCACTACTCCGGGCAGTGTCCTCACCCGCACTGACGATGCGCCCGTCAGTCTCCAAGACCCCAGGTTGACGCTGGTCAAGCAATTGGTGTCCGCCGACCTGGACCAAGTTGCGCCCAACTATGTCACCTTTACTATCGCTATCACCAACGTCGGCATAAGTGTGGTGGACGTGTTGCCGATGCTCGATCAGTACGATACGCACTACCTGTCGTTTGCTTGGGCGGACGTCATGCCCGACGAGCCAGCCGACGACGGCATCCTGACCTGGTACGACCTGACGGCTCCGCCGCCACATGGTTTTGGTCGCAACCTGGCGCCGGGTGAAGGATTCCATGTCACGACGGTCTTTAGCGTTGCCCACGACATCGACATCACCGGGACGGTCAACACGGCGGTGATCACTGGCGCAACGGACGTTCACCACAATCCGGCCAATCGGCCAACGGACACGGTGCCCATCAACAACACGCCGACGGCGGTCGAATTGCTCTACTTCCGGGTGGATAGAGTCAGTGGACAGCAGGTACGCCTGGCGTGGGCCACGGCGGTCGAGATTGACAACCTGGGCTTTAACCTGTACCGTGCGAACGTGAACGACCCGGGGCGCGCGAGCGTAATCCACTTTGAGCCGGCACCGGCGATGGGCGGTCGGTTGGGCGCGACCTACGTGTACACGGATACCGTTCCTTCAGATGGCGTGTGGTGGTACTGGCTGGCCGACGTGGATACGGGAGGCGTCGAGACGCGCTCTATGCAGGCAGGTATCCGCGCGGAGGTGAATGCGGCGTTGCGCTACCGCGTCTATCTGCCGGTCGTGTTCAAGCGACCGTAAGAACTATTGGTTTCCGTAAAACTAGACTATCCGAACAACCCTCTCGCAGGCTGGCCTGCGGGAGGGTTTGCTTTTTGAAAAATGCGAATGTTCTGCTATAATGTACACAGTTGAGGTCGTTCCCCCCAAGGCGGCTTGCCCGACATCTTTTAACACACCCTTCCGGTTTCTTGCATTTGCCCGGCACGCTCAGCTCACGTCCGAGTAGTGGAGCGGCCAAGCTGTTCGACTAAAATTGCATTGGCTTGCGGATGATTGTCTGGGAGAGGAGGCACCCGTGTTGCATAAGAATTTTCGATTACCTATGTATCGGTTACACCCCTTAAGGGTGTCCTGGGGACTGTGTGTTGCCCTGGTCATGTTCGGACTGTTGGTCACGTGGCCCGACCGCGCGCTTGCTGTTCGAGTTAAAAGTGCTGATGGGACGGGGGTAGATGGAGAGGTCGCCAAGACACGCACTGATGACGCAGGTCGCTATCGCTTTGAGAACCTGCCTCGCGGCACCCACAAGGTGACGCTGGACCCAACTACCTTGCCGCCTTCTCTGCGGCCTGCCGAAGGAGAGGCTGTGCCCACGCTATGGGTCATCCCAGGGCAAGAGCAGACCTCTGAAGCTCTTGCTTCTGGCGTCCGTTTTACCGTCGCCTACAACCAGGACAGCGGCGCTATCACTGGCTTGGTTTTCTGGGACGCAGATGGTGACGGGCGCCAGGGGCCGGGAGAGATAGGGCTGGCGGGTGTCACCGTCATTGACCCCACCATCCACCAGTATTTTGTGCCCTTTAACGACCGAAATTTGATCGAGATGTTTATGGCATCCAATGCTTGCCAGGGCTATCAAGCCAGTGTGCCCGTTTCCGACACTTTGACCTCGGGCGTGTCAATCGTGGCCTCTTCGAATGGCACTCTCTATTACTATGACCATTGGGAAGATGACTATGACCCCGACCCTCTGCAGCCTGGCCCGACCACCGAGGTTGGCACGCTGGATGCTGGCCGTGTCCGTCTTTTTTCGAACGACATTGATACCACCCGCCTGGGGGGTTCTCGGCTTTACTACGACGGGCGCGACCGGATCACGGTCGTCGGCGGAGACGCGGCCGTTATCCGGTACGCTTACCCTTCGCTGGCGGATAGTGAGATCGGCCCCATGTTGGCCGGGGCCTGGGAGATCGAACAGACTGCCAACTGGGGCACGGCTTACGTCATTCCGGCTGGTGAAGACTGGGGACTGTCAAGCGATTTCGCGTTCACGGGCGCTTCGTTCATGGCGCTGCAGAACAATACTCTGGTTTACCGCAACGGCGCGTTGGCCGCTACACTCGATATGGGCGAGACCTTTTTTGTGAATGGCGCGGGCGATCTCGCCGGCGGCGGTGGATTAGACAGTGGTGACACGTTTACCGCCACCGCTCCTATTATGGGTCAAATGTATAGCTCCGTCTGCAATGTCAATCTCATTGGGCCATGGGCCGGCAACGGCTACACGCTGGAGCCAACGGTTCATTGGACCAGCGACTATTGGTCACCTGTGACGAGCCGACTCGGTTGCAACGGCGCCAACACGGACATTTTTGTCTACAACGATAACCCGAACGCCATTACCGTCACGGTGGATGATGGAACCATACCACCCACCGACATTATTCTTCCACCCCAGAGTAGCAGCAGCGTCCGTGCTCTGTGGGGAAACCTTTCTGGCACGCGAGGCGTTCACCTTTACGCCCCCGGAGGTGAGCCATTTTGGGGCGTGGTCAACTTTGACACGTTACGCAGCTATTACGAATGGGGCTTTTCGCTGATGCCAGGGAGAGACCTGAGCGCCCAGGTGGTACTGGGCTGGTCGCCCGGCAACTCGGGCCGGCCGCCGTTGGCGCAATACCCTCCCAACGGTAACCTGGCCTGGGTGACGCCCGTTACGGATACTGTCGTCTTTGTGGATTTAAATGGGGATGGCACCCCAGACCAGATTGACTGCAACGGCGACGGCGACACGGATGATCCGCTAGTAGATGGCGTTTGCAACGAGCTTACTTCAAACACGGGAATAACGCTGACTCAAGGCCAGACATTGCGGGTGGCTGACCCCACTGACGCTGATCTATCAGGCGCTTTCATCTACTCTCAGGACCTCAACAAAAAGATCGCTGTTGTGTGGGGCGAAGACTCGTGCGTGGCTGCTACCGGTTTGCCTTACCTCGACCTGGGCTATACGGTGTTGCCGCTTGGCACGCCATACTTTTCTAAATCCGATGCCCTGGCCCAGGACGTGGATCGGTCGGGCGACATCACTCCGGGCGACGTCCTGACTTATACCATCGTCATCTTGAACAGTGGCATGGGGCCGATGAACAATGTCGTCATGACCGACGTGTTGCCCTATACCTACACCGATTTTGTCGCCGGTTCGATTGACGTTACGGTCCCGCCTACCGGCACTGTTACGTACGATGATGGCAGCGGCATCTTTACCCACACTCTGCAGCCGACGGGGACTTTTGGCGTTGACCCCGCCGTGCAGCAACTGCGCATCACTTGGCCCCAGATCAATGGACAGCAGACCGTGACGGTCACTTTACGCGTGCAGATTCAGCAAGGCGTGCCCCCCGACATCCGGGGCATCTTGAACCGGGCTATCGTCAGTTCCAGTGAGACCCCACCCACGGACTCGGATACCGATACCCCCCTGGGCGCGCCGGTTTTGCAGCTCACCAAGCTGGTCGGCAATAGCACCGTCCGACCCGGCGGGCTGCTGACTTATACGGTCGTCGTCTCTAACGTGGGCACCGCTGCGGCTCTCAGCGCCTTGGTGGTGGATGACCTGCCTCCCTGGATGACCTACGTCTCGGGCACGCTTGACCTGACCTGGCCTGTGGCCCATGCCGTCACGACCAGCACTCCCATCACTCGCGCCATCCAGGATTTCTTTGGAACGGTGGGCGATAATTTTGACAACAGCAACCACACCGCTACCACCGGCTGGGCCGGTAACGACGGCACGATAAGCTGGATGGGCGATTGGAGCGAGGTCGGCGACGATGGGGCTGCGACCACCGGCAACGTGCAGGTTCTGACAGATGCCAATTACAACAGTCCTACCAGCTACTTGCGTATCGCTGGCACGGGGGGGGGCCTAGACCATGGCCTGCTGCGCTGCGCCGACCTATCACAGTTTGTCGAGCCTCACCTGAGTTACAAGCTTCGGGGTGACCTTGTCGTCCCAGGCCTTGATGACTTTTATGGCATCACAGTCACTTCTACCGTGGCGCCGACGCCGGTTCCCTTGATACACCAGACCTATAATGGCCCCTACGTTTCGCGCGATCTCTCCATGTTGGGCTATGGGGGGCATAGCCAAGTCTGTATCACGTTCTATGGTGAGGCCGGGTTGGATAGTGGAGAATATGTGCGCTTTGACGACATATTCATCTACGAGGCTTCCCATGCGCGCTACGAGACACTCAGCCAGATCCGAGAAACCACCGTCATCAGCTACTCGCGTGTCCTCACCGACCCGGTCAGTTACACCCGCATACCCTCTGATCCCAACACTCCCGCTATCACTCACACCATGCAAGTCACGCAGCCATTCCACTTTCCGGCCTCGAGCCAGCTCACCCTCACTTTCCAGGTCCGGGTCGCTTTTCCGTTGACGAATGGGCTGACAATGACCAACACCGCCTGTGTCACGGCCACCAATTGGATCACGCCGACCTGTGACGATGCACTCGTTCAGGTAAGCGGTCACGCCCTTCAAGTTGCCAAGAGCGCCCAGGCCAACGTAGTGCTGGCAGGAGCGCCGCTGACCTATACGATCGCGTGGGGTGTGACGGGCAACGAGCCAGCGCTGGATGTGACGATCAGCGATACCGTGCCAGCCAATACGACGTTGATCACAGCCTCGCTGCCGGTGACGGTCAACGGCGCGTTGCTCACCTGGCCACTGGGCACAGTCCTTCCACCCGCTTCAGGCGTGGTGACGTTGGTCGTGCAGGTGAATGGCGGGCTGCCCCCGGGCACCTTGCTGGCGAACGCCGTCATCATCACCGACACGAGCGGCGTGACGGGCACCGACACGATCACCACGCCCGTGACCATCGGCGCCGATCTGGCGATCTTTAAATCCGATGAGCCTGATCCGGTCATTCCAGGCACGCTCCTCACTTATACGCTGGTGGCGGTCAACCTTGGCCCCACCGATGCGGCGGGCGTGGTGGTGACTGATACCCTGCCGCCGCAAGTGACGTTTGTATCGGCGACGCCGACGCCTTCTAGCACCACGCCCCTGACCTGGTTCTTGGGCGCGTTAACCGTCGGTGAAACGCGTCGCCTGACCGTGACGGTCCAGGTGAGCGCGGCCGCCGCGCAGACCTTTACCAACACCGCCGTCGTGGGCAGCGCCACACCCGACGACTACCCTCCCAACAACCGCGACGACGAGCCGACTACGCCGCTCGTGCCTGGCCTGGTCTTGGTCAAGAGCGTCACGCCGGGCGAGATAGTGCGTGGAATGCCATTCACCTACACGATCCGCATCACCAACACCGGGCAGATAACTTTGAATCCGGTGGTGCTCACCGATACTCTGCCGCCTGATTTCTACTATATTCGCAGGACGGGCGTACCTACAGACCCGGATACCATCGCTGAGCCGCTTTTGGTGTGGTTCGACCTCGGCTCGTTGAATCCCGGCAATAGCCTCACGGTCAGCTTTGGCGTGACGACTACACAAGGTATCACGGGCACCTACGTCAACACGGCCACGGTGGCAGGTCATCACCCCGGCGGCGTCCTGACCGATACCGACGATGTGCCAGTTGCCCTTCACGATCCGCGCGTGGCGTTGGTCAAGCAATTGGCCGGTTATGATCGTGACGATGTCGCGCCCAACTATGTGACCTTTACCATTGCGATCACCAACGTCGGCGTGAGCGTGATTGACGTCTTGCCGCTGCTGGACCAGTACGACCCGTACTATCTCTCGTTCGTGTGGGCTGCGCCGATGCCGGATCGGCCCGAAGACGATGGCCTGTTGACCTGGTACGATCTGACGGCCCCACCTCCTAGCGGCTATAACGGCTTTGGCCGTAACCTGGCGCCGGGCGAGGCGTTCAACATCATCACGGTCTTTACTGTCGCCCATGACATCACGACGACCTACAACTCGGCTGCAGTCGGCGACGCGATTGACGTGTATCAGAATCCGACCAATCGGCCAACGGACACCGTGCCCATCGTCAACACGCCGACGGCAGTCGAGCTGCTCTATTTCCGCGTGGATGGTATTACAGGACAGCGAGTGCGCCTGGCGTGGGCTACGGCGGTCGAGATTGACAATCTGGGCTTTAACCTGTATCGCGCTGACGTGGACGAGCCGGGGCGCGCGAGCGTAATCCACTTTGAGCCGGCGGCGGCAATGGGCGGTCGGTTGGGCGCGACCTACGTGTACACTGATACCGTACCGTCGGATGGCGTGTGGTGGTACTGGCTGGCCGACGTGGACACGCAGGGCGGCGAGACGCGCTCCACGCCGACGGGTGTTCGCGCAGAGGTGAGCGCGGCGTTGCGTTATCGCATCTATCTGCCGGTCGTGGTCAAAAGACCGTAGAGTGGACACGGCTCGCTAGAGATGAGCACGTCTCGCCGATGCCTCGTCGCTCTGATCGTCTTGGGCTGTTTGCAGAGTGGTAGCGCCGGTGGCGAGGCTGTGGCTTGGCCGCCGGCGCTGCGTGCGTCAGCGCAGCCGCAGGTGACCTCGACCGACGACAACTTGATTCTGGAATGGCGCGCGCCGGAAGCGCAGCTCGTGCCTCGCGCCGATGGAGCTACACCCCTTACGCCTAGCGGCCCGCCGCCGCAAAGCGGCGGACACGGGCAGGATGTCCTGTCCCCAGGATACCCTTCAGGGGTAGGGATCGGCGTCGCGCTGCCGGGCTACTGGCAGACCAGCCAGCCCGGCGAGCCGCAATTGCCGTTTGCTTCTGCGTTGATCGCGTTACCGCCCGATGCGATTCCCACTCTGCAAGTGCTCTTGGCTGAGGAGACCGACCAGCCTCTGCCCGGCCCGTTGGCGCTTGCGCCGATTCCTCAAGGCGTTCGACGTGATGCAGCGGGCCGTCCCATCGGAGGCGCTTTTGCGCCTGCGCCGGGCCAGGCGAATACTGGATCCACTGAAGCGTATTCTGCTCCAATCGCGTTCGAATCTGTTGGTATCGCGCGCGGCGTGCGCCTGGCGCGTGTGACGTTTTACCCTGTCCGCCCAGTCGGCGATCACCTGCGCGTGACGACGCATTTGCGCGCATCCGTCACATTCAATACATCGAGCGCCAACGGGCCGTCTCAACGCGCGAGCGATCCACTGCTGGCCGCCGTGCGATCGGCGGTCATCAACCCAGATCACGTTCAGCCTTTGCCGACATCTGCAATCCGAAATCAGCGATCTGAACGCCAGGGTCCGGGCTCCACGTTAGCGGCGATTGAGGTCAACACGCCTGGCCTGACCGCCATCACTTGTGAGGCGCTTGCCGCGATGGGATTTTCTTTCGCCGGCACAGACCCGCGCACGCTGTATCTGACTCGCGGCGCAAGCTTGGTCGCACTTGAATGGGAGGGCGACGACGACGCGAGCTTTGAGCCGGGCGAGCGTTTGCTGTTCTATGCTGACCCGCGCCCTAGCCGCTGGACGCCGAACGATGTCTATTTTCTCCATCGCGGCGATGCGCCCGGTTTGCGTATGTCCGCTCGCTCCGCCGACCCGACCGGTCAGCCGGATGGCATTGTGTGGACAGATGCGACCGCCGAGGTCAACGCGCTCTACATGCCCGATTGCTTTTGTAAGCCGATTCCCGCCGGGCGCAATGGCGACCGCTGGGTGTGGGATGACCTCAAACGCCCCGGCTATCCCGACAAGATGTTTCCCCTCCAACTGCCGTATGCGGTGGATGCAACGCAGCCCGCCACGCTGACCGTGTGGCTCATCGGCTTTACATCACTGGCTGCCAATCCCGATCATCGTGTGGACGTTGCGCTCAACGGCGCATCGCTGGGCCGCGTAGAGTGGGACGGCAAGACGGCCATCACCGCTACGTTGCCCGTTCCGGCGGGCGCGTTGCGCGGCGGCGATAACACGCTGGCGCTGAGTCTATCCAGTCTGCCGGGCGCGCCGGTGGATGGATTGTGGCTGGACGCTTTTT
>Ga0315284_10018039_pt1 | contig 10003 bp, 6 predicted proteins | sample YL17G09_16_MG_FD_203696 | JGI IMG/M metagenome (GOLD analysis project Ga0315284, IMG submission 203696) | Sediment microbial communities from Yellowstone Lake, YNP, Wyoming, USA - YL17G09_16 | ecosystem: Environmental > Aquatic > Freshwater > Lake > Sediment | place: USA: Wyoming | collected...
TGAACAGGCTTGCAGTGCCCTCAGCGATGCCCTCGATGAGTCCTATAATAGGAGTGCCCACCTTGAGCACATTCAAAAGGAACAGGGGCATCACGGTGAAAATCATCTCGCTGGAGACATCGGTGAGTAAACTCACCCAGCCCAGGAAGAAGACATTGCGGCTGACCCCTAAAACCTTCTTTTCGCCTGCTTGTTCCATAACCTATTTATCCAGTAATACCTCATCCACCAGCTCAGCGATCTTCTTTCTTGACTCGCCGAGCACGGCCAACCCATGCTCCGTAGCGGTATAGTATTTGCGGACCTTCCCGTCAACCACCTTCTTCTCCACAGAAAGATACCCCGCTTTCTCCAGACGGTGCAGGGTAGGATAGAGAGTGCCGGGGCTCAGACGATAGCCGTGTCGGGCCAACTCTTCTAATATCTCAGCCCCGTAGATAGGCTCCTTCGAGGCATGATAGAGGATATGGATCTTCACGAAGCCCAGAAAGAAATCTTTCAACATGGCAAAGCCCTAATATCGCTTATTGATATCGGCTAATGATATAAGCAAAATGATTTACTTGTCAAGCTCTAGGGGGTCATCCAACATAAGGAAGTGATCCATTCCTGAGCGCAGACAACCATCTTGCCCCCGACTTCCTTTGGCAATGGCAGTACCATTTTCTTATCAATAGTTCTAAGAAGTACTATTCATATGGAACTGTAATTGTGCTAAATTTTAGTACAGTCGTATAGATAAATTAATACAACCCGGATTCTAGCATGGGACAGCTGGCTAGTTCTATGCCGAACTTCAGGAGAGGTTCAACAATAAAAACTGCCTGTGGCGCAGCATCAAACTGTGTTCTCAGGTTTAAGCAATTTGCCTTTGAGTATTGGAAGGTGGTGCATGGTAGTAGAAGGCAACTCAGTGGTGAATGAAGTTCATGCTAAATCCAGTGCAACTGCCGAGAGCAGGAGGACTGAAAAGTTGCTGGGAGTGAGTGGGGAAAGATATAGAGCAATTGTTGAGGCTTCTCTTGATGGAATATACCAAGTAGACACTTCGGGGAAGTTCATATATATAAACAAGGCTTTTGCTGCCATGTTAGGGTATAAGTCGGAAGACCTTTTAGGCAAACATGTTGCGGTCTTATTAAACAGGGAAATTCTACCCAAAGTAATGACAATGGTGAAAGCGGCTTTTTCTGGTGAGAAGGTGCTGGATGAAATACCTGTTAAGCACAAGGACGGACATGAAATCGTAGTTGGCTTTAACGTCGTGCCTTTGTGTGCCAGTGGTAGCATAATTGGCTTGACAGGAGTGATGAGAGACATCACACAGCGCAAGAAGGCTGAGGAGGCATTAAGGGAATCTGAGGCACATTACTCCGCACTGGTCAGAAGCCTCACCGATGCTGTCTTTAAGATTAGAGACGGAGCAATTACTTGGTGTAACAATAGGGTCGAGGCAGTATACGGATACACTAGGAATGATTTAGTCGGTAGGAAAGTGAGTTCCCTTTCCCCAGAGGACACCAACCGCCGAGAATTCATTGGAGCAGTTTCTGCGGCGATAAAGGAAGACGGGTTTTCCCGTGATACAGGCAGGATAAAGAAGAAGGACGGAAGCATAGCATATGTGGAATACACCATCTCACTAATACCGGGGAGTGACCCTGTTGAATTAGTAGCGCTTGGTCACGACATTACCGAGCGCAAGCATGCTGAGGAAGAGAAACTGAGGCTAGAGGAGCAGCTTAGCCTTGCTGGGAGACTGGCTACAGTTGGCGAGCTGGAGGCTGGTGTCGCCCATGAATTGAACAATCCCCTGACTGCAATCCAAGGGTTTGCCCAGCTTCTGACAGCAAAGGATGGTCTAGACGATGACACTAAGAAAGGTGTGCAAACTATCTACAAAGAGGCGCAATGCGCTGCCAGAATAACCAGTAATCTTCTTTCCTTTGCTCGCAGGCATGAGACTGAAAAGAGTTATATCTCGATCAACGAAGCTCTGGTGAAGACTCTAGAACTTCGCGCTCACCAGTTAAAGCTCAATAACATCGAGATAGTAACAGAATTACAAACAAATCTTCCCAAGACAATGGCTGATCTCCAGCAAATGCAGCAGGTCTTTATTAACATCATCAACAATGCAGAGCAAGCTATGGTGGAAGCACATGGCAAAGGCAGACTTTTGGTGGGAACGAACACCGAAGGCAGCACGATCAGAACAACGTTTGCCGATGACGGGCCTGGCATTTCAGAGGAGAACCTCAAGAGAATATTTGATCCCTTCTTCACTACCAAAGAAGTAGGGAAGGGAACCGGGCTTGGTTTAAGTATATGCCATGGGCTTGTCCAAGCCCATGGTGGCCGGATATATGCCAGGAGCAAGCTGGAGCAGGGAGCCACTTTTGTTGTGGAGATACCGGTAGTCTCCAATGGTTCTTAAAGACAGAGGGTGCGAAATGGAAAAAGCCAAAGGAATAATACTGATAGTTGATGATGAGGAGTCGATAAGGGCCCTCCTTTCGACCAAATTAAAGGCAGACGGCTATGATTGTGAAGTCGCTGCCGATGGCAATGAAGCCCTCTGGAAGGCATTCATGAAGGACTTCGACATAGTGCTTCTAGATATCAAAATGCCGGGGCTGTCGGGAATGGAGGTACTATCCCGAATAGTCATTGATCATCCTGATACCTCTGTTGTCATAGTCACCGCAGTGCTCGATACCAAGATGGCAGTCGAAGCCATGAGACAGGGGGCTTATGACTACGTGCCCAAACCCTTCAACATTGATGATTTGGGCGCGAGAATAGAAAGGGCTCTTGAGAAAAGAAGGTTAGTATTAGAAAACAAGGAGTACCATCGTCGTCTGAACCAAAAGATCAAGCAGTTAGAAGAGCGAGGGCAGCCATCACAACACGCAGAGCTAGTAGGGCACAGGAAGGCTCTGGCTAGTCAAGAATCTGCCATCAAATTTAGAGAGTATCCCAGTCCTGTCGAACAAACTTCTAGTAAGACATCACCGTTAGTTGAGAGTGCAACATTAGACTCGTGGGGACATAGGAGTCCTGCTGTAAACAGGGCGATGGAGACAATGGTCAGAGAATCACAGGCTCCAACTAGCCTACCTTACACAGCCGACAAGAAAAGCCTTCCCCTTGATAGCAGTGAAGAGAAATCGGAAATCGATCCTATGGTAGGGACAGAGATAATCGTACGGCTGGAGAACATATCGCGAACATATCGCATGGGGCAGTCAGAAGTAAAAGCACTCAAAAATGTCACCCTCGATATAGCTCTGGGAGAGTTTATTGTCCTCCTGGGACCCAGCGGCTCGGGAAAGACTACACTTCTGAATCTCGTGGGAGGTATAGATTCGCCCAGTTCAGGAAGGATCGTGGTGAACGGTATTGATCTCAGTGCACTTGATGATAAGGGCTTGACCGAATACCGTCGTAACGAAATTGGCTTCGTTTTCCAGTCTTTCAACCTGATAACAACGTTAACAGCCAGGGAAAATGTTGAGTTCGCCGCCGATTTGGTCAAGGCCCCTAAGAATGCCCTGGAAGTGCTGGAGATAGTTGGCCTGAAAGAACGCACTGACCACTATCCGAGCGAACTTTCTGGAGGAGAGCAACAGCGAGTTGCAATAGCAAGAGCAATGGTGAAGAACCCTCCCATACTGCTTTGTGATGAGCCTACCGGCGAGCTCGATTGCGAAACCGGCAAGCTCGTCCTGAGCGCACTGCGGATGATAAACAAGATGGAGCGTAAGACCGTGCTAATCGTAACCCACAATGCCACCATTGGCGACATAGCCGATAGAGTCATCCAGCTCCGTAGCAGCGAGATATTTGAGATCAAGACCAATCTGTCCCCAACTGACCCCTTTGAATTGAGGTGGTAAGGCATTATGAAGGGCCTTCAGCGCAAACTCGTTAAAGACCTCGCTGGTTCCAAGGTGACGTTTCTCGCACTGACCGCAGTAATTCTGTTAGGCGTAGCTTTTTTCAACGCAGGATCTTTGGGATACTATAACCTGAAACATTCCTATGACTATTCTTATCAAACGCTCGCTTTTGCTGATTTCACTGTAAAAGTCGCTGAGGCTCCAGTTGAGGCCATTGAGAGCTTGAAGTCAATACCGGGGGTTAAGGCCGTTTCCGGCAGGGTGAATTCTGATATTCCGCTTACAATCCCGGGAAACGAGGCTAAAACACTACTGGCACGGGTAATAACCATGCCCTCCGGTTCCCACCCTTCTGTAAACGATGTCAAGGTGGAAGAAGGCTCCTACTTTCAGGCGAATGAAATCAATCCCTTAATGGTTGAGAAGAGCTTCGCCGAATACCATAAATTGAAACCAGGGGATACCGTTTCCCTTGGTATTGGCGATCGAGAGATTGACTTCAAAGTCACCGGAATAGCGACCAGCCCGGAATATCTCTGGCCTGCCAAGAGCCGACAGGAGACATTTGTATCACCCGAGACCTTTGGGGTCGTTTTCGTTCCTCAGGAAGCTATGACCCGTCTTGCTGGTGACTCTTCCATCAACGAGTTTTGCGTTATCGTCGATAAGGGAGCAGATAGAGGCCTCATAATTAAAGAAACTGAAAATATACTTGAGCCCTACGGGATAGTGGGGGTTGTCCCTGCAGAGGAGCAGCCGAGCAACGCTATTCTTAAAATAGACCTCCAGGAGATGGGAAGTATGGCGCAGGTCTTCTCCATGCTCTTCCTCGTTGTCGGCGCATTAGTCACCTACGTTGTGCTCACCAGAATTGTCTACAAGCAAAGCTCTCAGATCGGCATGATGCGGGCGCTAGGCTACTCTCGACGTGAGGTTCTTCTGCATTATTTGAGCTTCGCACTAATCATTGGAGCTGCAGGAGCTGTCGCTGGAACCCTGGCTGGCTATTTTCTTTCAGAGGTTGTGACGGGAATTTATGTTAAAGCCCTTGCGCTTCCTTTCACGAGTATAGGGATGCCTTGGATGCTGATGGCAGAAGGCTTTTTTCTCGGAATCATACCTTGTGTGATTGCCGGTATACTCCCTGCCTACGCTGCCTCTCGCCTGAACCCAGCTGAGGCCATGCGCACCCCAGCTCCCGCCAGAGGAAGAAAGCTTCTGCTCGAAAGGCCTTTCCACTTTTTGACCCGTTTATCTCACTTATGGAAGATCCCCCTCCGCAATATTTTCCGCAACCGGCTCCGCAGCCTGTACACCTTGCTGGGCGTTGCCCTTGGCATCAGCCTCATCCTGGTTTCATTTGCTTTCATGGATTCCATTAACTCTTTCATGGCCCTCCAATTCGAAAAAATTCAAAAATACGATGCCCAGATTACATTCGCTCAACCGCAGCCAGAAACTATGGCCAGCAAGGTGCTGAGTGAAGGACTGTATAAGAAGGTTGAGCCCGTGTTACAGGTACCTGTCAGTCTGGAGCATGAAGGCAAGACCTATGCCACTATGGCTGTAGGGCTTTCCCCCGAGGCTGAGCTATACGGATTGTATTCCTCCAGCGGAGAAAAGGTGACCGTCAGCGATCGGGGGATTCTACTGAGTGGAGCTTTAAGGAATACGCTCGATGTAGATGTAGGCGATGTTATCAATCTAGATTCTGCATCCGGCATCCGGCAGATAGAAGTAGCTGGATTTGTAAAGCAACCACTAGGAGCTTTCTCTTATGTAACTTTGGAGAAAGCACAGGATCTAATCGGAGGACAGTCCGTAATCGGCGGCCTTATGCTTGATGTCGAGCCTCAGTATGCAGGCACACTAAAGCAAATAGCCTACCAGATCCCGGGTACGGCCTCGGTAGAGCTTACGAGTGAAACCAAGGCGAAGGTCGGTGAACGGATGAGCTTTAACAGCAACATGGTATGGATAATGTTTGCTTTCGGCGTCGCTCTCGCTTCGACGATTGTCTTCGCCACCATTTTTATAAGCATCCTGGAACGCCGGCGCGAAATCGCTACAATGCGCACCCTGGGAGAAAGCAAGGGTAGAATTGCAGAAATGATCACTATAGAGAATCTAATACTGGGGTTCGTGGGCATTATAATTGGTATACCCCTTGCTTACATGCTTGCGCTATACTGCTTCAGCCTCTTGCAGACCGATATGCTGTCTTACAGTTTGGTTATCTTCCCGCGCACATACCTGCTGGCTATAGGTGTGGTCATATTGATCATGATTATTTCCCAGATACCTGCAATTCGGAACGTAAACCGCCTGGACCTGGCCAAGATGATAAATGAGCATATAACGTAAGGCAAAAGCCACGCCTCAGCCTCGTTCGAAATCCAGTGAACCATCGAAGGCTAGAAGGGCCGCTTCTTAGAGCCCTAACCACATTTGACCCTCTTTTCTTGCTGGCTCTAGCGAAAGATGTATCATCTACTAATATCAAGCTATGTATCAAGATACCATCGTTGCAATATCCACCCCCCATCGGCGAGGGCGGCATCGGTATCGTGAGGTTGAGCGGGAAGGACGCCCTGCTTATTGCCCAGAGGCTGTTTCCAAACAACTTCGAGGTCTTATACTCCGAATTCAACTCTGCTCAACTTATCCTCTCAATTCTGACATGTAATATTGACAAATAGCCGTACATTTAGTATTATATAAATAGTTAGTGTTGGGCTAAATTATTGTGTAATACCAACTAAAACCGAATTAATAGGGAAGTATCAGAATCGGCATCGTGCCGTTAAGGAGGCTGGTGGAGATGATGAGGTTACAGAAGCTCTTCGAACCAACCAAAATTGGCGCCATGACGGTTAAAAACCGCATAGTCATGCCGGCTATGGGCACGGACTTCGGCACACAAGACGGTTTTGTGAGCCCGAAGCTTGTAGATTACTATGAGGAAAGAGCCAAGGGCGGCGTGGGCCTCATCATAGTAGAAAATACCTCGGTCGATTACCCCCGAGGGAAGGCAATGCCAAACCAGATCAGTATTGACCATGACAAGTATCTTGAGGGGCTCTCAGAGCTGGCTCGGGCGATAAAGCGAGGTGGCTCTCGAGCTGCCATCCAGCTCGAGCATGGCGGCAGAGATACCAATTCAGCCATCACCGGCCAGCAGCCGGTGGGGCCATCAGCATCACTCTCTCAGGCTGGAGAACCTGTCAAGGAACTCTCGGTTGCCGAGATAGAAGAGCTGGTAGAGCGCCACGCTGAGGCGGCGGTGCGGGCGAAGAAGGCCGGGTTTGACGGCGTAGAAATCCACGGCGCTAATGGCCACTTGCTGGCTCAGTTTCTCTGTCCCAGCCTCAACCAGCGAGGAGACCAGTATGGGGGCAGTCTGGAAAACCGCGCTCGGTTCCTGCTCGAGGTAATTCGTGCCTGTCGAGCCGCAGTAGGCCCTGATTACCCGCTCTGGTGCCGCATAAATGCAGCCGAGTACGGTATTGAGCCGGCCATCGACTATGCTCAGGCAGCGCAGGTAGCGTGCTGGGCGGAGGAGGCAGGGGTTGATGCTGTCAACGTCTCTGCATATGGTTACGGGGCGCAATTTGCCATCCTATGCCCGGGGGTGCCGGGGCTCCATCTAATGGGTGCTGCACAGGTCAAGAGAAACGTAAGTGTCCCGGTGATAGCAGTAGGACGCATTCTGCCCGAGCTCGGAGAGTGGGCCCTGAGGGAAGGAATAGTGGATATGGTCGCTATGGGGAGAGCCCTGATCGCCGATCCTTACTTACCCAAGAAAGCAGCCGAGGGCAGGCCGGAAGATATCGTGCCCTGCATTGGCTGCCTGGAATGTCTCGAAACCAGCATTCAGGCTATCATTGAAGCCATCGTAAACCCCGGCGGCCCTAACCAGGCTGGCGTGAGATGCTCTGTCAACCCGAGTGTGGGCAGGGAGCGCGAGTGCAGAATAACTCCTGCCTCCGCCCCGAAGCGCGTCGTAATAGTAGGGGGTGGGCCAGCAGGTATGGAAGCGGCTCGGGTGGCCAGGCTCAGAGGGCATGATGTGACGTTGATAGAGAAAGATGCTCAATTGGGAGGGCTTCTTAGAGCGGCTGCAGTGCCTCCGCATAAAGAGGCGATATCCCTCCTTATAGAGTATTTTGAAACTCAAATGAATAAACTGGGCGTCAAGGTTGAGCTTAGCAAAGAAGCTACTATGGCCGGGATCGCTGCGGTTCGCCCTGATGTCGTAATTTGGGCAGCGGGCACAACGCCACTGATACTTGACATCCCTGGGATAAACCGGTCTAAGGTTGTATCCGCTGTCGACGTGTTGTCCGGCAGAGCAGCAGTGGGAAACACAGTTACAATTATTGGGGCTGAGGGGATAGGTTGCGAGACCGCCAATTTCCTGGCCAATCGGGGGGGAAAGATCACAATCGTCGAGGTGAAAGAGCGCCCGCTCACTAAGGAAGGGCCCATAATAACGACGCGGCTTCTAGAGGATCTTGCGAGGAAAAAAGTGGAAGTGCTGACCGGAGTCAAGTATGAAGGATCTGATCGCAATGGGCCTATTGTCAAAACCGAGGCCGGGGAATTCCGAACTCTATATGCTGATACATATGTAATGGCAGCTGGCGCTAGATCGAACTCTGGGCTGGTATCCGCTCTGAAGGGGGAATTTAAAAACGTCTATGCCATAGGCGATTCCACAGAGCCCCGCCGCATCCATGACGCCATAACCGAAGGCTTTGAAGTCGGTCGGCGCATCTAAAGAACCGGGCAACTGCAACCCAAGGATAATCTTGGCTGCCTGAGCCAAGTAGGGGCGTTCAATTGAACGCCGCTACATCCTCAATCCGTTCGCCCTGAGCCTGTCAAAGGGCCGTTCATGGTTCGACAATCCTTCGACAGGCTCAGGACAGGGCTCACCACGAACGGCTTCCAGTATATCTTCTTTCATTTGATATATTAAGAAGTTGGGGCTGAAAACTTTTCCTTGCCGAGTCTAAACGAAAGATGTATCATCTACTAATATCAAGCTATGTATCAAGATACCATCGTTGCAATATCCACCCCCCTCGGCGAGGGCGGCATCGGTATCGTGAGGTTGAGCGGGAAGGACGCCCTGCCTATTGCCCAGAGGCTGTTCTCCAAACAACTTGCGAACCGCCGCCTCGTCTATGGACACATCGTTGACCCCGATAGCGGAGAGGTTGTCGATGAGGTGCTGGCAGCCTACATGAAAGCGCCCCACACCTATACCAGGGAGGATATTGTGGAGATAGACTGCCACGGGGGGCCTCTGCCTTTGCAGCGCATCCTGGGGCTGGCCCTGCGCTGCGGCGCCAGGTTAGCCAATCCGGGCGAGTTCACCTTGAGGGCGTTCCTCAACGGCAGGCTAGACCTGGCTCAGGCGGAATCCGTACTGGATGTGATTCAGTCCAGAACCCAGGCCAGCCTCCGGCTGGCTGTGCAGGGGCTGGGCGGCAAGCTGTCGGAGCCTATCAGAGAGGTACGCCGCAGCTTAATGGACACCCTCGCCTATCTCACTGCCAGGATCGACTTCCCCGAGGACGAGGTTGCAGAACAGGATATAAAAGAGCCATTGGAGAAAGCGCAGGCGACCCTGCAAAATCTCATCGCCAATGCCGATGCCGGAATGGTCTACAGGCACGGGGTGAGGACTGCCATCGTGGGACGCCCCAATGTGGGTAAATCGAGCCTGCTAAACCGCTTGCTGCGCCAGAGCCGTGCCATCGTCACACCCATCCCCGGAACCACCCGAGACACCCTCGAGGAAACGGTGAATCTAAAGGGAGTACCCTTCATCCTTATTGACACTGCTGGTATCATGAAGAGCAATAATGTGGTGGAGGCGCTGGCGGTGGAACGGAGCAGGAAGGCAATCGAGCAGGCCGACTTCGTTTTGTTGGTGATAGATGCCAGCGAGCCGCTGACCAACTCAGATAAAGAACTGATAGACTTTCTCGCCGAGAAGACGGTGCTGGTGGTGGCCAATAAATGCGACCTGCCGCGCCAGGCCGAGCTGGATGAGCTGTCCTGGCTAGAGGTCTCGACCTCGGCACTGACCG
>Ga0315284_10018041_pt1 | contig 10003 bp, 7 predicted proteins | sample YL17G09_16_MG_FD_203696 | JGI IMG/M metagenome (GOLD analysis project Ga0315284, IMG submission 203696) | Sediment microbial communities from Yellowstone Lake, YNP, Wyoming, USA - YL17G09_16 | ecosystem: Environmental > Aquatic > Freshwater > Lake > Sediment | place: USA: Wyoming | collected...
GGATATGCTCAAGGACATCAAAGGAATAGATGAAATCAAACATTCCGGCAAGAGGTTCCTTCGCGATGTTAACAGGGGCGAGATAGGATATGCCCAGATCGCCGAGAGATGGAAAGGAGAACCGGTTCATACTCTGGAGTCGCGAGAGCCGTTCTCTCACCTGCTCGTACGGGCTGTAGGGCGAGAGCACCTCCCGCACCAGCGATGCATCTGAATCCCTGACAGCGTCGCGAAGGGAGTTAGGCTGGGCCAGGGGCATGATGTCCACTGCAGTCACGCTCCGTGCCCCTAGCAGGTAACAGACCAGGGTGTGGGTTAGCACCCATCCACTGCCGATCTCAAGGCAGCGGGCATTCGCAAGGCTGAGGTCCGGTATGCGATGCATCAGGTGGGCAAACTGGGCCGCACAGAGATCCAGCCTCCTTGCGCGGCGGGCAAGCTTTGTTGCAGCATACCTGTTGTACCATGCACTCTTCATCGCCAGGACCTTGATCCCGTCCGGAATGAACCGGCCCAAGGAGCCAATCATTGATAGATCATCTCGGAATCCGGACTAAAGGGTTTCGGTGACCAGATGTTATGTGCTCCTACCATCAGATTGTTCTGCCCTCCGCTTTCTTGACCATCAGAAGGTTCATGCCAGCCAGTTGGTGGGTGTAGGGAGGATCCATAAGAAGATCCGACCAGCGACACCAGGCATCACCCCCATCCTAGGGAAATCCCCTGACTACATAGAATCTGCCGAATATTTCATCCATCCATTACCTCACTCACAATAATTTCCGCCGATCTATCGCACTGATATTCCATCCGTTACAAGCTGAATTTCATAATTTTATGGATAATTGTATTGAAAATTACTCCTCTGCAAGGAATCAGATTTCACCCATATTTATATTTCATAGGTCATCAGAAGGGAACGTATTTTTATCTCAGGCTGGCAAATGATAATAAGAGTCCTCCGCATGCGTACCATCGCCGCTATACCCTGTTTTAATGAGGAACTCACGATAGGGTCTCTTCTCCTGAAAACCCGCTCCTATGTCGACGACGTGCTGGTGGTGAATGATGGATCCCAAGACAGTACGGCAAAGGTAGCCACTCTTGCCGGAGCCCGGGTTATTTCACACGATCAAAACAGGGGAAAAGGCAGAGCAGTCCTCACTGCAGTCGATTTCGCCCTCTCGCAGGAATATGAAGTTCTGGTGCTCATGGACGGGGATGGCCAGCACAATCCCGATGAGATACCCATCCTGCTGGACGGGATGAAGAAGGGTGAGGCAGACTGTGTCATCGGATCCCGGTTCCTCGGTTCTGCAAGTGACATCCCCCAGCACCGTGTCATGGGCCAGCGGATTCTGAATAAACTCACCAACATTGCTGCACGGAAGTCCACGACCGATTCGCAGTCAGGTTTTCGTGCCCTGAACCGGAGGGCCATGGAAGCGCTGGGTACGGAATCGGAGGGATACAACATCGAATCGGACATGATCCGGCGGTTCTCCGAACAGGGGCTCAGGATTTCGGAAGTCCCGATCTCTGTACGCTATAAGGTCCCCAACGGAAACAAACAAAATGCGATCACCCACGGTCTGGGTGTATTCAGCCATATCGTCAGCCTGATAGGGTACCGGCGACCGCTCATCTCGTTCAGTATCCCGGGGCTGGTCATGACAATAACCGGCCTGCTGCTGGCATTTCACAGTTATTCCCTGTACCAGGAATGGGGATCATTTCCCTATGCCTATGCCTTTGTGAGTGTCGTTGTTTTCACCCTGGGGGTGGTGATGATCCTGGTGGGACTGATCCTGAACTTCCTGGTACTGATCACCAAATCGATGCGGTAACCACACATGGCATACTCGACCGGAGCATCCCAGTCCCGACACCAGGAATTATCGGATACGATATGAAAATCCTGGTCACTTCCCTGCCGGATATCCAGCGGATTCCTGTTCAGCGCCCCCATCACCTGCTCCTCCATCTGGCGGAGAGCCACGAGGTATCAGTCCGGTGTGTGCAATCCATGCGGGAACTCCCCCGCCAGGATCCCTTCATCGAGAACCTGGTGCAGAATGTGGATTTTCGCTATCTCACCGGGAAGAGTACGAATCCTGCCATCCAGGAGCTGGCATGGGGCCTCAGGAGATCGCTCACCTGGGAACTTCGTGAGGGCGCGTATGATGTGCATCTGAATCTCAACAGCCTGCTGGCGGGATCCCGGGTGGCGGCTCTTCTCTCAGCCCGGGGTGTTCCCACCATCCTTGATATCGGGGATGATCTCCCGGCAACCTTTGCCGAGAACGCACCGGTCCCTTCATGGATCAGAGGCCTGATCACACCCGTGAGCAACCGGATGTTCCAGCGTTCCATCCGATCCGCAGCTGCCTTGACCTATATCACCGAATTCCTTGCGCAGAAATACCGCTTCCCTGCCGGCAGGTCAACCCGGATACCCAATGGAGTGGACTGCAATCTCTTCTGTCCTGCGGCAGATGCCTGTCCCCGTGAGAACCTGGGGATAGATCCCGATGAATTCCTCTGCGGAATGGTGGGCCACCTTAACCGGTGGGTGGATCTGGAGACCCCCTTTCTTGCTCTCCGGTCAATGGTCCGGGAGGGTCGCGGGGCGAAGATGCTCGTGGTCGGGGGAGGAGAGTTCCTCCCCTATTATCAGAGGATGGCTGGAGATCTGGGCATCGCTGACCGGGTCATGTTCACCGGTCCAGTGGCATACGAGAGAGGCCCGGCCCTGATCCAGGCGATGGACCTCTGCCTGCTCAGCCGAAAGCCCACACCAGCCTCCCATGCATCCCTCCCCATGAAGGTATTCGAATACATGGCCTGCGGAAAACCTGTCCTCGCAACACCGCTCGCGGGTGTCAGGGAGACCTTCGGCGACCGGGTTTCCTATGCCGGGACTCCCGGGGAGGTTGCTTTTTCCCTCTCCCACTTCATGGATCACAGAGATACCGCAGCCGCTGCGGGAGCGGCAAACCGTGAGTTTGTGGCCAGGGAATATACCTGGGAGCATATCTGTACCCGGTTTGACCGGGTCCTGGAAGGAGTGGTCCATCGTGCGGCGGCTCAGTAGAAGGGAGATACTCCACCGCGGTTACCAGCTCCTGCTCAGGCGTCCCGATCCCGCCCGGATCCTCTGGCTGACCCTCGGGGTCACCTACCGGTGCAATGGGCAGTGTCCCATGTGCTCCATCTGGAAGCGGTACCGGGAACACCCGGATCTGGGACAGCAGGAGCTGCAGGTGGAGGAGTACCGGAGGTTCCTCCGTTCTCCCTACATGGACCACCTGCAGGGAATCGGCCTCACCGGGGGAGAGCCGTTCCTCAGGGATGACCTTGCCCTTATTGGCGAGGCTGCCACCGAGCTCCACCCCTCTGCCATCCTCTCCATTGCGTCCAATGGATTGCTCCCGGACCGTATCGATCGGGTGACCGGAGAGATCCTTAAAAAGACACCTCATGGCTTGTCCATCTCCCTCTCCCTGGATGGTGGCAGGGAGATGCACAACCGGTCGAGGGGTGTGGCTGCCGCCTATGACCGGGTCATGGAGACGGTGCACCGGCTCCAGCAATACGACGTAAATATCGGGTTCAATTTCACCATTACCCCGGAGAACTGGAGGGATCTCGAAGAGGCGTTCCGGGTATCGGAAAGCTTGGGAGTCCCGCTGCTCGTGAATTTCGCCCATGAGAGCACCCATTACTATGGGAATGCGAATCTCCCCCAGGTACCGGAGAATCACCTGGACGAGATACAGGTCCAGTTGCAGAATATCGCAGAAATAAGGCAGCGCAGCGAATCCCTGACCCAGCGGATCCTGGACCCGTACCCCTTTTTTCTCCAGGGATGCATCCGCCATCAGCGGAAGAAGCGGCAGCTGGTCCCCTGCCATTCAGGCACCCATTCCCTGTACCTTGATCCGCAGGGCACCGTGTATCCCTGCATCATCTTGGACCGGTCCCTGGGGAACATCCGGGAAATGGATTTTTCCGAACTGTGGACCTCTGCCCGGTCCCGTGAGGTCCGCCGATCGATATCTGCAGGGGACTGTCACTGCTGGGTGGCCTGCGAGGCGGTGCCTTCGGTGGTGCGGGGCCTGCAATCGGTAGCATGGAACCTGGACACCCTTCTCGGCGGGTGGCAACGGTGAAGATCGCATTCGTCGGCCATTTCAACGAGACGGGTGCGACGGGGGATATGGGAACCCGTGCGGTAGCCCGATGCCTGAGCGCGGAGATGGAACGGTACCATGAGATCCGGCGCGTAGATATCCGCGATATCCGCGCCTGGTATCGACTCAGGGCTTTCAAGCCGGACATCATCCACCTGATGCTCGGGCCCACCACCGAAGGACTCCTGGTCTCCTGGCTCTGCATGCTCCCGCTCCGCAGGGCCCGGCTGGTGGTCTCCGCGCCCAATCCATCCCCTACTCTGCGCGGGATTGCGGTCCGCCTCTGCAACCCGGACCTGGTGCTGGTACAGTCAGAACGGTCGGAGCGGTTTTTCCGTTCTGTGGAGATGCCCGCCATGTTCCTTCCCAATGGCGTTGATATAGACCGGTTTGCACCGATCCCGCTACCTTCCAGACAGGCCCTCCGAGCGGAACATGGCCTTGATCCGGATCGGTTCACGCTCCTGCATGTCGGCCCCCTGATCCCGGGCCGGAACCTCATCCCCTTCGCACGACTGTCAGAAGAGGGGTACCAGGTGGTGATTGTGGGGCGGGAACCGGTGGACAGGGAGACCATGGACCGGCTGACGGGTGCAGGATGCCGGGTCTTCACCCGGCATGTTGAGCATATCGAGCAGTATTACCATCTTGCTGACTGCTACGTCTTCCCGGTCCCTCCGGATCAGCTCACAGCCAGCATCGAAACCCCGCTCTCGGTCCTGGAGGCCATGGCCGCCAATCTCCCGGTCATCACGACCCATTTCGGGGCGATCCCCCGGCTGTTCCCGTCAGGTGGCGATGGGTTTTTCCTTATGGATCATCCGGATCAACTGCGTCAGTCCATCGCATCGATCAGGGCTTCCCCGGATCCCGTCCGGACACGGGAACTGGTGGCACCCTATTCCTGGAAGGCCATCGGTGTTCGTGTGAGGGAGTGCTATGAAGGGCTGTAGGGCTCGGACCCGGATACCCCTGCAGGAAGAGCGGTTATGAGGTCCCAGGCGATTGTCTTTGTGGGCATGGACGGTGCAGGCAAGTCAACCCTCTCCCGCGCCCTCGAGTCTGACCTCCGAAAAGAGGGCAGAGAAGTCCGCCACGTCTGGGTCCTGGAGAACGAGCAGTCCCTGCTCCGTCGGATGCTCAGGCGGTGTGCACCTGCCGCGCTCACCCGCGCCCCCGGGCAGCAGGCCGTTTCCGGTATCCCCCATACACGCCCGGGATGCGTGCTCTCTCTTTTCCGGCGGCTCTATCCGGCGATAGTGATGCTCGATTATCTTGTCTATGGGTTCGTGAGGATCCGCCTGCCCTTCCTGTGGGGCAGACACCGGGTGTGGATCTTTGACCGCTACTTCTTTGATATCCTCCTCTCGCTCTCTGAGGAATTCAGCCTGGGACCTGCACAGAGCGCCCGGATGTGGTCTCTCCTTGGCAGTGTCTTCCCCGCCCCGGATATCATCTTCTTTATCGATGTGGAGCCTGAGGTGACCGTCTCCCGGAAACCCGATGCTTATCCCACGATGGATACTGCGACCATCATGCGGCAGCGATACCTCGGACTCCTCGAGACACTCCACCACCGCTTCGGAACACGGGTCCTGCGAATCGATAATAACCGCGGGATCAAAGAGAGCTATGTGGGAATCCGGGCTGGAATCCAGGCCAGATCAGGATAGGATCGCGATGGAAAAGAGACTCCTTATCATCGGTATTGATTCCCTTGATCCGGAGGTGATCCTCCAGGAACGACACCAGCTTCCGGTCCTCTCCAGGCTGATAGATGCCAGCCCGACATACCGTGCATCTTCCGTCTTTCCTGCAGATACCATCCCGGCTTGGGTATCCATCTACACTGGCCTTCTCCCGGCGAACCATGGTATCTCCTATGCTTTCGATCTCTTTGACCCGGACCGTAAGGGCTTAGCAGGGATTGACAGTTCCCGGATCAGGGGATCCACCTTCTGGGATATCACCGGGACCGCGGGGCTGCGCTCCGTCATTGTGCAACCCATGCTGGTCTACCCCGGCTGGCCCATCAAGGGAGTCATGGTCTGCCGGTCCCCGATGGACCGGAGGTTGAACTGGATTGAAACCGAGAGTGACATCACCACTCACCCGAAAGACACGACGGAACGGTATGCGATACCGCTACGGTTCCGGGGCATCTGGGGCGGTTACCCGGGCCGACTTAATCTCGGACGCTGGGTTCACCATGGGCTGGAGATTCTCGAGGAGGAAAAGAGGATGGGCCTTACCCTGCTCCGGGAGGAATCCTGGGATCTCTTTTTCATCTACTTGTCTATTCTTGATATCATCCAGCACCGCCTCTGGAGATTCCATGATACCGGAGATCCCACGTACCCAGGTGAAACGGAGATGGCCCCTGTGATTAAGGGGTATTACCGTGCCATGGATGCACTGATCGGGGAGTTTCTGAGATCAGCTCCAGATGCCGGGGTGATTGTAATGAGCGATCATGGCCACGGGCGCCGTCCGGTGAAGACCGTCAACGTGAATGAGATCCTCCGGCGGAACGGCTACCTCTCATCCAACCACCTGACAGAGAAATTGGCAGCGAAAGTCCGGAATGCAGTGCTCGCAGTGATCGATCACCTGGGGGGCGAGGAGATCCTGATCCGGGTGAGCGCGGCCTTCTCACCGATAGCACGGTTCGGCGGCTCCCTGTACTCCGGTGATCCTGCAATCCCGCGCGGGAGCAGGGCCTGCCTGTCGCGCTTTGCCGGGATCAAGTCCTATCCACACGGCGGCATTGAGATACGGCGAGAGGGGATCTCGGACCAGGAATACGAAAAGGTTCGAGGTGCCATAATAACCTCACTGGAATCCCTTAGCACTCCGAATGGCGAACCTCTCTTCGATTTCATCGGCAGACGGGAAGATGTCGCTCCGGGGAGTTACTCCGATGAGATCTATCCGGATATTCTCTTCCGACTCCGGGACGGGTGGGGGGTCGGATGGGACCTTCATTCCGATATCTTCGGCCGTGCCCATGACCACCGGGTGGCATCAGGTGGGCACACGGCTCATGGTGTGTTACTCGTTCATAATCTTAATAGGGACATACGGAGAAAAACTCTCAGTATTACTGACCTCTCGCCCACCATCCTTGATTACTTTGGGATACCAAGACAGGATTTGAACCTTGACGGAAAAAGCATATTCGGCTCGGATTAATTTTCTGAAATTAATCTATACCGGTGCATTCCTGTTATTTACAGCATCAATGGTACTGATCTGGTTCAACTCACCCACCCGGGGATATGAGATCTCCATTTTCAGGGCTCTTCCTCTCATAGTATGGGTTCTCCTCTTTGTCGCGGTGGTCATCGCCATTGTCCTGATCGTCCATGCAGCATCATCCGAACATACATGGGGGTGGTTTTTTGGTGGGATTCTCCTGCTCCTCTTCAATACCGCGATCCTCACCCTCCAGTTTGTGAGGGGATATTTCGTCTATGCGGTGGCGGACCCCCTTGGCCATATTGGGATAGTGGGGGCGATCGTGAACACGGGATATTTAACTGACAATTATTACCCGGCAGTTCACCTTCTTGGGGCAACTATATCGATTATCACCGGACTTACCCCTATTGAGGGAATAGGGATCCTCCCGCTATTCTTCACCCTCCTCTTTATGATCTTCATCTATTTTCTCACCCGTTCCATCTCCCATGACCGCAGATGCGCAATCCTGGCACTGCCTGCGGCGACGCCGCTTCTGTTTGCCTACTATCACCTGACCCCCTATCCCCATGCCCTTGCGATCTTCCTCTTCCCTCTCCTTTTTTTTATCTACTTCAGAAACCTGAATTCTCCATCCCGAGGGGGTACCATCCTGCTCTTCATCTTCCTGGTCATGTATGTTTTTATCCACCCCTTGATCGTGATAGTGCTGATATCCTCGCTGTTTGCGGCGGAAGGTGCGAAATGGCTCTGGAGGAGACACATGCCCGAGGTCCGTAGTCCCCTTTCAGGAAATCCTGCCCTTTTCGCCCTCTGTTCCTTCTTTCTCTGGTTCGCTTATTATACGGGATCTGGCATTCCTGCCCGGCAGATTACACAGCGTGTGACCCAGGAGACGGTTACCACCATCAAACGGGCTCAGGAGCTGGATCCCGTCTTTCAGCTGGATCTGCCCCATTTCATTGAACTGACCATCAAGATGTACGGACACCTTGCCATCTTCCTAGTCTGCGCAGGAGTGGCGTGTTGCATGGCCATCCTCTATCTCAAGAGGAAGGAGATCCAGCACAGGAATGTGTTTCTCTTTTCTGTCATCTTCGTGGCAAGCTTGCTCACTTACATGGTGGTGGCAAACCGGACAGGTCTTGTCACCATGGGACGACTGTTTTCCGCAAATGCTGGAATCTGGGCCACACCGGTACTGGCCAGCGTGATCTTCCGGTTCCTCATCAGGCCAGAACAACGGGGGACGGCCAGAGGGAGAACTTCCGGAACCCTCATAGTGGTACTTCTGCTGGTAGTTTCCTGTTTCATCGGTGTTATGAGCTCGTACCGGTCACCCTGGATCTACCAGCAGAGCTGGCAGGTCACATACATGGACATGGCAGGAACTGCATGGTTTGGTGCGAACACGGTTGAAGGCAGATTTGACTATGAGCCTATGGGATATGGAGCCCGGTATAAGTATCCGCTTTTTCCCCAACATTTCGGTTATACCAGGAATCCCTTTGCAGGAGATTCCCTGTACCGGGATACTTATGTCGTCCTGACCCTACGGTTCAAAGAGGCAACAGAAGACCCTGCCCTACAGTACTATATGAACGTGCCCTGGTATATGGGACGGAAAGGGTTCGACCTGATGGATATTGCACGGTTTCAGAATGATAAATCAACCGATTGGATTTATTCAAACGGCGAATTCGACGGCTTTATCACCCGGGTAACCGGGGTGGGATCATGAAGCCCCGATATTCTTTTTCTTTTGAAATTCCCGAATCCTCACATGAGTCCCGGAGATTTCTCATTCACCAATATTCGGAGATGCCCCCATGATTGCCATCACAATCGGAACGAGACCGGAAATCATCAAAATGTCTCCCATCATCCGACACTGCCGGTTCAGAAAAATCCCCTACGTTATTATTCACTCAGGCCAGCACTATTCACATGATATGGATCATCAGTTCTTCACGGAACTCAGACTTCCGGAGCCTGACGTCAATCTAGGAACGGGATCCGGATCCCCAGCCGAGCAGACAGGGAAAATACTTGTCGGGATGGAGAGGGAAATAAAGCGGCTTGCTCCGGATATCGTACTTGTTGAGGGGGATACAAATACCGTTCTCGCCGCAGCCCTCGCCGCGGCAAAGCTCTACTACCGGATCGGTCATGTGGAAGCTGGTCTGCGTTCAGAGAACCGGAGAATGCCTGAGGAAATCAACCGGATCGTTACGGATCACCTTTCAACGGAGCTTTTTGCGCCTACGCCCCACGCACAAAAGAACCTCCTTCGGGAGGGTATCGCCGAAGAGAGCATCCATCTGACAGGAAATACGATTGTCGATGCGATTGCTGAAAACCTCCCGCTTGCGAGGCAGAATTCACAGATCTTACATGAACTGGATCTCGGCCCGGAGGAGTTTATTCTCCTTACCGCACACCGTCAGGAGAACGTGGATACCCCCGAACATCTTGCGGGAATCCTCACAGGAGTGAAAGAGGTACATGACCGCTTTGGTTTGCGGGTGATCTTCCCGATCCATCCGAGAACCCGGAAGATGATGCAGAAGGATAACCTCCAGCCGGAAGGGATAGAGCTCATCGACCCG
>Ga0315284_10018042_pt1 | contig 10003 bp, 12 predicted proteins | sample YL17G09_16_MG_FD_203696 | JGI IMG/M metagenome (GOLD analysis project Ga0315284, IMG submission 203696) | Sediment microbial communities from Yellowstone Lake, YNP, Wyoming, USA - YL17G09_16 | ecosystem: Environmental > Aquatic > Freshwater > Lake > Sediment | place: USA: Wyoming | collected...
ATAAGGTACTACAATAAAGAAAAACCTATAAAAGTCGTTAAATGACAATTTTTTTAAACTTGGGTTTTCTGGGTTTTATATGAGAAGCGAAGAATATAAGAATAAATTAACTGAATATTTTAAGAAAAATTTGAAAAAAGGATATACAGAAGAGTCTCTCAGGTGGGCTCTTGTTAATCAGGGTTATTCAAGAACCATGATAGATTCTGCACTCGAGAGAACCCATAAAGAGCTTGCAGAAGAGGCGCCAATTCTTAAAGAAAAACCAATTATAAATTATGAGATTCTTGATGAAAATAACAAGCCAGTTCCAATAAAAAAGCCCTGGTGGAAAAGGATTTTTGGATTATAGTAAGGTTTTTAACTATTCTACTTTATTTCTATAATGTGATTAAGCCTCCGTCGCATAACGGTATTGCACCTGCCTTGAGACTAACGTCGACTTTCTCTTCTAACGAAGAAGCAAGTGAGCAGGGCCCTTTGGGCACCCAGGTTCGACTCCTGGCGGGGGCGTTTCCTCCAAAGATTTTTAATGTATTCTCTCTATAATATATAATGAAAGAAAAGCTGCATACCTTGCACACAGTTGGAGATTATAATAAAGAGCGCAAAAATCAACTTCCAGAATTAATAGGGGAAAAAGTAATCTTGGCTCCAGTCCCAGATTCTGAAGAATTCTACAAATTATATCATAAATGGATGTGCAATAAAGATTTAAAATCAAAACTAGGAGAAGAAAACACAGAATATACCTGGGAAGAGGTAAAAGAAATGCACGATGAATGGAGAAAAGACATAAAAAATATGACTTTTTGTATTTTAAACAAGCAGACAAGAGAGCCTATAGGAGACATTAATCTTTTTGACAGTGAAGAATTCAAAAATCTGCCGGAAATTTCAATAATGATAGGAGAACATACAGGAAAAGGTTTTGGAACAGAAGCTTCTCAATTACTCTTGGATTTTGCATTTAAAAAATTAAAATTAAGTGAGGTTAATTTAAGTGTCTATAAGGATAATCTTCCTGCAGTAACTCTCTATAAAAAATTGGGCTTTAAGACATTCGGAGAAATAAAAGACGAGGACGGAAGAGAAGAATATTTAATGAAGATAACTCCCTGATTATTTTTTGATTTTTGTTATTTTTTCTTTATATAAAATTATCCAATAGACCACCATTAGTAATGCAATATCTATAATCATAAACCATGGATTTCTCCAGTAGATTAGTCCATTAATTTTAAAATTGGATATTGGCCAGAACATAGGGGTTGGAAAATGTTCAAGGAGGTGTGTTGGTATATCTATTAGTATATGCAGTAACCATCCAAACATAATCCAAATTGGTTTTCTGAAAATTAACCAGACAATTAGAAATACTAATGAGAATATTATCAGACTGTGACTTATATTATACAACATCTCTATAATGCTAGAATAGGAGGGAGCCTGAATAGTTGTTCCCAGATTTGCAAGATTAAATCCCCCTTGAAAGAGAATTATAATGAAAAATATGAAAGAGGGTATTATAAATGAGACTATATCTGGAAACATTCCAAAAAAGGCTGCCATCCAGAAATTGAATTTTTTCTTTCTTGGTTTTAAATTTACTGATTTAAACAAAGCTCCACTCCACAAGCCATGTGAAATAATATCCATAAAAAATATAATCTATTATTATTTAAAAGTCTGCCTAAACAAATTTGATTATATTTATATAACTAAGAAATATATCTATTGAATGAAAAAGGGAACTAAAGTTATACATTTTTTTAAAAAGAACTGGGTGATAATTTTGATAATCTTTTTATTTTTAATAATATTTTCCTATTCTTACTTTTCAAAGGGGGTTGTTTATTCTATTGCAAACAGTAATGAAGATTCGGTTGTTCAATTTGTAGATTCATTTGGAGCTTTTTCTTATTTAATTTTTATTCTTTTAGTTATATTAGAAGTGGTCTTAGCACCAATCCCTGCATTAGCCTTGTATGTAGCAGGAGGGGCCTTATTTGGGACACTATTAGGAGCGGCTCTTACTTTAATAGGAAATTTAATTGGAGCACTTATTGCATTTTGGATAGCTAGGAAATTAGGTAGAAATTTTGTTGAAAAAAGAGTTGACCCAGCAGTAAGAAAGAAATTTGATAATATCTCTGAGAAATATGGGGGTTTTGCATTGTTTATTCTTAGAATAAATCCTTTAACTACTTCAGATATATTTAGTTATATTTCTGGTCTTACTAATATGAAAGTTAAAACTTTTCTTCTTGGTACAGGACTTGGACTTGCTCCTATGATTCTTGCGCAAGCTTATTTTGGAGAAGCATTTGTTAAAAGTTATCCTATTTTATATGCAGTTTTAGTCTGGATAAGTATTGTTTATCTCTTGGTGTTTGTTTATTTAATATGGAGGACATTATCCTTAAAGAAAAAGATTATTATTGAAGAACCTGTTAAAGAAAAAAGTTAATCTTCTTTGAAAAAGTTTAAAACTCTTGAATCTGGACTCATCAAGAATATTTCATCTTCCTTAAATCTCAATCCTCTGTAAATTTTCTGAAGCAACTCTCTTCGTGCTTTATCCTTGTAAAAACTCCAGTATTTTTCAGGATTTGTTTTATTAAGTATTTTCCAAAATGCGTCTTGAACATTGGGATTTGGGAATTTGGTGAATATAATGCTTCTGCATTCATCTCCGGGAAAATCAACTCCCCTAGAGCATTTTGTTGAAAAGAGAATATCAATTTTTCCCTCTTTGAATCTTTTTATATCCTGGTTTTCTTTGTCTTTATTCTGCATTTCAATAAGATTTTCTCTTGTTATTATGTTATTTAGATTAAATTTTTCTTTTTCATACGTATCAGGAAGGTCGCCAAAACTATTAACATGTATTAATATTGGTTTTTTTGCAAGTTCAATGCATTTATCCAGACTTTCAAGATATTTTCTCCTTTCTGCTTTTCCAGAGGAGAAATTTGAGTATTTACAATCCATTTCATATCCTGTTTTTAGTATTTTAATCTTGCCTGGATTTTCAGTCTCTGCATCAATTATCTTGAATTTTTCTATCCCAAAAATCTTAGTAAGCACTTCACTTGAATGGAGAGTTCCAGACATCAATATAATAATCTTGTTTTTATCTATCATCTCCTTGAATTTTTTAGCTAGATTTATTGTAACTACACTAGCTATTAAATTGTCTTCCCTCCTCTCAAACACAACATAAGACTCGTCCATAAACTGTTCAAACATTCTTATTGTGTTTTCAACATCATAGACATAGCTTTCTTCATCTATTTCATTCATAAATTCAGAATTCTTAAGAAATATCTTGAATAAATCATACAACCCGGTTTTTTTTAATTCCACTATTTCTTTTTTATTTATTAATTCATTCACTTTACTGTTTCTCTTGATATAGCTAATTATTTCATTTATCTCCCTTATAATTTGGAAATTTTCTTCATCCTGGACTACCGAGTGAGTAAGAGAATTTTGGAGCCTGTCAAGGTTTATGTTTCTTTGATTTGAGAAACTATCTAGAAATTCATCACATTCATCTATTATTTCAACCTCCGTAGAGGGTTTTCTATTTAAAGCGCTTTCAAGCTTGTATTTGAGAGAATTAAATACAATTATGTCAGAATCAATATATGAATTAAACTGTTCGTAAAAACGGCATCCTGATTTTCTTCTATAAAAGAAGAAATTTTTGTTTTGTAGCCCCTTATATTTTCTTTTGTCAGTGTAGTCTATATTTTTTAAATCATATTCTTCAGGAATAACTGGACTCCAATAAGGACAAACAGGAGCTATGGACATTCTTTTTATATCTGATGTTTTTTCAAAATTTTTTGGATTTATTTTTTTATTTTGTTTTAAATATTCCCTTAATCTCTGAGAATTTTTATCTTTTATCTCAATTTTGCAAGGAATATTTTTATTGTCTGCAGATAAGTCTTTTGAAATTAATTCTTTTATTTTCTCTCTTTTTCCTTCAAAGATATCATATAATTTTGAATTGACCTCTTGCCTTTGAGCAGGGATTGCATTTCTATTGTCTTCTATAAACTTGCATATGTGATTGTTTCTCCCAGTTATTACAGAAATCTTTAATTTTTTGTTTTTATTATTAAGAAGATATTTTTTTTCTTCATAATCTCTTTTGTACTGCTGCTGGAGAGCTTTACTGGGAACAACAATAGAGCTTTTTCCTAGCTCTTTGGCTATATTTAAGGCTATAGCACTTTTACCAGTACCACATTTTCCATGAATGAATATTATCTTATTTCCTTCATTTACTGAATCAATAACTTCCTTAACAACATCTTCTTGTGTCTTTCCATTTGAAAATCTTAGGGGTTTGAGAAATTTCTCATTTTCGTATAAATTCCAAGCCATAGAATATCAAGAATTTATGATAGGTTATAAAATTTGTTGTCAAATTTGGCTATCTTTTATCTTCAACTCTTCTTTGTCTTTCCCTAAAACATAAGCTCTAGAAAATTTATGTTTGTCCAGTAATTTGTATTCACCCAGTCCAGTTTTCTTCAGCTCTTTTAGCAAAACAGATATAAAATATTCCATTTCTTTATCTGTGGGCATTCTTTCGTAACCCAGTCTTTCTCTTGCAAAACCAACACTCATAAATCCTTTAATTTCTATGAATAACGGTTTAGACTTTTTTACCAATTGAGCATATTCTTTTGCTTGTTCAGGAAACATGTTTAAATCTTTAACTAAATTCATCCTAAAAACTGTCCTGGTTTTTCCTCTTAGGTTTGGAAGAAGTTCAAGTGTTTCATTTAACTTTTCCCAGGCATTTTTTATTGAGCTTCTATGAAATTTGTTATACAATTCTTTGTTTGGAGTATTAATAGAAATATATAGTTGGGTAGGAAGGTGCTTCTTTTTTAGCAATTCTTTGAGTTTTTCAGGATATAACCCATTTGTAACTAAAAAAGAAGTTTTTCCTCTTTTTCTGAGTTCAGAGATTAATTCTCCAACATAAGGATAAACAGTTGGTTCCCCAGAAAGGGATATTGCAAATTGCATAGGTTCCTGTGCTTCCTTAAGTTTTTTTTGATTCGCTCTGCTGAGTTGCTTCTTCTTAGAATGTTTGTCTATATTAAATCCCTGAAGGAGTTTTCTCTGAGCATTTATGCAGCCATCTATAATTTCGGATGGAGAATCTATATTTCCAGGTATTTTATCCCCCGTTGTATACTCAATGGCTCTCCAGCAGTGAACACACTGATTTGGGCAATAAAGTGAAGGTGTAATTTGAGCGCATAAATGTGACTTTATATTGTAGAATTTTTCTTTATAGCAAACCCCCTCATCACGCAAGGATTTTTTTGTCCACCTGCAGATCTGTACAGCAGAATGTTCATTTTTTCCAACAATTTCATAATGCTGTTTCTTAAGAAGTTCTTTTACATTTTTTTGAAGCATCTTATCACAATAATTATTATAAATAAATAGTTTGTGCTTTTGATTATGCCTAATAAAGAAGATAATTCTAAAGAAATTATAGGTTCTAAATTAAGAGCAGGGTTTGTTTTTAATATGCTTTCAGAAGAAAATAAGCAATTAGGTGGAAAACCAATTATAATTTTAGAAGAAGATGAAATGGAGGATAATTTTAGAATGTATGCCACTCTAGAGATTTCTGATAGTTTAGAGAATATATTCTCTTATCCTAAAAATAAATATTTAGTACCCTACTTAAAAATATTTCCTAAAAGAGCTTCTGCTCTGGAAGAAGATAGAAAAGTTTATTCTTTTTTTGATAAGAAAGACTCTTCAAAATTAAGCAAAATAATACATAAGTCCCAATCTATGCTGCAGACTAAAGGCACATTAAAAAGCTGGAATATAAACAAACTTTATTTTTCTCCAAGCAAACTTATTTTATGAAGCTAATTCCCCAGAAGACCATTAATAGAAGGAAAAGGAACAACAGGAAATTTGTTGATATCTTAAACCATAATTCCGCTTTCTTCTTGCTCTTTGTCAAACTTAATATTGTCAAGTAAAAGAACCTTCCCCCATCAAAGATTCCCATAGGGAGCATATTCATAAGAGCTACACTTATACTTATTAAAACAAGCCACCACAATAAATCATATACAAATAACCAAGCATCAGATTTAGGTTCATAATAAATATATTTCTTTTTGAAAGAAGATAATCCATCAACTATCTGTCTAAAAACCCCTTTACTTTTTAATTCAACATATCCAACTCCAATCCAGGCTTTTGTAGAATCATCTGGGTTTTTTCCTAAAGTAATATTATAATTTGTAATAATTGTATCATTTATCTTAGTTGTTATTGTTATATTCTCTCCAGGAGAGTATTTTGAAATTTCTTCACCTAAGGAGACCCAATCTTTTATGCTTGTTTCATTGATCTTTACTATGGCCCCATCAATTTCTGCCCTTATGGCTGGAGAATCATCATATAAAAAGAGATAAATGGTTGCATTCTCTTGCTCTTCTAACCCAACTTTATTGATTAGATAAGTTTTATTTTTATATTCTATTTCATTTAATCCTTCTGCTTTTGATAGAATTAATAGATTATCATAGGTAGGATTTTCTAGTGAGATATTATTCATAGAGGTTATTCCAGCAAAGGTAACTGCAGAATAAGAATATGTGTTGAATGCTGCTCCTGCTGGAACAAAAGCAGTTGCAAATAGCAATACCATCACTGCAAAAAATAAAATCGCAGTTAATACATTTGCAAAGGTTCCTGCCGCCAGAACCGCCATTTGTTTGAAAGGAGTGCTTTTCTTCATACTTTTTTCATCTTGTTCAACAAAAGCTGCTAAGAAGATTGGAAAGAAGAATGGGAAAAATCCAAATCCAGTAGAATTTATTTTTATTCCGTATCTCCTCATGAATATTCCGTGCATAAATTCATGAGTTATTGCAATTATTGCAAGAATTACTATCCAATATGTAAAATAAAAAGGTGGGAGAAAATCCAATTTAAACATTTGGGGTAAGTATGGAATAAGAGGGGTTATTGGTGGAATTTTTATGGATCTAACTATAGAAGGGTAAGCAACATAGATATAAATTATCTTTCCAAATAAATAAAGCATAGAAACCATAAGAAGATATCCCATTCCTATAGAAATGTAACTTAAGAAGTTGAGAGTTTTTTTGTACTTTTTTCCAATCCTATCTATTAGATTCATTCCCCAGGTAGTTTTATACAAGAATAGCAAGCCCTCTTTTTTCAAATTTTTTCTTTTTAAATAAAGAAAAAAAGAAATGAAGATAACAAATATTACAAGTAAACCGATATCAACAGCAATAAAATTCATTTTTTCCTCAGATTTTAAAGTAAAATTAGGTTTAAAAGTGTAGTGGTGTGATTATCTATTTTGATATTTCTTTATTTGTATTTTGCATAGAATAATTTAGAGATTTCCATTATTTTAGCATCATCTCCCCGTTTAATGTTATTTTCTTTATATATATTGACCATAATATTTTTAGACCTTTTTTCTTTTTCTTTAATTTCTTCTTGTTCTTCCTTTGATAGATTTGTTTTTACACCAATATACGAGATTTTGAATTTAGGACCATATACAAAATTAAAAAAGAATCTCGTCTTCATTAAATGGAAATCAGAAGTAACAACTAATATATTTGACCAATTATTTTGCTTTACAATTTGTTTAGTAAAATAAGCATTGCTTTGTGTATCTCTAGACTCTTCTTCTAAAAGAATATCTTTTTTATTAACCCCCAGATTAATTGCTGTTTTTTTCATTATTTTTGCCTCACTCGAACCAACCCCTTTTTTAGATTTAAGAGAATATCCTCCGGAAAGAATAATCGGAACTTTTTTCCCAGAATATAGTTTATAGGCTCTCTCCAATCTTTGGTTACACAAATCAGATAATCTTCCGCTATTTGATTCATACCCCAAAACAATTATTGCCTCAATATTCATGGTGTGATTATTTCTTTTTCAGAGGTCTGAAAGATTTTTTCCCGCATTTCCTACACTTAACTTTCCCCTTAAGAATTTTTTGAATATCTGATTTTATCTTTGCTTTGCAATTCTTGCATACAAAAACATTTTTGAACAATCTGTTTTGAGCTTCAGGTATTTTTGCCATAATAAAACATTGAAAAATTAGTTTTTAAAGGTTTTTAATTAAGAACAAGTAGAAGAGATCTTTAAATCAAAATTATATATCTTAGCCCGGATAGGTTTTCCATTCTCAAAATAATCTTCTTTGATATATTCTTGTCCATTAAGTCTATCTGTTGGATTAGGAGTTTTTCTCAATATGCTAAATTTCTTTTGACAAAACGTCTCTATTTTTCCTATCTCTTCAGAGAAAAATCCAATCTTTTTTAAATCTTCAACAATCTTCTTTACCTCTTTGTTGCTAAAAATTGTCTCCCCCATCCTTAATTCTTCTAGATTAATTGTCTTTTCAATCATTTCACAATTAAAGGCAAGTTATTTTTAAATTATTATATCCTTAAAAATAGATTTTAGAATTAGAGCTTTCTCTTGTTTGGTTCGTTAGAAATGAACAACTGAAAACTCTTTAGAGTTTTCTCCTTATTATCTTTTCTCCTTCAACATCCCAATATTCACAATTTCCGTTTTCTTGAAGTTCTTCAAAGACGCTTTCATCAGGGCAAGGGACTTCTATAGTCTCAAAATTTTCTAAATCCATAACATTTGCTTTTCCATCGGCCTTTGAGAGAACCTGTCCTTTTCTTTTATCTACAATAGGAACTTCAATTCTTTCGTGCCCAGGAACAACAAATACTTTTTTTGTTCCAGTTATTATTCCAACAGCTTCAATTCTGCATTTTGCATGTCCGTGCTTTCCTGTTTTAGAAACATCTATACTCTTAACAGTACAAGGCATCCCGTCAACAATAATGTTAGTCCCAACCTTTACCTCTGTTGCATCAATAATTTTCAACACCATTAATTAAACAAAAAAAATACATTTATAAACGTTTTTACTTAAGAAATTCAATGACATTCCAAAAGAATGATTTTATTGAGATTGAATTTACAGGGAGGATAAAAGACGGAGAGATTTTTGATTCAAATGTTTCAGAAGATTTAAAGAAATTAAATTCTTCTCAAGAGCCAAAACCTTTTGTTTTTTGTCTTGGGCAGGACATGTTCCTCAAGGGAGTTGAAGAATTTCTCTTAGGGAAAGACATAGGAAATTATGAAATTGATTTAAAACCAGAAAAAGCATTTGGATTGAGAAATCCTTCCATGATACAGATGATTCCATTAAAAGTCTTTATAGAGCACAAAGTAAATCCAATTCCTGGAGCTGTTTTAACATTTGATAATAGGTTAGGAAAAGTCCTGACAGTATCTGGAGGAAGGATAATGGTTGATTTTAACAATCCTTTAGCAGGAAAAGAGGTTGTTTACAAGATAGATATCCTGAGAAAAGTTGACGATATAAATGAAAAAGTAAAATCCCTGAATGAATTCTTGTTCAGGAGAGATTTTAAATTTGAAATAAATGATAAAAAACTGATTCTGGAAGTTAATAAAGGATTCAAGGTCTTTGTTGAACTCTTTAAGGATAAATTTAAGGAGATGTTGGGATTGGATATTGAAGTAAAGGAAATAGAGAAGAAAAAGGAAGAAAAAGAAACTTCTTAATTTGTAACTACTTTTTAGTTATATAATTAGTAAGATTTAAATAGTTTAATTTTTGTCTGATTTTATGAGAAATTTAGAGGACATAAAATCAATAATGATTCCAACATGTGACTATTTTGAAAATCCAATAAGAGCTAGGACAGCAATAAAATTTGTTGAAGAGAACAATCTTCCTAAAAAATGTACTATTTCTGGTTTAGGACCAGATACAAATATTGCCTTGGGATATGAGGAAAATCCTGGAAAAGAAAATTTGATTTTCCACAAAGATATCTATGATATTATGATGGATGAAACAGATTGGATGGTGGGGGTGGATATT
>Ga0315284_10018044_pt1 | contig 10002 bp, 7 predicted proteins | sample YL17G09_16_MG_FD_203696 | JGI IMG/M metagenome (GOLD analysis project Ga0315284, IMG submission 203696) | Sediment microbial communities from Yellowstone Lake, YNP, Wyoming, USA - YL17G09_16 | ecosystem: Environmental > Aquatic > Freshwater > Lake > Sediment | place: USA: Wyoming | collected...
CAGGATCCGTAATTGGAACCTTAGAATTGTTAGTATCCGTCATTTATAATAGAAAATATTTTAATTTATATTTCGTTAATTTAATTAATATTATTTATTAATTAAATTAACGAAATTAATAATTTCATGAAATAGTAAATTTCACTAATTTTATTAGTGAAATTTGTTATATTATATATTTTATTTATTGTAATTTGTTTCGTAGGCAAAACCAAGATATCTCATAGAGACTCGATGAATTAAATCATAAAGGCCAGAAATATAATTAAGAAGATCTGTGCAAGCCCGTTTATGTAAAAAGGTATGAATTTCCTGAAGTCCATATTTATTAATATTAATTTTCTCTGCTAATGCATAAGCATTTTCATGCATAGATGGAACATCTTCACCATTACAAACTTTTTGAATTTGTAATAAAAGCTCTCTAATTAATTCTTCATCAAATCCAACATCAGCTCCAATTGTTTTAACACATACTAAAATACTACTTACAAGACTTGAATCTGTTGTAATACTTTCTTTAGTTGTAAGTTCAATCTTTTTAGTTTTAATTTGTTTAGTTGGGTCAATATCTAAAGCTTCAACATTCATTGTAATCTCTAATTCTTCTTCTTCATTTTCTAATAATGTTGATTTCTTTAATGATTTTTGAGATTCGAATCTTTGATAAACTTGCTTTAAATTATTAGACGCATTCTTTAATGAAGTTAAATTATCAACAATAATCATTGTTTTAGCAATTTCAAGTGCTGCTGCTTCAGGATTATTCATGATAACTCCTCTTTTTTCTAATTGTTGTTTAGATGGATATTCAATCATAGGCATAGTGGAAAGAGAAATATTATAAGCATTTTTAACATTCCAAGCTATAGATAAAGCAAAAGGATCATTGATAAAACCCCAACGTCCAGCGCGACCCTTCATTTGTAAACCTTCACAAACATTCAAATTCATTATTTCAGGACATCTAAGAACACATGTTCTAGCAGGATAATTAACTCCCATCGACATTGACTTAGATACAAAAATAATATTAAGTTCTTTATTATCCAACATCTTAAGAATTTGATATTGCACGCTAAAAGGCATGTTAGGAAGAAGAATACCAATTCCAAATTGGAGAGCAATATCCATAAGTTTAAAAATATTTTTTACATCACTTGATCGAGCACCTTCTGCTTCAGTTAAATCAGCCATAAAATTATATTCATTATACATTCCAGTAGAAGGATTTATCATTTGTTTAAAGATAGGATTATAAGCAGCATTACTAAGTTTAAAATAACTTCCCATAGATGAACATATTTCAGGAATAAAAGAATATGATTCTTTTTCAATTGACTTAATCGATAACATCTCTGTTAATAAATCTTTAGTTTCAGGACTAATTGTTGCTGGCATTTCTCCTTGTACTTTCTCAACAATTAATTTGAGAATAGACAATAAATTAGAAGAAAGAGATGATACAAGAATAAGTTTATGAGTTCCTACAATCTTTTTCTTTAGAGGAGATGAAGATTTAACTGGTTTAGATGAAGTAGCTGATACAGGAATAAGTTTATGAGTTTCTATAATCTTTTTCTTTGGAGGAGATGAAGATTTAATCGGTTTAGACGACTTTGGTAATGTTGTTTGTTTAAAATTTTGTTCTTCTTCTTCTTCTTCTTCTTCTTCTTCTTCTTCTTCTTCTTCTTCTTCTTCTTCTTCTTCTTCTTCTTCCTTACTAACAATTATTTTCTGTATAGGTTGTCTAATTTTAACTCCGATATTTTCGGTTATAGCAGTTATAATTGAATCTTTAATGTCTGTTATTAATTTAATTCTATTATCCTCATATATTTTAGTATTTGTTATAAATGTTTTATCGCTTTTACCCTTTTTAGATTGAGAACTTTCAGATTGTAAACTTTCAGATCTAATCTGAGTAAATTCAGAATTACTTTGTGTAATTCTATCCTCGTATTCATTACGAATTTTATTCCAATGAGAATATTCTTTCTCTTGACGTTTTACTAAATATTTGATTAAATCATTAAAATAATTATATGATATTGATTCTTCAACATCAAAGATCAAAGCAGGAGTAATATTTGCTTCATTAATCTTTCTTAGGAGATCAAAAGTTTTTTCTGGAGTTACTTCTACATAAGGTACAATTGTTTCTATTATTTTATTATTTAAATTTTCACTAGTTTCGATTTCTTTAATTTCAGTACCTGTCCAAATATAATCCTTAAGAGGAACTGGTCTTTCTGTATAAATAATTGGTTTTTCTAATTTAAAATTAACTTTACTTCCAATCAGAGATTCAACTTTCTCACAAAGAAGATCAATATCTTCAGTATGAATGGTGGCAGATAATCCAATAAATTGAGTTGTAATAAGTGTAATAAGTTTCATTAGAGCAGCTGAACGAGTAATAGCTTCTAAACCTGTTCCATATGAAGTTGAAATAGTATGAATCTCATCAAATATACCAATGCTAAATTTCAATTGTTCTGATTCAGCAAAAGCCCATAATTCAGATGGTGTTCCAACCCATACTTTACAACCTGGATGGGTGATATTAATAGAACTAGTAATCAAACCAATATTTTGTTTAGGAAATGTTCTAATAATATTAGTATAAGCTTGAAGAGCTTGATAAAAATTTGGAGCAACATATATAAGATCCACATTCCTTTCAGACTGACGAAAAAAATCATCTAATGCTACCATAGAAGCAAGAGTTTTACCACCAGAAGTAGGTCCTAATGCAATTACAGACTTACCACTTGTAATATATTTAACTAAATCACTTTGCCATGGACGAAGACGCATAGTTGTTCGTTTGGCAGTTTTTAGCTGTGCTGATTCAAGACCTTTACTTTTGATAAAAACATAAGAAGAAAGAAAAAATTCTGAAATAAGAGTTGAAATTTGATTATAAGATTTATCCTTTATCTTTCCAGGTGGAGATTCTCCATTTAAATTTGCATCATCAATTTTTGAATTAATATAAAGAAGATCAGCTAATTTAGCAAGATTAATTAGTGGTGAATCTACATCACCATCAATACCCTGAATTAATGTATCAATTCCATTAAAATAAGGCAATACTTTTTCAAATTTATTATTTGATGACTCTTGAACATCATCACATTCTAATTTATCTAATATAAGTTTACCTTCAAAAACTTTATTCAGGTCACAATCAGAGAAGAAAGGTAGAATTCTTTCTAAAATTCGAGTAAAAATACCTTTAACACGTTGAGGAGGAATTTTATCTTGATCAATATTTTTGACTTTTAACTTTTTTACATTAGCAATAGGAATAATTCCTAAATAAATACCAGCAATAATTTGATCATTTTCTAAGTTTTTAATCATTTTTTCGTAATCAATTGGTTTTTGTTTAGGCGTTACAAAGATTTTTGTAAGAGTTGTCTTAGTTTGTTCACCTGCTTTGTTAATATCACCTGCTAATCCATATTCAGATAAAATATGGAACAGAGCAGCATGAATTTTATAAGAAAGAATGGTATTTTCATTAATTTCAGAAGCCATCATAATAGCAGCATTATATTCTTTTCCTAATTGAAGTGCTAATTTTCCCATTATACTTTGATTTAAATTAATAGCACTTATTATGGGAACTCCACGTCCTGTCTGAGAAGTAAGTTTTCTTTGTTCATCATATTTAGTGTTATTAGTGCCTATAATATCAACTGTATATTGATTTTTGGCAACATCAAGGATACTTCTAGCATAGGCTATTTCATTGTCTAAAACTAATTTTTCTAATTTTAGACGAGAAAGCATGTCTACCCATTTAGAAATAATATTGATAGAATATTTATCTTTACTAACTTCAAATACTGACTTTAAAAAAGGATAAATCCATTCAGTTCCGAAAAACTCAGATAATACTTTAAAATTATTGATACTAGAAGTATTTTCTGGTGAAAGAGGAGCTATAAAATTTGCTAAATAATCAAGCATTTCATGTTGCTCATCATTGAAGAAAAATTTAATATTTTTCTTCATAATATATTCAAGTTGGGAACTATCTTTGTATTTCGTAACAAAGATAGTTCCATTTTGGATCACAAAAGCTACAAACGGCTTATTCTGTAAAGTTGACATTTAAACATATTAAAAATTTCCCCTATTAATCAATTTTTTATTTTCAATTTGACGATTGTATATTATTATAATAAAATAAAATTTTTTATTAATTCATTTTTATATATGTATTTATTTTTATTTAAATTTTCAAGCTATATATTTGATAAATTATTATATATTATAATAATAAATAAATGTTAATTAATCATTATATAATAAGTCCTATTCTTTCGATATATAGAAATATCGAAAATATAGAATTTAATAAAAAGATAAAAGATATCTATTGGATATTGAATCCAACTAGAGAAATAAAATTACTTTCATCAACTAGAGAAATAAAATTACTTGATATTTCGTTTTTATTACCAGTTTCAAATATTTATGAATTTATTTGGACACTAGAACAACAAATTATTAAAAATAATATAATTGACTATATTATTGACATTTTTAAAAATAATACATATAATTTTACTACCATTGAACAAGTAAGTTCATATGAATATATTTTATCCGAACGATACGAATTTGATAGATATTCATATCTAACATTAAAACAACAAAAATGTAGGGCCATTTTATTTAATAAAGATTCACCAAATGATTATATTTTTATAGATGGTATAAGATGGCTCCAAGATACAATTAAATATTGTAATAAAGAATATAAATTAATAATACAATATCCTACAGATATAGCACATAATTCTATTCAAAGTGTTATTTTTAGTCTTTATGATACCAAGAAAAGTCTAGAAAATATATCATTTGATAATAAAGATAATTGTATTGAACATGTAGAAAAAATGATGATTCGCTATAATAAAATAGTTATTCGTCCGCGATTATAATTTTATCAACGAAAATATACAATTTTCGTTAAGCCGGCTGACTAAAAATTTGAATAATATACGACCAAAATACTAGTTTTTGCATAAAAATAGCTATTTATATTATAAATGGGTGTAACTAAATTCTATGGGAGATGGGTCAAAAAGACCTTCTCTGAGGTAGTATCTGACAGTTTACCTAGAGGAGATGATATATTTTTAGAAACACTAGAATTTGATATGGGCGGTTTATTACATGAATGTGCATCTGTTGTTTATTCGTATGGTGATGGTTATGATAAAAATAGAGCTCGTCAAATAGCTGATCAGCTTGCTGATAAGAAAGGTAGAGAACAATTAGAATTAACTTTCTTTTCTACTGTCACCGATAGAATTTCTGAACTCACAATTTCCTTTATTAAAGAAATTAATTCCTCATATAAGAGGATATCTAATTTAGTTATTGCTATGGATGGAGTAGCTCCATTTGCAAAAATTGCTCAACAAAGAACTAGAAGATATAGAAGTGCTCTTGCTCCTGGAGATGAAGCGTATATAAAACCAAAACCAGGATCAAAAGTTTATGTTCCTCCTCCAATTGGTTTTCAGACTAACTCTATCACTCCTGGTACAGATTTAATGGAAAAATTTAATCGACATATGTTAGCTTGGATTTCTAGTGATCAAGCTGTAGGTTTAACTCAAAATAAAATAATATTTTCTTCTACTAATAAGAGAGGTGAAGGAGAACATAAATTATTCGAATTTAGAAGAGAAGGAATATATGGTCCTCGAAGTGAAAAAGGTATTCTTTGTATTTATGGTTTAGATGCTGATCTTATTATGCTTAATTCACTTGATACTCAAAAGAGAGTTTATATTATTAGAGAAAGAAATGCTCATACACCTAAAAATGAAGGTAATGGTTATCATGCTGGTATTGTAAATATTGATACATATAGAGATGAATTAGTAAGATTATTAACTGGTTTAGATAATCTCGATGAAATGCCTGAATCTAATTATTTTAATTATGTTAGAGATTTTATTTTAATGTGCTTTTTTGTGGGAAATGATTTCTTACCACATATAATGTGTATGACTAGTATTGTCGATTCTTTGGATATGTTAATCGAAATTTATAGAGATACTATCTATATACCAGAAAAGGAAAAGAAAAAGAAAGTTGGAGAAAGTTCTTTAAAATCCGAAACTGTACCCAAAGTTCCTCTAAGAAATAAATATAAACCCAAAAAAGGTCATTTAACAAAAGAAGATGGTTCTATCGTATGGACTAATTTGTTGGCATTACTTGCAGAATTAAAAACAGAAGAACCCCTTTTATTGGCTCAAATTGGTAAAAGTATGAAAAGGGATAAAGAAAGTCATGAAAAAGTTTTTAATTCTAAAACCATAGATGCTTCTATAAAGTTAACTCATTTTCCTGAAACAGAAACAAAGCGAGCTCATTCTGATTATGTATTAGATTTTTCAAAGTTTCGAGGTTTATGGTATGCTAAAGCATTAGGACCTCAAACTCATCAAATGATGGCATTTCTTAGAGCTAATGATATAGATCCATTTTCTGAATTTGAAGTTATAGAAATGTGTAAAATGTATTTACAAGGATTACAATGGAATTTAATGTATTACACATTGGGTCCATATGAAATATCTCGAACTTGGTATTATACACATACTCAAGCACCAACATTTACTGATTTATTTTCAGTATTAAATGGTTTAATTGAAAATAAAGCTACTCCAACAACATTGGAATCAGCATTTAAAGCTGAAGATCCCAATTTTGGACCTGTTCATCAGTTAATTGCAGTTATGCCACCTAAATCGTTCAAATTAATTAATAAATATTATGCTAGTTTATTAGAATCTACTAGTGAAGAAATAGGTAATTTGTCTTATATTGCACCTAAAGAATTTAAAATTGATTATGAAAGTGCAGAAGTTGAACATCAAGGCTTAGCTATCCTACCAGTAGTAGATCCGTGGCAAATTGTAGCCGAAGTGGCTAAAATAAAGAAACCTCGTTTAGTTAATGATTATTATCTCGGTAAAGAGGAAATGGAAAATTTTACTGTTGAGTGCAATCATATGGATGATATAAAATATAAAAGAGATACATCAAGTCAAAGAGGAAGAGGTGGATTTTCCTCACGAGGAAGAGAACAAGGCACTTTTCAAGAAAGAGAACAAGGCACTTTTCAAGAAAGAGAACAAGGCACTTTTCAAGAAAGAGAACAAGGCACTTTTCCTTCACGAGGAAGAGGTGGATTTTCCTCACGAGGAAGAGGTAGTTTTTTCGGACGAGGTAGAGGTTCGGCTCCAACAAATATGCGAGTTAATATTACAAATAAAGAATAAAATTATTCATCTATCGGAATAGATGAATAATAAATTTTCGCTAATGAAAATTGTTAATTTGAGTTAAATTCTATTTTAAAATTAGATTCTGTTTTAGGACTAATTTTAGGTGTGTTATTTAGATAGTTAATATATTTTTCTACTACTAATGGTGATATAGGTAAAGAAATCCATTCATAATTATTTTCTAATGAAATACATTCTTTACATCTCCATGTTGAAGATGATTTTCCCTTTATAACTGGAAACTGACAACATACTTTTCCTATATTAAGTCCAGAATTTGGTGAAAAAGTACAAACTTTAAAATCGGGATTATAATGTAAATATTTATTTGCTTCAATAATATTTAAATCAAATCTTTTAAATTCAACTTTATTTGGGGATAAAAACTGTGAATCTTTAGTAAAAATATTAATCTTAATATTTCTTTTATAAGAAATGCGTTTTTTTCTCAATTAATACTGAATTAGTAAAGTCTTTACAATTTTGACATCTCCAAGTTAATTTATCATTTCCAATACTAACTTCTTTTGATCCACAAACTTTATTTTTTAAATCACCAGAATTTGGTGAATAAGTGCATAGAGGTATATATTCACATGTTATTGAATTATTAAAAAATAATTCAACAACATCCTGTATATTTAATTTAAATGTATTCATTTATATATTGTCTAAAATGTAGATAAAATCAAATATTTTTTCTTTTGTTTTATAATCAAGTATTTATCCGTTATTTTTTAATTTCTATAAAAATATTTTCTCCTGTCTTACCTTGACATTTTTTACATCTCCATTCAGATGGATTATTACCTGTTACTAATTTAGTAGAAAAGCAAACCTTTCCTTTTCCGATCCCATCAAAAGGAAAGTAACTACAAAATTTAAATTCATTTCTATTATCAGACATGAGATTTGATAGACAGTTAGTGTTATAAAATAACAGGGCTTCTTCCTTCGTAGTTAAAAAATTTGTCATCCTTAGTCTTTATATTATTAATATATTTTATTCGAACATATCAATATACCTAACATAAAATATATACTTATAAATTTTAAATTTATATTAAATATTTTAAAAATAAATATGACTAAAAATCCAAATGTCCAATAATTAAACATTTCAGGGAATAAATAAGCTAAATTAACTACATACCATAATATATATTTATTGATATTATAATTAAATCTTAAAAACATTATACACGCTGTCATAATATGTTTCTGAATTCCACTAAGAGGAGATACATCAATTACATTAGTAGTTTGTGTATACAAATAAGGAAATAAAAGTGTAACAATATAATAAAAATTAACACCATTAGTTGTTAATATACCTTTTCTGGCTAGTGTTTTTAGAAGTGCACCTACTTGAATAGGAATTAATATTAAAAATATTTGATCTATTCTTGTAGAATGAATACATTGTGCTGTTGCTATTAGCTGAGATAATCCGTAAAAATCTTTAATTAAAGATTTTCCTTTTAATTCATTAGGCATATTTCGAGTAGTAGTTCCATTTTCTAAATTTTTATAATAAGATGTTGATTTATCTGCTAATAACATTGTTAATATAACAATAAAAGGTCTTGTTATATTAAGATATGGATTATTAAACCAAATTATCAACATAATAATTATAGATCGAAAAGCAAAAATAATGCTATGAAGTCTAAATTCTGGATATATTAATGGTATATTTGTATTTCGTTTAGAAGGTAATTTGATAAGCAAACTACTAAGACTTAAACATGCATGAGGAAGAAGAGACAGAGGTGTAATTATCGATGAATCAAATTGCATATTCTTAGTTGAAAACCATAAACTAATTCTATAAATAAAATGTACCAAACATAAAATGCCACATATTTTATGTACATTATAGTGATCTTCATGTGTAAACAATTTATATAAATTATTGGTATTAAATTTCAACATTTATAATAATTATAATATTTAAGCAAATTTCGTTAATTATATTAACGAAATATTATTTATATTTTATGTTTAACTTGTATCAACAATACGCGTGATAACAAGAGAAGCCATAGATTCTTTATATGGATCATACAAAGATCCATCAGGTTGAAAAACAGCAGGTATCCAAGGTTTCTCAGGATTAGTTGTATTATTAGGTCCAACGCTCAATCCTGCTGTCGTTGTTTGAAGAATAGGAACTGTTCCAGTATAATATCCAGCCCACCATTGCATAGCCATTTCTTCACCAGCTGTATATTCAACTAATATGGTGTTAGAAATACTATATTGATGTATAGTATCTGGAGCTTGGGCTGCACTACCTGATCCTGAAACCTGAACCCAATTACCAGCTTTTAATACCATAAGACTGGCAGCTGCACGTGTATAATCAAAATTAGAATCACTATTTGTTCGAAGATCAAGTTTATAAGTCATAAGATACCAACCAGATTTCATAGATGAAAAATGCTTCTTATTTGGATCAATAACCCAATCAGGTGATGGTCCTGTTAATGGCTCTTCAAATGTAATTTCTTGAAATTTTGTTAATAGTCCAGTCATTGTAGTGCTATTTACAATTGCTTGTGATAGATTAATTGTATATGTTCCTGAACCACCTGAACCAGTTCCAAAAGCTGTAATAATTGTAGTAGGATCAACATTATTTCCAGATACTAACATATAGAGTTGTATAGTA
>Ga0315284_10018045_pt1 | contig 10001 bp, 10 predicted proteins | sample YL17G09_16_MG_FD_203696 | JGI IMG/M metagenome (GOLD analysis project Ga0315284, IMG submission 203696) | Sediment microbial communities from Yellowstone Lake, YNP, Wyoming, USA - YL17G09_16 | ecosystem: Environmental > Aquatic > Freshwater > Lake > Sediment | place: USA: Wyoming | collected...
AGTCTGTTTGCACTTGAATAGCCGTTTTCTCAGTTTCATTTTGAAATGCATTCGGAGGATGGAAGATGATGAAGAGGAGAGACAGAAGAAAGAGGAGCGACAGGCGAGACGTCTATGGCTATCAAAATAGTTTGATTCCGAATAATTTTGAAATAATTTTATAAAATTATAAAATCATATATGAAATTTTCTATATATGATTTACGTGCTCCTATCCGGGTTTGAACCGGAGACCTATGTGGCATAAGCACATCGCTCTACCAACTGAGCTATAGGAGCAAGAAGTTTGGATGGAAAAGCCATCCTTTACGTAAATTACATAAAGCATGGTGGCGCTCCCAACAGGGATCGAACCTGTGACCTTTTGGTTAACAGCCAAACGCTCTAACCAGCTGAGCTATGGAAGCTTTTTAAAGAAGTGGATGACAGAGCATCCTTTATATGAAACATATAAAGGATATAATATTCTAAATATTCTTTTTTTCCAATTTTTACGCACTAGGACACGATTTGTCATATATTTTCCGGTTTCCTTTTTTACTAAATGGCTCCATATTTTTCATAATAACTGCACCGGAACCAATCATTTGTTATAACAGAATCCCCGGCAATTACACCTGAGTAAATTATTATTTTATTCTGGAATTTGCAATTGTCTCCTAAAACATTATGCCCAATAAGGATGGCAATAGATATAGTTTAGTGGAATATTGCAATTTTTACCCAACACCGCTTCATACGAAGAAATTGGGGGATTTACATGTGATGGAAGTGACTTTGTAATGTTGCCAAAATTACCTGGGAAGAACCGGATTAACAAATTTGTAAAAATTATAATATAAAATCATTATACAATTTAATGGTTCATTTTGCACTAATTCAATTAACGAAAAAACACACAGAAATATTTGGGACATTTTTAGAAATTATTTTGAAAAATAACTGGGATATCACTATATATTATAATCTTGAAGCCGATGAATACAGTTTTTTGCCATATTATATGGAACTTTTCCAGACGAAATTTGATATAAAATCAACACATCAGCTTGTTGAAGACAAAGACCAATTTGATTATTTTATTTGGACGAGTAGTTCAGATGAAAATTATGTTCCAGAGTGCTTTAAGTCACGCGAATATGCTGAAAAATCCATATATGTTCAACACCAGGCGGCTCATATGAAAGAATATATGTATAAAAACATTGTGGTAAGTCCTGTTATAAAAATAGATAATATGAATACATATATTTTACCGATTTATAGAAATTACAAACAATTGCATTATCAAGCGGCTAAAAATCAGCCAATTGTATTTGGAATTATTGGTGGGATTCGAACGCTGAAAAATGGGAAGATATTGGACCGCAATTTAGATCTTGTCAAAGCGATAATTGAAAAATTTCCAAATGAAAACTATGAAATTCAATTTTTCATGAGAAAATGGGATTGGATGTGGATATCCAAGAAGTATCCATTTCTAGTTAAAAGTAAAAAGATAAAGGCTTTTTTTGGATTAAACACAAATAATTTAATAGAAAAATTAAGAAGTGTTAAATTTATTTTGCCAATAGGCAAGAAAGGAGGCTGGTTTTATTGGCAAAGATTAACTGGTGCGTTACCTTTAGCAATAAATTTGAATATACCATTAATTATTGATGAAAAAATGGCGAAAATTTATGAATTGGAACAATGCTCAATTTTATATAAAGAAAATTTGACAGAAATATTTGAAAGTGTTTTAAAAATGGATGATTCAATTTATCATGATTATATTTTAAAAAGTGTGAAATATAAACGCGAAATTTGTAAGAATAATGAGCAGAATTTAATAGATATCTGCATGGGGGGAACGGTAGTTCCCCCCTTACCCCCCCATGTAATGTGAACGTTCGTGATTCGTTACCCCCATGTAATGTGAACGTTCGTGATTCACAACCCCCATGTAATGTGAACGTTCGTGATTCACACCCCCCATGTAATGTGAACGTTCGTGATTCGTTACCCCCGTGTAATTTGAACATTCATTTCCTCATCCTAATTTTGTTGTTTATGAATGAAATAAGATAAAATTATATAAATTATTGGAATAAAATTTACCACCCAGCACCATAGCGATTTCCACGATGGATTCTTTACATAAAATACTGAAAACAACAAGCTGCCAATCAATAATAATCCAATAAATCCTCCCAAATACCAAGGGCGACTCATAAAAAATAGTAAAACAACTAAATAATATAAACCCAAAATATTTTCATCACTGGGCTAAAATCCCAATCCAAATGTATTCCATTTGGACGACTACACAACCTCTTCTTACTCGCATAATTTATCCAATTTATTCCAAATATCCCAATAATTATTCCATATATCCAAATAATTGGGATTAATTTGTTTTTATCAAAAATCAAATCTCCAAAATAGTATGCTCCAATCAAGACTGCAATTGGCTGAATTAGTAGTAGAAGTAACGCTAACATTGTCGCCAAATGATTCATTCGCCCACAAGATTGGTCTTTCCACATAAAATATTCCAGCAATTGCATTATCCCTGCTGAAATAAATACAATTGCCACCCATCTATCATTGGGATAATTACGATAAATTAGGTATATTGTTGAAATTGCCATAATTGTGAATGTAAGAAATGAGATTGTTTGATTATAACACATATGATATTATAATGATTGAAAAATATATTCTCTATATTTTTAGTTTTGAAAATAATAAATATTTCGGGGTATTATTCCGGATGTTTATGAGTTTGTTTAGATTCTTTTAACAGATATGTATGAAGACGCAGATAATTTATACCAAGTGTCTTCTATTTCTGAATCACTCATTTTATTGGGTAAATCATTGCGACTTATTACTTCAATAAATCTCCCTTCGTATAAATGATACACATTTTTTTCACCGTAAATAACTGGATAACCAACTGGTGTTAGAAGTTTAAGTATTTTATCATCCAAATGAAATTCCATTATTCCAACTTCTCCAATGAAAACGTAATAATTTTTAGATAATTCTAGCAAAAGCCGCTTTAATCACTTATTCTAGATTTACCATTTGAACTCCCAATAAACATTTTTTTATATTTATATTCTTTTATAAATATTGTATACGCCCAGGTAGTTTTATCCTTTTTTGCATTAGAGTCAGAAGGATGTGATGGAATATTTTTTTCATCATACATTTGTCGTGATTTTTTATCTAATGGGAGCGTATAAATTGACGCTGTTTTTTTATTTTCATTCACATATACTAAATATGGAATATTTACGACGGATGGATGATATATAAAATATTTCTTAGATGAAGAAGATTTTGAGCTTTGTTTTACCCAACGTTTAACTCCCTGGGCTGTAGATTCAATTTTCCATTGGTTACCGTCTAAGCCTTTTTTAATGCTTCCTAGTTTTTCCGCATGGGCGCAAAGCCCCAAACCTTTTGGAGAGGGTTCAGTCAAAATGACTTCGTCATTTTGACTCAAGCGATAAAAAAGACTTGTCTTTTTTATCGGTTCTATCCCTTTGTATGATTTTGTTGGATCATTTTTACAAATTGGCATATAATATTATGAAGAATAATATTATATGGGGATTATCTCGTATTCGTATTTTTTATTTTTACAATACTAAGTTCTATGTATCCTTTTAATTTATCAGATAGATATTTTCTAATATAATAATTCATTTTATTAATTTTTTCTAGTAATTTATTTATAACATTTATAGTAAGTTTTATGCAACAAAATCCATATACTTGAAAATCATTATATACAATTTGTAATAAATAACCTTTTACACATGGCTCATCTTTATCTGTATCATGAACGCATCCATAACCTAAAAATTTACCAAATTTTATATCATTCTGTTTATTATTTTTATCAAAAAATTCTATATTTTTTGGATTGATTGTATTTGAAATAAAATAGTCTGTATGTTTATCTAAATTTTCGTATTTTTTATATTTTAGTTTATATTTATCTAAAATATTTTCAAATTTATAGCTTTTGGTAGGTTCAATATCTATATAGCAACCTTTTTTAATTTTTTTATAAGTAAAATATATATTAAGCGAGTCTCCAATATTTACCAATTTACTCACAGAATTGTATAATTTTTTATCCATTATTATAAAAATAGATATAATATTTCATATCATCAATCTATCCCCAATTTCTCATAAGGATTTTGTCAAAGATTTATCACTTATTCCTAATATATTGCAGCAATAATATTTGCACAAAAATATATGAATTAGGTTTTCATTTTCGTCATATTGTACATTCTTAATTTCGCTTTGCGAAATTAAGAATTGTAGGCAATATAAATTTGCTTTGTGAATTTATATTGTTCCAATTCCATTTCTATATAATACTGGATATCCATTATTAGATGCTTCAAAACTATTCCGCATATTGATTTGAAATTTCTTTTCGGCTTTCACCAAATTTTATGATATATCTTTAACATTCCAATGTTTTTACTCGAATACAATTTTTAAATTCACAAAGCGAATTTAAAAATGGTCCTGATATTGATTATTTATTCAGTAACATTTTTTCTTTTTTAATATCTTCAATTTCTTAAATTTGGGCTCTCAATTCATTTAATTCTTCTGATTTTTTTAGTAATTCGGCTCTCAATTCAATAACTTCTTCTATAAGTATCTCATAAAATACTTCTTCCAATTTGCTAAAATAATCATATATTTCATCAGCTTTTTTAATAAATGATTTTACACATAAATTTTTGAATGTTTGAATATTTAACATAATTTTCTCATTTTCATGAATATTCAAACGTAAAATTTTGTAATCTTTTTCAATAATAAAAGATTTATATAATAGTCTCTTTGCACTACCTTTATTTCTAAAATCAAGCAATTTCCAAATATTATCCAGGTCAATTACAAAATCTTTAAATTTATCATATTTCATGTAACAATAAAAATTTGATAAAAATATTTTCTCTTCATAATTAGAAAATTTTGCGCTTAATTTATCAAACAGTTTTGAATGATAGGGTTGATTGAATCGAGCAATTGGGTTGCTTTCAATCAGGTGCACAATATCTAAGCTCATAATTATAAGTTGGTTCTCCTTAACTTGTGTTTTATTTAGAGCGTTGCGTATTTTAAATGCCGTTTTTAATTTTTATAAATTTTTGGCTGTTTATATTTTGATGACTTTTTACTATTTTTTTTATATAATTCTTTATTATAAGCATAAATAAAGTAATTCTTATAATTATCTATTTTTATTTTTAATATTGAGCTAGTTAGGCTTTCTTTTAATTTAATAAATGTTGATGGTTTATCTAATTTTATATAATGTTTTACTTGATTAAACCATTGTTCTATTGCATTAAGTCGTGGATGATAAGGAATTGTATATAATAAAAAATTACCACTATCTTTTATAATTTTTTTAGTTTCTTCTTTCTTATGTATTTGCCCATTATCTAAAATAAATAGTTTATTTTTTACATTTTTACATATTTCTAATAAAAAATCATTAAATCTAATACTATTTACTGCTCCTTGTTCATATAATTTATAGTCAATACATTTTTTATTATTTATTGCTACAACTAATGAATATTTCTTAAAAACTTCATTATCATCTGTTTTTATAATACATCTTTTACCTAATTCTTCTCTACAATAATTAATACTTAATGATGTACTTATTGAAGTTTCATCTATAGAAATTATATCATCTAAATTATATTTTTTTATTTCTTTAAAAAAATTTTTTAACTCTTCATTTTCATTTCTTGGTTCTCCCCTATATGTTTTTGGAAAATGTTTAAAAGTTGCTCTTTTTCGTGTTATATTATTATCTCTTATAATATCAGACAAATATTGTCTTGAAATATCAAGATTTTTAAATTTATCAATAGTTAATTTATGTAATTGTTCCATAGTTATAGTATTATCTTTTTTAAGTGTTTCTTTAATAAACTGAATATGTTCTTTTTTTATTTTATATGAACCTTCTTCTCTCTTCTTTCTTTCAAGTGTTTTATTTATTTCATATTTTTCAACCCATCTTTTAAGACTCCTTTCACTACATTCAAAAATTTTACATACTTTTGAATAATTATCTACTTTATGATAATATTTAACTGCTTTCATTTTTAAATCTGATGAAAATTGCTTACTCATTTATATATTATAAATATGAAAAAATTGATTTTTTTTAATATTAAATATAAAAATATATAAATTAAAAATGACAGAAATACCACGTGAATTTATATGCCCTATTACATTTGAAATAATGGAAGACCCTGTTATATGTTGTGATGGATATACTTATGAGAAAAGTGTAATTTTAAATCTACCAAATTCAATTTCACCACTTACAAGACAACCAATTGATAAAAATAATTTAATACCAAATAGAAATTTAAAAGATGCTATTGAAAGATATAACGCATCATCAGATAATACACAACTTAAAAAATTATCTAATATGAGCAAATTAGAAAAATTTGAACTTGAACAAAAAATGAAAAAACAAGAAATGGAAAATAAAATAAAAAAAGAATTACTTGAAAAACAAAAACGTGATAATGAAGAGTTTCTTAAAAAACAAAAAGAAAAAGAACAAGATATACAACTTAATCGTATATTAGAAATGTTTAATGCACAAAATACTGCATTATTTAATTATGGATATGTTAAACAAAATAATTTTGGTATGAACCAATTTCGTAATACTCATTATGAATATTGTAAAATTGGAGAAAAAAAATATATTTTTACAATTGAAATGTTAAAATTAATTAAAAATGATAATAAAGATGTTTTATCAAAAAAATATGAGGAACTTACTAATAATTATATATGGATAAAAAAATATGTAATTGGAGAAAAAACAAATCCATTAATTGAATTTGTTTTTGATAATTTTGTTTCTGAAATTGATATTTTATTAAAAAAAGAATTACAAAATTTAGAAATTAATAAAATTGAATTTAATAAAATTGAATTTATACCAGGTCATTGTCACGTAACCAGTTTAAAACGTCAGATCAATGCGTTAGAAAAAAAAGTAAAATTAATTACAAAAATTAAAAATAAACAATTAAAATCGAAAGAGTATTATATTGTTAATTATGATGAATTTTGTAAAGATTTTGAAATCACTGAATTTCTTAAAATAAATATATCAATTTATGGTTATGACTGGAATATTTTATATGATTGGATCACAATGAAGAAACAAAAATTTAATAACTTAATTGAAAATATATTTAATATTTTTGATAAAAATTTAGATAAATTAAATAATATAAGTTATAGTTACTATATGGGATACAAATGCAATTATGATCATCATTTACTTGAAATGTATAGATTTAATATTGAACAGTGTACTCAACCAAGTCCTGAAGTAAATGAAAATAGTCGTTCTGATTTAATTAAAGATTATGAACCAATCTTTTTTGAACCATTAATGAATTTAACAAAAAATATTATTGAATTAATTGAATTTTTTCACGAAGAAATATAAAATATTTAATTAAAGAAAAATTAATATAGTAATAATAATGGATACTATACAAGATTATAAAATTTTATATTCTAATTTATTATTAAAATATGAAGAACTACAAAAAGAATATGAATTTAAAATAAATGAACTTAAAGAACATCTTAAAAAATATACTGCTCCATCAAGAAATAAAAAATATTATGAAAATCATAGAGATGAAATTATACAAAAATCAAAAGAATACAAAGAAAAAATAGGTAATAAAAAAGTTGTATTGCCTGAAAAAATTAAAGAATATAATAAAAAAGCATATGAAAAAAGAAAACTTAAAAAATTAGAAAATATTTAGAATTAATTAATTTTATGCGTAAAAAACGATTTAAAGATATATAGTATAAATTATATTATATATGGAATTACTTACAGAAAATAGTAATTTTAAGGATAAACCTCCTGAAAAAATTTATAAAATTATTAAATGTCCATTAAAGGCAGTTCTTAAAAATTTTGATATAATTCAACCTATTATTGAAAATGTTGTAATAGATATTAATCAATTTGTTATTTTAGGATATCAATTTATTAGATTATATTTATTAGATAAATTTAACAATAATCTTAAATTTCCTACTATAAATAAACAGTTTATTTTAGATGTTCTTAAAACAATTGGTAAGAGTGAAACAAATAGAGGAAAACAAAAAACACAAATAAAAAATAAAGAAATTAAAGATGAACTTAAAATATTTTATGATAATATTTTTTCTAAATTAGTTAATCAAAATTTATCATATACAAATAAAACACATGTTTTAGAACAAACAGCAAATGAAATGCTAACTTGTTTAGAAACAAATATATCAACTCATTTTATTAAATATTTATTTAGATATATTAATTGTTTGTTTAAAGATCCAAAAACTAAACAGATTAAACTTGAAAAAGATAAAGAAAAAAGAAAATTAATGTATAAAGAACTAAATGAAGAAATTAGACATCTTAAATCTGACTTGATTAATAATAAAATAGTTGATTCAAAAGAAGAATATCATAATTGGATTAATACAAATAAAAAATTTTTATATCCTGATAAAATTTCAAAATCTGTTGCATATGATGTAAAAATACATCCTGAAAAATATTTGATATACTCGTTTTATATTAATTCAAAAATAGAAGAATATGGATCTAAAAAAATATTTCAAGTAATACCACAACGGAATAATATAGTTCCTAAAAATATAGTATTAAATACATCAGGTATTGCAGATTATATTGGTAATAAATATCCCAAACTTTTTGATTATAGTAAAAGTGAAATTATTTTACATTGTAAAAAATATCAAAAACATGTATGGAGTAAAATATTAAAATTAGAAAAAAGAATTATATTTAATCATAAAGATTATGTATTTTACAATCAAATAACAACAGATGGATTTAGTTGTAGTTTATTATTTATCTTAAAAAAATATAAAGATAAAGTATATAGCGATAAAATACCAAAAAGTATTACTGATAGTAGTGATATTAGAAATGTTAATAGTTTAACAAAAGATGAATGTAATAAATATTTAACTGATAAATATAAATTAGTAAGTTTAGATCCAGGAAAAATTAGGCCAATTTCAATGATAGATGAAAATAATAATTTTTATAAATATACAGCATGTAGAAGAAGATTTGAAACATATACAAAAAGATGTAATGAAATTATTAATAAGGAAAAGATAAAACATAAAATTATTGAAAAAGAAACAGAATTATCTAAATTTAATTCAAAAACATTGAAAATAGATGAATATAAAAAGTTTATTACAAATAAAAATAAACTTAATAATAATGTTAAAACATTTTACAATAATATTTTATTTAGAAAACTAAATTTTAGAAGATTTACAAGAACAAAACAATCTGAAGAAATATTACTAAATGAAATTGAAAATAAATTTTTAACAGAAAAAGATAAAATAAATGGTAAAAAATTATTAATATTACATGGTGATTATTCTCGTACAAGTCAAATGAAGGGAACAATATCAACACCTAACATAGGATTTAAAAAATTATTATTAAAAAGATTTGAAATATTAGAAGTGAATGAATATAATACAAGTAAATTATATAACAAAACATTCAAAGAATTAGAAAATGTATCAATAAGAAAAAATAAGCATAAAAAACATTTACATGAAATACTAACTCCAAAAGAGGAAACCGAACGGCGTATTTTTGTAAATCGTGATAAGAATGCTTGTAAAAATATATTATTTATAGGGAGATATTTTTTAAAAAATCAAACAAGACCATTAGAATTCTGTCAAAAACCAAAAGAAAATAAAGTAGTTATAAAACAAAGAAAACCAAGACAGAAGAAAGAAATTGTTGTTTAATCAAGGTAGTAGATTAAATAACATCTGATGGGATTGTGTGTATCTACCTTAATATACACATAAGAAAGCCCATTATTTAGAATTTAGAAACT
>Ga0315284_10018046_pt1 | contig 10001 bp, 7 predicted proteins | sample YL17G09_16_MG_FD_203696 | JGI IMG/M metagenome (GOLD analysis project Ga0315284, IMG submission 203696) | Sediment microbial communities from Yellowstone Lake, YNP, Wyoming, USA - YL17G09_16 | ecosystem: Environmental > Aquatic > Freshwater > Lake > Sediment | place: USA: Wyoming | collected...
TGACGCCGGAAGCCCCGCTATCGCGGCGGGTACGGAGACCCGCCGCGCCAAGGGGTAGTATATGCACGCAATCTTAAAATGCTCTAAACTGCGAACGCCGAGAACGCGAGGGAGGGATTGGGCGAAAAGCGGCAACAGCGAGGCGTGAACGGGAACGGGCGGTCGCGAATCGGAAGACGTTAACAAGCCCGCGGCACTGCTGCGGGATGGACCGGCGGCAACCGGGAACCGGAGTGCAGAGTTCAGAATGTAGAGTGAAAAACTAAACAAAGGCAACAGACGGCGGGAACCGAGAGCCGGGAACCGGAGTGAAGAGTGCAGAGTGCAGAGTGTAGAGTGCAGAATGCAGAGTGACAAACTAGACAAGGGCAAAGGCAACAGCAACGGCGGGGCGGGGCCGGGGGCAATGGGCAAGGTGGGAACCACGGGCAGGCCGGCGCCGCAGCCCCTGGAATGGGCGAAAGACGGTAGCCCAGGGGCGTGAGCCCTGGGAAACGGCCGCAACCGCCCCCCGGACTCCTTTTTTCCTTTTAGCCCCGGCAGGGGCGGCAGAGTGCGGGCCTCCCGCAAGAAGGTTTCTTTCGCCCCCACGGGGCTCCACAAAAAGGAGAGAGGAATCGCCGCCGTCCGCGTACCCAGGACTCACGTCCTGGGCTACCATCTTGCGCCCCGGTCGGGGCTGAAACATCTACCCCCGGAACTCCGAATCACGGGGAAACATGGGGACGCTACGCGGGGAATAATATGGGTAGCGTCCCTCACCCGTCACGGCAGAGTGCGGGCCTCCCGCAAAAAGGTTTCTTTCGCCCCCACGGGGCTTCACAAAAAGGAGAGAGGAATCGCCGCCGTCCGCGTACCCAGGACTCACGTCCTGGGCTACCATCTTGCGCCCCGGTCGGGGCTGAAACAGCTACCCCCGGAATTCCGAATCACGGGAAAACATGGGGACGCTACGCGGGGAATAATATGGGTAGCGTCCCTCACCCGTCAAATCCGCCAAAGGCGGGGCCGTCTTTCGCCCCAACGTGGAAACTGTCGTGAATTGACGGCTCCGCCCCAACGGGGCGGCGGAATGTAGTGGAAACTGTCGTGAATTGACGGACCCGCCCCAACGGGGCGGCGGATTGTAGCCACGGGTGGAGCGACGCCGCTTTCGGCGGCGCGCAACCCGTGGAGAGTTCGTGTTTCGACTCATCCGCCCCCAAGGGGCGGAGGAATCTGACGGGACGCGCGGGGGATCAGTCGAACACATTCCGCTCTTCACTCCACGCCATGGACGCGGCGTCCTTTCGACGCTCCAAAAATCTCCTTCGCCCCGCCGGGGCGAAAAATGTAGGGTGGTCGCCTGGGCGACCACGCGGATTTCGTGCGGCTCGTTCGGCCAGCATCGTCGGTATGGCCCTTTCTTCGCTCCGAAAATCTCCTTCGCCCCGCCGGGGCGAAAAATGTAGGGTGGTCGCCTGGGCGACCACGCGGATTTCATGCGGCTCGTTCGGCCAGCATCATCGGTATGGCCCTTTCTTCGCTCCGAAAATCTCCTTCGCCTCGCCGGGGCGAAAAAGGGAAAAAAGAACCCCGACCCCTTTTCCCTCATCCGCTTTCCACGGGTTCCGCGTCGGGCCGCCGTGCGGCCGCGCCGCTCCACCCGTGGCTACATTCCGCCGCCCCTCTGGGGCTGAAACGGCGATAGTGCGGTCGGAACTACGAATCACGCGAAACCCTGGGGACGCTACGCGTGAAATAATATGGGTAACGTCCCCCTCGTTACGATGACCCCATTCTCGACAGGCTTCGTACTACTGCCCTTCCTTAACAATACGAATGACCTCCTCACCCGCAAGATTCAGCGAGAGGCGGTGCTGTGGCACACCATCGGCTGCCACGACAGCCTCAATCAAGCCGTCAGGCAACGAAGGTTGGTTATTGGGAAAACTGAAAGTGAGCTCAGCGATCTTTAGTGCCATTCCGGGATGAAACACCAGACCCGGAGGTGCGACGTACTCCTGGAAATCCGTAGTACTGTACGTGAGCCTACGGAGTGTCTCGTTTCCGTTGCCATCGATTCCATCGCGGGAAATACTGTACGGTGGCGCCACGTGTAGAGCAAAGAAGATGTTCTTGGCGGAGCCGCGCCCTTGGTTCTCGAGGCTAACTGCGATTGCGCCTTTCCATGTCACTGAACTGCCATACTGGCTACGACCATGTGGCCGCACCTTGTAAGCGAGAGCGAGCTTGGGCTTTCTCCTTCGTCCAAACATGTCTTCGATATCGAAATGCTCCATTCTGTAGAAACTGGAACCGCTACGCTTGTAATACCGTTGCTCGCCCCCTAAAGCCATGTGAGGCCCGGCGTCGCTCTCGGGCACTAAGGTGACGACAAATCCGCGGTCGCCATCAGTAGATATTGGGCGATGGCGCACACCGTCAACAAACGGGCGCACAAACTGTCCGGTAAACTCGTTGAGGCGGGAAACGAAAGTGGAAACGGAATCAATTTCCTTGGCCCCGCAAGCGCAATCCGGCCCGTCTGATTGCTCTTTCCGGGCATCGACTCCCCATAAGATGATACCCCCGCTGGAGTTTGCGAATCCAGAGAGGGCCCTGGCGAAGTTCTTCCTGTCACTATTATCGCCGAGATCAGACCGCGTTACGGTTTTGAAGTCGAGAAAAAGGTTCTCCTCCTGCTTCTCATCAATCATCCTTTGCACTTCAGACGCATCGATTCTCTCGTAGAGTTGTGCGATGTCTAAGGGCGTGTCCATGGCCGCTCCTCCTGTGGCGATAAATGATTTAAGGCGAATTATAGCATTGGTGTTTGGGGGAGCAAGTGCCAAACAACCTCGTGGGCGCAGAGCACCACCCTTACACTGTTGCGTCACTTCAACATTGAACATTTATCATTCGACATTCAACATTTTCAGTTGCCTTGGCTGCCGCAAGCCAAGGCGTCCCGATGGGACTCGCCGCTGTGCCGCATTTGCATGCACGCAACCGACAATTCAGCGCGGCGGGTACGGAGACCCGCCGCGCAAATGGTAATCCTGCGCCATCGCACTACGCAAAGATTCATGCGGCGCTTGACGGTGCGGCCGGCGGACGATATGCTCCCTTGTGCTGCCGGAGGCGCAAGAGCCGGTCTTTCCCGGGCGGAGAGGTGCCAGAGCGGCCGATTGGGTACGCTTGGAAAGCGTATGTACCCGTAAGGGTACCCAGGGTTCGAATCCCTGCCTCTCCGCCATAAAAACCAGCCCCCTCACAGGCCCTTGGTGACAATGGGCTTGCGAGGGGGATTTTTTCGTGCGACGGCATCGTAGCGCGGGGCCTTGTGCCCCGCGCAGAAACACGCGGGGGATAAACCCCCGCGCTACACGGCGCGGCCACGCCAAACACATACGGGTGCTCTGCACCCACCATTTTCACGCGAGAATAACGGCATTGGTGGTCGCCTGGGCGACCACCCTACATATTGGGCGATAGGCCCCGCCGCGCAAATCGAGAAGCATCCCCACGCATGCGTGGGGCTTATTGCGCCGGCTACTACTACTACTACTACTACGCTATGAATCGGTGCTTGCGCAACCTCCGTCAGCCTGAAAGGCTGGAACGTAACAGCCCAGGGCAACGCCCTGGGAGAGAGATTAGAAGACCCCCCTTTCAGGTTCTCCGTTGTCTTTCAGCCCTGAAGGGGCGACACGACCCGTGGCGCCCCTTCAGGGCTGAAACGCGTTACATTATGCCCCTTTACCCAGGGCGTTGCCCTGGGCTGTTACGTTCAAGCCCTTCGGGCTAAGAGCCAAAGACCGCACGGGCATTATAGCGTTGTAGTACTACTTGATTGCCTTCAGCGCGTCTTCAGCCTTTTTCTTCACGCCGGCGTTCTTCGATTTTTCGACCACCGTCTGGAGCGCCTTCTGGCGCTGCTGCTTCGAGACGCCTTTCAGGTCTTTCCTGCCCAGGAGGCCGAGGATGGCCGAGCACGCTTCATCGGAGGTCGCGGGGTCGCCCGCCAGGGTCACCAGGATGTCCAGCGCGCCGGCGGAGCCGATCGTGCCGGCGGCCGAGATCACGAGCCGCTTCTCCTCGGGCCGCGTGGCCAGCGGCAGGACCGCGCTGATCCTGGCCAGCCGCTCGTCGTCGCTCAACTTCTTGGTCTCGTGGACATAATTCAGATACCCGCGCAGCGCCAACACCTGGTGCGTCGTCTTTTTGGCGGACTTCGCGAGGCCCAGGAGCGCGTCCCCGGCGGCGGCGTCATCCGGCCACATGCTGGGCCACGTCGAGAGGGTCCGCATCGCTTCGTCCTGGACGGCCTCATCCTTGTCGGCGATCGCCGCCTTCACGGCCGCCAGGGCCTGGGGTCCGCCGGCGCAGGCCAGCGCGTGCAGCGCGATGATGCGTACGGCGCTCTCGCCGCCCCGCGTCAAAGGCACGAGGTGTGCCGCGCAGGCCGGTCCGCCGCGACTGCAGAGCGTCATAAGGACCTTCTCGATGGTCGCCTGCTCCTTGGAATCGGGGGCCTTACTGAGAAGGCGAACGAGGTCGGCCACCTGTTTGTCATCGCCCATGGCGCCGATGGCTTCAATGGCGGCGCCGCGAACGCCGGCGTCGGCGTCCTCAGCGCACTTCACAATCGCCGGAAGTGCCGCCGCGATACGCCGCTGCCCGACCACCTCGATGACGGCCTGGCGCGTCTTTCCGGCGGCCTGCGGCAGACGGGCCACGAGGTCCGCATCAACGTCCTGGCCGGCAAGCCTCGCGAGCGTTCCCTTCGCCCTCTGGGCCAGGTCCGCATCGCTCTCGATTGCAACCTCCAGAAGCGCGGGGACGCACGAGGCGTTCCCGAAACGATCTATCGCGGCCATTGCGGCCATCCGCACGTGTGTCGCGCCGGTCTTGGCCACCTTGAGCACGGCGGGCAGCGCCTTGGCGTCGCCGCGGTCGGCCAGGGCGATGAGCATGAGTGCCTGGCGGTCGGAGGCGGCCTGGCTCATTTCGGCCGCCACCGCTTCGGTGGCCTCGGGGCCGGCCAGTTCGCGGGCCGTGCGCAGGCCGATGCCAAAGAGGGCATTGTCGGTCGACTTCAGTTGCTCCACGAGGAGCGGCACGCCGGCGGCGCCGCGGGCGAGGATCGCCCCGCGGGTCGCCTCCAGGACCTTCTGTTTCGGCAGGTCCGCCTTGCGGACGGTATCATACAACTTCACGGCCTCGTCGCGATTGCCGTCGGCGAGGAACCGTTCGGCGCACAGAATGCAGCCCTCCGCGACCGACGGGCGAACATCGGCCGGCGCGGTTGCCAGCATCGGCACGAGGGCCTGGGCGGCCGGGGCGCCGCCGATGCGGCCGAGTGCGGCGGCCGCGGCCGACGCCACTTCCGCATCGGCATCCTTGAGTCTGACCACGAGCGGGGCGACCGCCTTCGCATCCCGCCGCACGCCGATAGAGTTGATCACGCCGACCAGCAGCCGGCCCTGCACCTTGTCCATCGCCGCACGCAGCGCATCGTCGGCGGCCGGGCCGGGGATCGCTTCCAGGGCGATCCGCGCCCACGACGACAGTTCCTTGTCGGGCAGCAGGGCCGCCAGCGCCGGGACAGCGGCCGGGCTGCCGTAGATGGCCAGTTGCTTGCAGGTGATGGCCTTGTCCTGCGGCGGGGCGTTCGACTTGAGCACAGCGATCAGTTTGCTCTCAGCGCCGGGTCCCTGGTTGCCCGCGGCGGCGGCAGGGGCGCGGCCGGCGGCCATCGAGCAGACCGCCGACACGGCGAGGGCGGCACACAACGCGAAAGACCGAATCTTGAACATTATCAGTCTCCTAGCATGACAGCGCTACTTCCGTATTGTGCGCGGCGGGTCTCCTGAACCGCCGCGCAAAGTGGCGTCGGGGTGCTACAGCCGCCATGGCTCGCGCAGCGCCTCCGACCGCAACCGGTTGGCCTGCTCGTCACCGACGAACATATAGGTCTTGGGATCGAGGGTGAGTTTGCGTTTCAGGAATATGGCGTTGCCGACGGCATGGCAGGCGATGTGCGTGTGGCAGGTCACCTCGTGATTGGCCCGCGGCAGCCCGCGCGTCTTCACGCAGTTGAGGAAGTCGCGGATGTGGTTATTGGCCGGGTATCCGGGGATCTTCGCCCCGCGGCCGACCATGAGCGCCGGCGCACTGGTGATGATGTCGCCGCTGTCGCCGGCCTCCACCCAGCCTGTATCGCCCTCGAACCGGACCGGACACGAGCCCAGGTTCAGCCACCCGTTCTCGCGGAGCACCAGTTTCACGCCGTTGGCATAGAGGGCGGTCGCCTGTCCGTTGGCCGGAGGCTCGTATGTCACGGGCTGCGTCAGGTCGGCATCGTTGGCCCACTGGCAGATATCGACGCAATGGGACCCCCATTCCAGCACGCCGCCGCCGATCAGCCCGCCGCCCTTCTCGAAGTTGAAGCCGTCGAGCAGCCTCCTGTTGAACGGCCGCCATGCCGCGGGGCCGAGATACAGGTCCCAGTCCACCTCTTCCTTGGGCGGTTCGGCTTCGGCCGGGAGCCAGCCGCTGCTGCCTGTCCCCATGCCGGCGGGATGGGCGTGGACGGTCCTGAGTTTGCCCAGTTTGCCGCGGCGGGCCAGTTCGACGGCGAACTCGAACTGCGGCAGGTTCCTCCGCTGCATGCCGCCCTGAAAGACGCGGCCGGTGCGGCGGAAAGTCTCGGCCAGCATCAGGCTCTGCACGATGTTTTTCGTGCAGGGCTTCTCGCAGTAAACGTCCTTGCCGGCCTTGGCGGAGGCGATGGCCGCCGTAGCGTGCCAGTTCGGGCCAGTGGCGATCAGGACGGCGTCGATGTCGGGCCGGGCCAGCAGTTCGCGGAAATCGCGGTACATCGCGCAGTCCTGGTTGCCGTACTTGGAGTCGGCCATTCTCTTGACGGCCGTGCGCCGGGCGTCCTTCACGTCGCAAATGGCCAGGAACCGCACGTCCGGCTCCTGGAGGAAGCAGCCCAGGTCGTAGCCGCCGCGGCTGCCGATGCCGATGCCGCCCAGCGTAATCCGATCGCTGGGGGCGACGACGCCGTCTTTGCCCAGGGCCGAGCCTGGAATGACGTACGGCGCCGCCGCCAGCACGGCGCCGGCCTGGACGACCGTCTTCAAGAACCGCCGCCGATTGAGGTGCCCTGAACGTTCAGACATGCTTGGTCTCCTATTGGGGCAGGCGTCCGGAAACGCGTGCCTCCGGGTCATTTCGTCGGCCGTATTCTACAGGGACTCCCGATGCTTGCCACTGCAATTTTGCCCTGACAAGCAACCCCCCAGTTTCGGGCGCTCATTCCCCTGCCGGGTGGCATGCCCACGCCGCCGTTTGCGTGGGCATGCTGTCGCCGCAACCATGGAACATGCCCACGCAAACGGCGGCGTGGGCATGCCACCCTGCCACTTAACCTTTGCGCGGCGGGTACGGAGACCCGCCGCGCAAAGTGGCTTTGTAGTACTACCACGGGCGGGCTACCGCGGGCAGGCTTCAAATGCGCGGCGGGGACAGGTAGAATGCCTTTGCTATGCCGGATGACCTTGTCCATCCCGTCAAGATCGGCCCCGTGGCGCTCGCGGGGAACCTGACCCTTGCGCCCATGCACCGGCGGACGGGGCTGGCGTTCCGCCTCATCGCGCGGCAGTTCGGGGCGTCGCTCACGCACACCGAGATGGCGACGCCGGAGGAACTCTTGCGGTGGGAGCGGCATCGCGGCGGCAACCGCCGAAAGGGCGGGAACCTCCTGGCCTCGGTGCCCGAGGACCGGCCGCTGGGCGTCCAGATTCTGCCGCACCGCGGCTCGCCGCTCGAGGAGGCCGTGGCGATGGTGGCCGCGCAGCAGGCGGGGGACCTTATCGACCTGAACTTCGCGTGCCCGAGCAAGCGCGTGGCGGGCGAGGGCTGCGGCGCGGTGTACCTCAGGGACCCGGAGCCGGCCGTCCGGTTCATCGAGACGGCCGTGCAGGCCGGGCCACTGCCCGTAACGGTCAAACTGCGTTACGGCTACACCGATTCCGAGGAAGATCGCGGGCTGGCGATGGAACTGGCGCGCGGGGCGATTGCGGCCGGGGCCGCGGCCGTGACCCTGCACGCCCGCACCGCCATGGACCGCTACGACCGCCGGGCCGACTGGCGAATCATCGCCGAGTGGGTCGAGGCCCTGCCGGCGCCGGTCCTGGGCTGCGGCGACCTCGTGACGCCCGAGGCCGTCGTCGAGATGTTCCGCCAGACCGGCTGCGCGGGGGTGAGCATCGCCCGCGGCGCGACAGGCACGCCGTGGATCTTCCGCCAGGCGCGCGAACTGGCCGAGACTGGCTCGTACCTGCCGATCACCCTTGAAGAGCGCGGCCGCGTGTTCGTCGATCACTACGCCGCGCTCCTCCGCCAGTACGGAGAGGCCGATGCGCTGCGGTACATGCAGCACGTGGGCAGCATGTACGCGCGCGACATTCCAGGCGCGCACGCCGCCATCCGCAAGGCGCGCGGGCTGGAGGATTTCCGAAAAATCGCCGCGGAGTGGTTCAGGTAGCCGCCGGAATGCCGAAGAATTCCGGTACTGCGTTAGAGCACTTCACGGTCGGGTGTAACTGAACCTCGCGCGGTGGGCAGTCTTGCCCACTGCGCGCACACTCGTTACAGTCAAGCGTGAACTGCTATAGGGTCACTTGCCGGCGGAAACCGGGCTTGGGCGCATGAGCCGCGCCACGTCGCCAGAGAGTTCCACGGCCGCGTCCTCACGGAGATGGCTTCCATCGTAGGTGTGGTAGGCGGTCTGGTCCAGGTTCAGCCAGATACCCCCCGCGGCTTCGAATCGGACCACGAAGGTTTTTTCATCGAAGCCGCTCCGCTCATTCTCCAGGTCGACCATTTCCCGGTAGGTGGGCGGCCGGAATCCGTAAACCCGGATGCCAGCGTCCGCCCATTGCCTCACTTGGAAGAGCAGGCCATCCTCAATCGAAGGGGCAATCACATTTCCCAGGAATATGCGCCCATACTTATCAACGGCGTCACCCGGTACCTCTGGAACCCGCCGGCCCGCCACCCATCCGTCTGCATGGAACGTTTCGTAGTAGTGGTGCTGGCGGATAAGGTTTACGAGATCCCCTATGCCCATCGGTTCCAGGTACCAAAACAGAGGTTCTAACACCCGGTCGAAGAGCCCGGCGGCACGGCGCTTGCGGTTCGCCGTGAACCCGTTATTCCGCGATGCGCCGGGCGTAAGCGAGAAGGGGGTAATGCCCAGAACGATGGCCTTGCGCGGGCTTGCGGGGTCCAACACTTGCTCGATGGCCGCCAGATAATCGGGCGAATAGCCCGCCGAGGAAAACCCGAAGTTGAAGATACGGACGCCGGCAAGATGGCGGGCCATCTCGGCCGGCGACAGGTCAAGAAGGATCCGCGAATCTCCCGCCAGGACGACGTCGGCAATCGCCTGCCAGTGCGCCTTCTCGATCCAGAATCGCTCCGGGTACGCGCCGCGTTGGTCGCGCGGCCTGCCGATGGCCGTGGCCGTCAAAACGGCCACCGACAACAGCAGCACGCTCGCAAACCGGTGTGGCCACACCTTGGCGGCCAACCCGGGCAGCGGCGTCGGTTTCCAGGAGAACATTACCATCTCTCTCCTCAAGTGCATCCACTGCGTCGCATACGATCACGCCGCACAGATGCTTGCCGGCGACGATTCGGCTCTTGCTCAAAACTGGAAATAGATGAAGGCGCTTCCAGGCCCCCTCAGGAACACGCAACACCAAAGTATCGCCGCCATCATGACCGTCTGCGCGGTCTGGCCAAGCCAGCCCGCAGGAATCGAAACCTTGTCCAATCGCAGGTGGAAGTATAGTTGCCGGAGCATCATCAAGCCCAAGAAGATCAGCGGCGGCAAGGCGATAGTGGCCTTGACCTCCTCGAGTTGGAAGCGGCCGAAGTTGAACATGGTCGCCAGAATGTGGCCCGCCTGGTCGAACGATTGCGCGCGGAAGAACACCCACGCA
>Ga0315284_10018047_pt1 | contig 10000 bp, 18 predicted proteins | sample YL17G09_16_MG_FD_203696 | JGI IMG/M metagenome (GOLD analysis project Ga0315284, IMG submission 203696) | Sediment microbial communities from Yellowstone Lake, YNP, Wyoming, USA - YL17G09_16 | ecosystem: Environmental > Aquatic > Freshwater > Lake > Sediment | place: USA: Wyoming | collected...
AGGGGGGCCGTGGGCCATGCCGCAAGCGGCATGGAATGATGGTACCCCTACTTTTCTCCCCTCCGATCCCTGATTTTCAGGCACTATCACTTTTGAGAGTATTCCTCGCGGGTAGTATAGCCGAAAAAACACGATGTCTCAGTAATGAGGGGATTCGCCTCTGGCACTTTTCCCTTTTTCCCCTCTGAAAATCTCAAGAAAAAAAGAAAATGTGATAAATCAACGGGGGGAAATATACCCACCCCAAAATATCCTTTATATTACTCAGTCATTACCCTCACTCTACCCTAAGAGTACCCACTGCTATTTTTCCCGTTGTTTTCTGGTGTTTCTTGTTGTTTCTTGACACGGATGTTCCATGCTGGTATGTTGATCGGGTCAACGGGCATCATACACACCTACTGTGGAGGTTGGGCGATGACGAAAATGTGGCGGGCGTTCATGGCATGGTTCCGACGTGTGGTGCTTCGCCAGAAGCCGCGTCGCGTTGGTGGTGAGGGATTCAAGCGCACGCCATTGATGCAGCTCGCGGCACGTAGCGAGCGTCAACGGCGGCGCGGGCCTTCCATGAGGCGTGCTCACCTGAAGCGTGTTCGCAAGGGCATGGTTCGCTTGTGGCATTGGGCAACGATGGGTCGCACGCCGATGGATGCATGAGACTCACTAATCTTTTTTCACGGCTACGGGGATGGTGGAGAATATTTCTCTGCCATTCCTGTAGTCACAACTGGGAGTAAGTGGCATGACGAAAGCGCAGCGCAAGAAAGTTGACCCGCTGGACACAAAGGTGTGGCTCTTGATTGGCGAAGCCGCCATGTTGATGAGTCGCATGGGATTGTCGCGGCGGGCCTACCAAGTGCGAGACTTGGTGCAGCAAGGCAAGATTGAGGGGCGTATTTCCGACACGGGGCGGTATGAGGCGCGTCGTGTATCGGTGCTTGCCTACTTGCTGGACATGGGGGTTTCTGATGCCGCAAACGCCGACTGATCGCGCCCGGTGGCATGAGCTATCATGGCTGGTCGGTTTGTGCGCGTGTTCCGCTCGCGTCATGGATGCACGCCCCGTGTCGATGATGATTGTGGGGCCGCCGGGATGCGGCAAAACGGAACTGCTGAATCGCTATCACAGTCCACAGTCGGACGGGCACAATATGATGCTCGCATACGCCAGCCAAGCGTCCCAATGGGGCGTGCAGGGGGTTATGAAGGAAGCCGTGCCCCGTGGCGTCACGCATCTTGTGGTGACGGAACTTCAGACATTGCTCTTGCGGAAGAATGCCGTCTGGTTGGGTTTTCTCGGCCTGATGTTGCAAGCGATGGAGGAAGGCGTGGGCGACTTTTACAACGGGCCGAAAAAGTTGTCATTCAACTCGGTGCGACTCGGCTTGCTTTGTGCGATGACAACGGATGCGTACTATCAGGAGGAAAATGATATGCGGGGCCGGGGGTTCTTATCGCGCATGATCGTTGTGCGCTGGAGTCGTACGGATCAGAATGTCAACAAGAGCATACTCTGTGCTAATGAGGGCGACACCGATGAAATCACCCCGCTTGCCATTTCCTTCCCCAAACGAGCCGTCTGTCATGTTTCTACACCAGTTGCAAACGAGATTGCTGCCTACGCTTTTGACACAGACAAGGACAACCAAAGACGACAGGCCAAGCGCCTTACTACGCTCGCCAAAGTCATTGCCGTCCTTGACGGGAAAGATGAAGTCGCGCAAGGGCATTGGCACGCACTCCGAGCAATCGAATGGACATGGCGTTCGCAAACCTAAACGGCTAGTGCAACGGAGACACAAATGAGTTATTGGTCGATAGTATTTATCGTGGTGGTCGTTGGGATTCTCGTGGCGCTTAGTGCCCTGTTGCGCCTTGCGATTCGTGAGAATGCGCTGGTCATCCGTCAGTGCGATGAAGCGATGGCACTGGCGACGATGAACGCATGGGCGTTGGATCGGGCGCGGCAACGAATACAGGAAGCGTTGCGCTGGATGCATCTTGTGCGGTATAGGAACGCAGAGGAGACGCTGGCGATAGCTCGTGGTGAGTGTGACGCTATCGTGCGGCAAGACCCGGTAGTATGGCGAGCGATGCCATTTGCAAAAGTGATGGCAGAAGTGTTTCCCGATGAAGGGAGGGGAACGCGATGACAGAAATCGCATTGGGCTCTATCGTGCTGGTGGTGTGTGCTGCGTTGGCCTACGTGGTGCATGATACCGCACACGTGATCGCGCAACGCGATGCCACGATTACGCGGCATGAACGACAGTATGCCGAACTGTTGGAATGTGCGCTGATGGTATCATGGGGACTGGATCGAGCGGCGTTCCGCGTCAAAGAGATTCAGGACAGTCATGCGTGTGGTGATAATGTCGCGGTGGCGTGCAAGTTGTTTGCGACACGGCACGAGTTGCAACAGATTCAACGCACGGACTCCACAGGCTTCCAGCCGACAGAAGTCAAGCCATTGGTGATTCCGCGACACGTGATGTCTGTCTTGGATTTTCGTTTGCCAGAGGCATGATACTATGGCGACATCCAAGCTATTCCTGAGTCACCAACGCGCAGAGCATCGGGCGGTACTCGCGGCAGAGCGTCTACAGACCCACAGCGAGCGTCTGGATGGCTTGTGGGGCAAGATCGCACGGCTGGAGGGTACGCGGGAGCCTTCAGAGAAAGGATGGCTCACGCGGCATCGTAGCGAGTTTGAGCGGGTGCAGAAGCTAGAGCGGCGGGCGTTGCGCGACTGGGAACGCGAAGTCGAGCGCGAGAATGCCTATCGCAAGGAAATCAAGCAGCGACAGCGGGACGCGGCGATTGACCGACGCAAGGCCAAGGTGACGGCCAAGGCTCCGGCGCTGAAGCCAAAGCGACTCGTGAAGGGCAAGCCCCCAACGAAAGCCAAGCGTCCGGTGCCACGGAAGCGGGCCGAAGGGGGATACGAGTACGTGCTGAAAGTGAAGTACAAGTCTCCCAAGCACACGTCAGAGGCGCGGCATCATTCGGTGTGGTGGGATGTGCGCCTGAAGAAAGCGAATGGGGCCAAGGCGCAACCGTCAGAGCTTCGCATGGTGGTGCGGCACGTCAAGACGCATGGGGAAGCGCCGACAGGATGGGAAGCCGTAGGCATTCGGTGGGATCGTGGCGCACGCCCGACGTGGGAGCAGCTACCCGCGAAAGATGCCACCATGAGCGGGCAGGACGTGGCGACGGTGCTGGCGGGCTTGTCGAGTACGATGGTGGGCGGCGAGCACAAGCTGGACACGGTACACGCGGGGGAGTACGAGATTGGTGAGGAATCCATGGATGACGATGACATGGGCGAAGATGATGACTAAGCGCACGGTGAAGCAGCGGCATCGCTGCACGGGCCATGAGCTAGTGCAGACATGGAGCTTGGTGAAGCGTGTCGTGGATGGTGAGGTAGAACTGTTTGAGATGGAAGGCGTGCAGTTGACATCCTGCATGGCCGACGCGACGGTGATTGCTCAAGTGGCCTTGCCGTGCGGCATGAAAGATTTATGCGATGAATGCCTGAAGCGGTATCGCACGCTGAAGATTGTCACGCGGGTATTGGTGGAGTTGCACTCAGCACGGACAGTCACGTGACCCGCATCAAGATTGATTACGATGGGCCGTTGCCTGTTGACCTGTCGTATCGCATCGCATGGACGTTCCAAACGCTACGTGCGCCCGTGGCGTGGTGGTCGTGCTACCGGACACGGCGCGGGTGGCACGTGGAGATTGCAGTTACGCGGCGTTGGCATCCGTGGCGTGTGATCGCGGTGCAAGCGATCATGGGCAGCGATTGGCGACGTGAAACCTATAACCTGCGACGGGTGGCAGCGTGGAGGGCGCTACCGGGAATAGCCCGTCATCGTTGGAACGTGTTGTTTACGCAGAAGTACACTATCGTCGCGTAGCACTCGGCTACGCATTCACGCAGGAAATCACGGGAGTTTCTATATGGCTCGCATTGATCGCGCTCTTTCAGGTTCGGGTGAATCGTTCCCGACGTACAAGCTCACGGCAGACATGATTACTGGCGACACGTGCGTGCTCACGATTGAGCGGGCGCGGCAGGTGAAGCACAAGGCGGCAGCGGGCGCGTTCTTCGTGATCGAGTTTGCGGAGTATCCCGACACGGGGTACTACACGAATGCCACGCAGGAAGATGCGCTACTGGCGCTCGTGGATGCGTCGATGCTGTCCCCCGACATGGAAGATTGGAAGGGGGATAAGCTCCCGATGTTCAAGCGTGAGAATAAGAATCCGGAGAGTGGGCAACTGGTGGCGAAGCTCTATGTCGCCACGCCAGACGAATACGTGGAAGCGTGCAAGACGTGGAGCAAGGGCAAGGGCAAAAAGGTTGTGAAGTACGATCCCGCGACGGCGTTCGGCGCTCAGAAGGCCAAGGCCACGAAGCGCGGCAAGTAGATTTTGCGAGTCGCAACAGGGCAATGCTCGCTGGGGGCATTGCCCTGTTGCGCTGGCGGGATAGAAAAAATCGGGCTATGTTCTGGTGAGAAACGCGACTCCAAGTGAGGGGGCTATGGATTGGTCGGTGCCGTGGATACTACTGGTGCAGCACGTGGGATTGGTGGTAGGGGGTGTGGTGTCGCTCGGGGCGATGCTCGCCATAGGGATCAACATTCTGACCGGGAGAGGATACGATGGGCAAGCACAGTGGCAACATGGCGGGTGGCGTAGGTATCGGGAGTGAGATAAAACGCGCTATCACGCAGCAAGTGGATGCAGCAGCAGAGACAGCGGTGCCGTGTATCGGCTACTCGTGGCGAGCCAACAAAGAGCACGGGAGGGCTGAAGTGGTGATCGTGGGGAAGCATCCACTGGCGATTGATCCGGTGGCGATTTGCATTGATCCGATCAATGCGCTAAAGCTCGTCGCACTGATTGCGGAAGGGATGAGCGAGAGTATGATCGCGGGCGCGAGGATGGCCGCGCAGTTGACGAAAGCTCCGGTGCAGGGGGCATGATGGCTACGCGCAAAAAGATGGGACGGCCCCCGATAAAGCGTGGGGCCACGCTCGCAGCAGCGGCAAGCGCCATGGCTCTTGCCGCAGAGGAAGCGGTGGACGCGGGCGAGGATGATATGCCGCGCACGGCGAGCGGTGAACGCTTGACGGATGCCGCGGCCGATCAGATTGGCAGCAGATTGAATGAGAGTACCCGCGAAGCGCGATGCACGATCAAGCGACTGAATGAGCACGATGGCAAGTTTGCCACGCTGGACGTGGTAGACGCATCGCTCGTGACAGAGGAATGGATTCAGAAAACGTATGGGGGTGGCAAGTATCGCGTGCTGACGAATGGCCCGACGGCCAACGGGCGATGGGGCTACGTCCGCATGGACTCGTACGAGATTGATTTGAGCGTCCCGTTCCGTGGTTCGATGACGGGCCGTGCCAAGCCTACGGTACACAATGCCGATGGCAGCGTCGTCGGAAGTGCCGGGGCCGACAACGACATGGCGATGCTGATGAAAACGCAGATTGTCGAGTTGGTGCAAAGCTCGGCTGATTTGCGCCAGCGGGATCGGGAGTCATCGACGACGATGCAAACGATGATGATGAGCATGATGAGCGAGTCGGCCAAGCAGAGCCGGGAGTTTATGCAACTGATGCTCACGATGATGGGCAGCAAGCCCACTGGTCCGTCGCTCACGGAGTTGCTCGGCGCGATTACGCCGTTGGTTGCGCCGTTGCTTGGCTCGCGCAAAGACCCGATTGAAGTAGCGACACAACTGATGGCGCTCACGGGGGGCAATCGCAGCGGGGGATCGCCATTGAGTGAAGTGCTCGCGGCAGTGAAAGAGTTGCGGGAAACCGCTGACTTGTTTGGGCCACAAGAGCGTGAGGAAGATAGCAGTTTGCTCGGCACGATTACGCGCATGGCTCCCCAACTGTTGACGATGCTCACGGCACAACAGCAGCGCGAACTGGCGGCGGCTCCCGTGGCAGTGCCCACGGCGACGGCCACGCTACAACCCAATCCCCCGGTGTTCGCGCCCGTGGCGACGGCATCAACAGAGGATGGTACCATGGGCCTAGTGACGGCGATGCTGAAGCCGTATGCGGGAATGTTGGTCGAGCGAGCGATGGCTGACGATGATCCGTTTGACTTGGGGCATTCGTTGGCCGTTATGATTCCCGTGGCGATGCGGGATGCGGTGGCCGCATTCATTGAGCAGGAGTCGGCAGCCGCAGAGTTGATCGCGGCGATTCCTGAGTTGTCCCCCTATCCGGCATGGGTGGGCGAGTTTATCAACGGCATCCGTGAACGCTTCAATCCGACAGAGGAACCCGACGATGATGAAGTCGTTGAACCGCCCATCGTGTCGGGAGGGGCGAGCGATGCCTAATCTCTCGGTGCCTCTGGTCGAGCGTTCCGCTGTCGTGAAGTCGGTGCAGGATTATTTGGACTTGATGCATCGCTCGCTGGACACGATTGCGTCAGAGAAAAAAGTGTGTGACTCGGACGTGGCCATGTTGCTGAGTCACGTGGCCGCATTGGAGCGCGGCCTGTTGCGAATGTTGGATGAAGTGCATGGGGCAGAGGATCAGATTGAGGGATTGCGGGCGCGGTTGAAATCTGGCAACGGGTAAGCTCCACGCGCTGCACGCGCTCCCCGTCGCGTGGTGAATAAATCACGGGGCACTGTACCCGGAAGGACAGTGAACGCGGGCCATCGTCAGCATCGGACGGTGGCCCGCGTTGCATGGTGCGCCTTGCGGAAATCCGCTAACGGCTCTAGGCTTGCCACATGGCATATACAGTGAAGGAGTACACGATCCCTGCGGGGGATGGTGGCACTCGGGCCACGCTCGGCATGATGTATGCGCTGATTGTCGCGGCATCGAAGCATCCGAACGTGCGGGACATGGCAATGAAGATCATGCGGACGGACAAGTTGAAACCGTCCACGTCAATCTATGCATTGCGTGAGTGGATTCGGTTGGTCGTGCCGTTCGTGCGTGATCCGCTGACGGCGGAAGCGTTGACCGATCCGGTGGCGATGATTGCGCGGATTGAGCAGCACGGGCGTGCGCCGGGCGATTGTGATGACGTGGCGATGCTCGCGGCGGCGATGGCATTGGCGGTAGGATTTCGCACGCGGTTGGCGGTCGTCGGATTTCGGAATACGGCACCCCTGCCGCTAGCGGGCGGGATTGACACGCTGGATCCGTTTCTCCATATATGGTGTGAGGTAGCACCGCCGACCGGGACGTTGGTGTGGACGGAACTGGATACCACACGGCCAATGCAGCGTGTTCCACTGGACGCATTGAGCCGTGTCTGGATCGTACCGATTCCACGCGAGGGGTAAAATGCCATACACGGGCGGGGCGGGAGTGCGGGGGCTGGGTGCATTCACCGAAGCCGATATTGAGGCGGGCCTGAGAAGTTTTCCCAACACAGCGGTACGCATCGAAGATGGCAACAATGCGGGGCGCATTGTTGACCTGATTCATATTGATCGAGCCAGCGGACAGGCTCCCGTGATTGGGACGTTGGCGAATGTAGCGGCGGCGCGTGCGGTGTTTGATCGCTTAGAAGCAACAAAGAATGACACCAAGCTGGAGCCGGGCACTGAAGTACCGGGCAGCAGCGATCCAAAAACGAAAGAACAGTTTGCCGCACTCAACGGGATGGCCGTGCCGGGGTCGTCGTTTGTGCGCCCTGAGTTTCGTGGGGCGCTCTTGCTCCCCAATGGTACGATTTCGCGGGACTACAGTTTGCTCGTGGTTCCGGCTGGCCGGGAAGCAGAAATAAATGCGGTGCTACAAGCGGGAACGGATTTGAGCAAGCCCAGTGGTGGCTATGTGCTGGCGCTCAATGCCCACGGATTCGTTGTGTCGTATGTCGGTGTGTTTCCGACGCCTGAAATGTTGGCCGTGATTACGGCGCGGGAAGGTAACAAGCCGAGTACGCTGACGACAATGGCAGTGGCAGTTGCGAAGCAAGAGCCAACGGCAACACGCGCTGTACCAGTGGCCGCGATTCCCACTGTGGTGTATGTGCCACCTGTACCAGCGCCGGATGTCAAACGCACACTGTCAGAGTCAGAGACTCAGGGTGTGAACATTCCACCTGCCATCGCTGTCCCGCTGGAAGATGAGAGTCCCGTGCTCTTGGTGCCGCGTAGTAGTAGCGGTGGTGGTCGCGGTGGTGGTACTCTCCCGAGTCCCGTGCCCGCTGCACCTGCTGTAGCTGCTGCACCTGCTGGTGTAATCGTGGGACAGTCGCCCGTCGTGTGGATTGGTGCGGCGATTGTGGCGTTCATGCTGTTGCGCCGTAAGGGGGGTTGACCATGTACGCGGGGCACGGTGCACGACAGGGGATCGGGATTATGCAGAGCAACGAAAGTCCCTTTCAGGGGCAACTTGGCGCGTCCGCCGATATGTTGGGTGCTCTGAGTGGCCCCGATTGGCAAGGTACGGCGAATCGTGCACTGCTGGCAGTGACGAACAATGTGTCCGGTGAGTTTGAGAAATCGGGTATGACGCCACGCCAGTTTATCCAGTACTACAGCACGAACGCGAACAGTGAAGCGGGCAAGATTGTATATCGGGCGGCGCTGGCGACGGTGGCGAAGTGGGACAGGGATCGGGTGACGGTGGACGTGCCCCCGGTGAATGTGTTCCCGGTTTCCACGGGCAACGGCCCTGTGTATGTGCCCCCGGTCGCAAGTCCACCAGTCGGCACGCCGACAATGACGCCACCAGTGGACGGGCCGTACACTGTACCGCGTGTGCCGATGGACACGGCAACGACTGTTGCTCGTGGTGCATCGTCTCCACTGTTGGCATTGGCCGGGGTTGGTGTGCTGGCATTCTTATTCATGCGTCGTTAGGGGGGGGGATTCTTCATGCCGTATCAACGTCCGTACAGAGCGCCCTATCGGGTGTTGCCAGCGGGACAGTCGCAGTTGGGGTTTGCCCCACTGGTATTTGTCGCGTCAGCCGCAGCGAAGATCAGTGCGGTGCAAGCGTTCGGGAAACAGATTGCCGGGTTGTTTGGGGGCGGGGCGGGCAAAGACGCGGAACGTATTGCACGGGCAAAAGCGGCGTTGGCGGCAGCGATCAACGGCACGGGGGAGTTATTCGATGGGGCGGGCGCTCGGGAGTGGATCAATCAGCAGCGCATGACCTCGGGTTCGCAGATTGGGCGCAATGCGTATCAAGCGGCGTTTGACGCGCTGGTGGCGTGGGACAAGCAACAGGCAGTGGCCGTAGGGGGAGTGCCCGTAAACCCGGTGACGGGCAAGCCAGCGCCGGGAACGACCCTTCAGGCTGGTATGTCGAGCGTGAGTATGTTTGTACTCGCGGGCATTGCCGTTGGCGGCTATCTCGTGATGAAGAAGCGGCGGTAATCATGCCGTTCATCGACGTGCGGAACTTGCCACAAGTGACGGCGATTCAATCGGCACTGGACGCGATTTTGAATCGGGCGAATGTGACGGTGGGCAACTGGCAAGTGGCATTGGCGGGCAAGGTTGCGGAGTTTTACGCAACGCCGAACCGATTGGATGCGTTGGATACGCGGATTGCTTTTGTGACAGAGCGGGCGATTGCCCACGGCACACGGGACGTGTTGGCGAAGCTCAATGCAGCGCAGAGTGCCGTGGGCGAGACGCGAGCGCAATACGGTACCGCAAAGCCCGTGGTCGCGGCGGGCATGGCGCAGCTTGACGCAAGCATGGCGGGGGGAGGGGTGAATGTGTCGTCGGGTATGTTGCGTGCGCTGGCCGCGGCGGGGGTACGCATGGCGGGGGTGTTCGGTGCAATCCAAGCGCAGCAGGTGGGGATTGCGGCGATAGAGCGGGGCGTCCTGACGCCAGCAGAAGCTGCCGAGTTGTACCGGAGATTGCAGCAACCCAATGTGAGACGGAACACGGTCGTGCTCGTGGGGGGCGCGTTGCTGGTGGCGTGGGTGTTGTTGCATCGACTCCGGAGATAACCCGATGACGGTCAAT
>Ga0315284_10018048_pt1 | contig 10000 bp, 7 predicted proteins | sample YL17G09_16_MG_FD_203696 | JGI IMG/M metagenome (GOLD analysis project Ga0315284, IMG submission 203696) | Sediment microbial communities from Yellowstone Lake, YNP, Wyoming, USA - YL17G09_16 | ecosystem: Environmental > Aquatic > Freshwater > Lake > Sediment | place: USA: Wyoming | collected...
TCATCAGCAGGTCCTTGCTGCATAGCTTCATCCCCTGCACCTGTCTCAGGCGTTTCAAGAGCCGTTTCAACTGCTTTCGCCGCATCGCCCGCTCCTTGGTCACGCGATCGGCGCTGCGGGCCAGCACGTACAGTTCCCCTTCCTGAGGCAAGAGCTTGACATCGACACCCGCACGCGCCTGCTGCCAGGGCTGGTTCAATAGCTCCTTCTCCAACTTGCTCAGCCGGCCCTTGGGCGTACCCACCAGGTACTGCACCGGCGGATCGCTCCCCCGCATCTCGGCCAGCACCTCATAGGCCAACGGGAATCCCTCCGGCGTCACGATCAACGCGATGACCACCTGTACGCAGTCCGGCCGCTTGTCCCGGCTGTAGCCGAACTTGCGTTTGTCGTCTTCCTCCACCGGCGGATCGCTCTCGAAATACGTGCTCGTCAGATCGTACGGCAATACGTCGAATTGCGCGTTGAACAGGTCTCGCCAACGCTGCGTCAGATGACTGAACAACGCCGCCTTATGGTCCAAGAGCAGATCGTGACAGCCGTAGAGCTTGTGTGGATCGGCCAGGGAAAGGTCCGCCCCCAGCAGATCAGCCATCGCACTGTGGTCAAACCACTGGCGATGCAATCGCCACTCGCTGCCCGGAGCGATCAGCCGATAGACCGTCAAGACCGTCAGCACTTGATCCCAGCGGGTGCCCTTGTGGCCCGCCGGCAGTCGCTGAGCCCAGAATTGATCCAGCCGAAGCTCTTTCCACACCTGCAACGCCAGCCAGCACGCTCCCCATTGCCGCGGCCGATGGACAGACAACGCCCCCAGTTGCAGCCGCACGATCGATGCGTCATCCACTGCCGCAGGGACACGATCCTCCGGGAACAAGCTCATCGTCTGCGGCTCGAGATCGTCGTCCGTCAGAACCTCGATGGATCGGGTCCACGCCCGCTCCTGCGCATCGTTGATCTCGCCGAGGTACGGCACGTGCCGCTGGACCATGCGGCCGTCGGCCAGCCTGCGGCTCTCCACGATGCTCCAGTACTCGTGGTCTTTGCCGTTCTTCCTGCGTTGGGTGCGATGCAAATACATATCGGCACCCGATTATGCACACCGCCGAGCCTTCGCCAACAGGGCAGGTCGTCACTACAACGGGTTTGGAGCCATCCACCGGCCCTCACGCCCCCGAAATCCCGGATTCCAACCCGAAAAAAATCCAAATCGACCCCGAATCCGCGAAGTCGGGCTAGAAGATTCTTTATTCTTGTACTGGCGAGGGGCATAATCCTCCGATTAAACATAGCTGGAGGCCGGTGTTTCATGCCGTCGGCAGTGGCTGTCTGTGAATGTTGCAGGAAACCTGTGAGGAGGTGGTGGGAGAAGAAGGTATGCACGGGATTCTGGGTGCGTGAGTTTCCGGGAGGCATAGCCGGCCTGTCTCATGTGCCCGGAGTCAGTGTGCGAAGGGGAGAAGAGAATATCTTCTCAGGTAACGGATTGATTGAGGTGCAACGGCGTCATCCCCTTTCTTCTACCCGCATAGCCATGAGTGCAGCCACATTGAGCAGGTGACGTTGTCTGGACCGATGCTTCGCGTGGACCCGGAGGTTTCGTAGTCGGGTGCATCCGGTCGATTGTAGCAGGTACTGCGAGTGAAAAGGAGACACAGATGAAGCAGCAACAGTGGAAAGCCGGATTGATCCTGGCATTGCTGGCGGCGATGACCGGCTCGGTGGCTTTGGCGGCTGCTGGAGCCACTGCCCCGGCCAAGGCGGCGCCGGCCGCCCCTGCCGCTTCTACGCACCAGGAGTTGTTCTGGCCGGAAGCGTGGAAGGCCTTGCATAATCCCACCCCGTGGCTGACCATGGGACTCGATCTCCGGTTTAGGATCGAAGCCGGGCAGAACTGGGACACCTTGAACGGCAACAGCGCGACGGATGATTGGTGGTATGAACGGTATCGCATGCGTTGGTCAACGAAGTGGGTCCTCGGTGACGACGTTAGCTTCAACACGCGCCTCGTGTGGGAATTCCGGACCTACGATGAGCCGTCCGCGCAGCCGATCGCGGGGCACAGTTTCGAGAAGTACGATCGGAACACGGTGTGGGACGAGGCCCTGTTTGACTGGTTCAATATCAATGTGCGCAATATCGGGGGCATGCCTCTGACCGCGACCGTTGGCCGCCAGGATTTCGGTTTCGGCGTCGGCTGGCTCATTCTTGACGGGACGCCGCTGGATGGCTCCCGCACGATCGGCGCGTTCGACGCCGCCCGATTCACCTACGACTGGGCCAATACGAGCACCAAGATCGACCTCATATACGTCAACCGGGCAGCCGAATCCGATGTGTTCCTGGAACCCATCTGTGATAAGGATCGCGCCCTGACGGAACAGGACGAGAACGGCGCGATTGTCTATTTGACCAATACCTCGTTCAAGCCCACGCAACTGGAAGCGTTCTTCATCTACAAGAATGACAACCCGATCGACCATGCGACGAAGCTTAGCAACATTGCTGCGTACACGGGAACAAAGCAGGAGATATACACGTTCGGCGCGGCCGTTTCCGGGACTCCGCAGGAGCACTGGAAGTATCGGGCGGAAGGGGCTGTCCAGACGGGCACCACGCACGATCGGAGCCATGCGGCTCCCTACGCCGTCGGCGAAGAGCATGATCTGAAAGCGTTCGGCGCCTTGACGAATCTTGAGTACCTGTTCAAGGATGCGCACGAGAATGCCGTTCACGTGGGCTATGAGTATGCTTCGGGCGATGACCCGGAGTCGGGCAACAATGAACAGTTCAATCTCCTCTGGGGTGAGTGGCCGCGGTGGAGTGAATTGCTGATCTACACCTATACCTTTGAAACGGAGCCCTTCAATACTACGAACTTGCACCGTGCCAACATAGGCCACAGGATCAACGTGAACAAGCAGTGGACGGTCAGCACCGACTACCACGCACTGTGGGCCGACGAGCCCGGGCTGCCGTGGAAGACGGGAGCCAATGGTATCAATGTCTCCGACGATCACAAGTTCCGGGGCTCTCTGGTTACCTGCTGGCTCAGGTACAAGTTCAGCGACCAGTTGTACGGCCATCTGTTGGGTGAGTACTTCGCTCCCGGCAGTTACTATGTGGCGCCGAGCGGCGATGACGCCTGGTTCTTCCGGTTCAATGTCGAGTACATCTTCTAAAATGTCCCGGCTGTGTCACGAGGCGGCAGAAAACCGCACGGTCTTTAGGTGATTTTTCTTGGATGAGCGTGGGGTGCACTTGTAATAGAGCCTTATGGCTAAGATGAGTACATCAGAGAAAGCGTTACTGTCAGGAAATGAGGCGTTAGTTCACGGGGCCTATGAGGCCGGACTGAGTGTGGCGTGTGCCTATCCTGGGACACCGTCCACGGAGATTCTCGAGACCCTCGCGCAGTTCCCGGATGTGGATGTGCAGTGGTCGGTCAACGAGAAGGTGACCTTCGAGGTCGCGCTTGGCGCGGCCATCGCAGGGGCTCGCAGCCTGTTTGCGTGCAAACACGTGGGCCTCAATGTCGCGATGGACCCGCTGATGACGTCGTCCTATACAGGGGTGCAGGCCGGGTTCGTGGTGGTCGTTTGCGACGATCCCGGCATGCACTCCTCGCAAAACGAGCAGGACACCCGCTGGGTGGCCCTCTACGCCAAGGTGCCCATGCTCGAGCCGTCCAGTCCCTCGGAAGTGAAGGAGTTCGTCAAAGAGGCGTTCAAGATCAGCGAGCGCTACGACACGCCGGTCATCGTGAGGATGACCACACGCGTCTCTCACACCAAGGAAAATGTCACCTTGGGCAAGCGAGAGGTTCCGCCCCGGCCGGAATTCGAGAGGAATATCCCCAAGTATGTGATGGTCCCGGGCAATGCCTACCAGCGGCACATCCTGGTGGAGAAGAGAGAGACTTCAACAGCTTGCAGCATTATCCGATCCGACGAGATCAAACATCTCAATGAGATACGCGAGAAGATCAGAAGGGAAATCGAGAACGTGCTCTCGATCGGCGTCAAGGTGACGCTCGTCGAGCCGAAGACCATCAAGCGGAGCGAGGGCAAGGCGCAACGCATCGTGGACAAGCGAACGGTATAGGGGGCAGCAGATGAAGATCACACAGATATCGGTGTTCTTGGAGAACCGCCAGGGTCGGCTCTACGATGTTTGCTCGCTCCTGGGTAATAATAACGTGAACATTCGAGCGTTGACCATCGCGGAGACGGAGAGTTTCGGCGTCTTGCGGATCGTCGTGGATAAGTCCGATGCGGCCATCCGCCTGCTTCGCGACAACCAGTTCGTCGCCAACTTCACAGACGTGATCGCGATCGAGGTGCCGGACAAGCCGGGCGGATTGGCCTCCATACTGAAGGTCCTTGCCGAGAACGAGGTCAACATCGAGTACATGTACGGCTTCGTGGAGAAGTTCAGCGACAAGGCTCTGCTGGTCATGAGATTCGAGGACATGGACTTTGCCCAGCAGATTTTGGCCAAGCATAATGTCCACGTGGTCGCAGAGAAGGATATCCAGGGATTGTGATTGCGGATTGATGATTGCGGACTGAATCTTAATCGCCAATCCGAAAATCCAAAATCCGCAATCCGAAATCTTATGGCGGATGTGCCATTTTGGAATAGAGAGATCGAGACGGCGGAACGAAGCCGGCTTCAGGAGCTTCAACTCCAGCGGCTGAAAACGATCGTGGGGACGGGCGCCACGGCCGACGACGTGTTCCAGAACATGATGACCTACGGCCTGTTCACCGGCGGGCTCGGCCTGCACTATGGGGCGGAGCGCGTCGGCATGACGGTCATTCCCATCGGCGGAGGCAATACCAAGCGGCAGATCCAGACCATGAAGGATTTCCAGACCACCGTCGTGCACATCACGCCGAGCTATCTGCTGCACATTCACTCGCGAATGGACGAGGATGGAATCTGTCGCAAGGACCTGGCCCTGCGAAAAGCGTTCATCGGGGCCGAGCCTCACTCCGAGAACACCCGCCGTAAGTTGCAGGACCTGCTGCAGATCGATGCGTACAACTCCTACGGCCTGAGCGAACTGAACGGTCCGGGCGTCGCCTTCGAGTGCGTCTGCAAGAAGGACATGCACCTCTGGGAGGACTCCTACATTGCGGAGGTCATCGACTCGCAAACCGGCGAGGTCCTGAGGGATGGACAGGAAGGGGAGCTCGTGCTGACGAATCTCGTTCGCCGGGCGATGCCGACGCTCCGGTATCACACCCGCGATCTCGCCTTTCTCTATCCGGAAGGCTGCGACTGCGGCCGGACCCACCGGCGGCTATCGAGAATCCTCGGACGCACGGATGATATGCTCATCATCAACGGAGTCAACGTCTTCCCCTCGCAGATCGAGGAGAAGATCATGAAAATCCCCGAAGTGGCGACGAATTATCAGATTTACATCGATAAGAAGGGGGCCCTGGATCGCCTCACGGTCAAGGTGGAAATCTATCCGAAGCTCTTCCTCGGAGAGGTGGCGAAGCTCGAGGCACTGAGGAACAAGATCAGGGAAGAGCTGCAGGCTTCGATTACGATCGCCCCGGTGGTGGAGCTCCACGAGCCGGGATCGCTGCCGGTGTTCGAAGGCAAGGCCAAGCGTGTCGTGGATAAACGGCCCAAGGATTAGGGATCGCAGTATGGCAAAACAGTTGACGATCTTCGTCGAGAACCACCCGGGCAGGCTCAAGTCGATTTCTGAAAACCTGTGCAAGAGCGGTATCGATATCCGCGCGTTCACGATTCAGGACCGGGGCGACTACGGCCTGCTGCGGCTCATCGTAGACAAGCCGAACGATGCCTACCTGGCGATGGCGGACGTTGGCTGTGCCTGCGCGTTGAAGGATATTCTGGCCGTCTCCGTGCCGGACCAGCCGGGTAATTTCCACAAGCACGCCTCCGCTCTGGCCGAGAACAGCATCAATGTGCTCGACGCCTACGGGTTCGTCCTGCAGCCGCACAACACCGGCGTGTGCTGCATGGAAATCGACAAGCCGCAGATGGCGAAGGCCGAGGAGGTCATCAAAGCGGCTGGATTCACCGTGCTCGAGGACGAGGAATTGTACGGCCTTTGACAGATATGGAGCGGCTTGACTATGAGAAATGCCATGTGTACAGTGATTCTCTGCATCTGTCTTCCGCCTCTGCTTTCCTGCCGGTCCGTGCATCCGCAATGTGGCCCCGCTCGAAACATCACTGCTTCTCCTTTTGCCTGGCCCCAAGGCAAACGAGCGGCGGTGAGCCTGAGCTTCGATGACGCCCGCGCCAGCCAGTTGGATGCCGGCGTCCCGATTCTCGATGCGTACGGCATCAAGGCGACGTTCTATGTCTCGCTTGATCCGGCGGGCAAACGCATTGACGATTGGAAGGCTGTTGTGGCCGCCGGTCACGAGATCGGCAATCACTCAATGCGTCACCCCTGCACGGGTAATTTTCCGTGGTCGAGAGAGAAGGCCCTGGAGGACTACACGCCGGCTCAGATGGCGGCGGAGCTCGACCAGGCCAACTCGAAGATCGAGAGCCTGCTGGGCGTCCATCCGGTGACGTATGCGTATCCCTGCGGCCTGAAGTACGTGGGGCGCGGCGAGCACACGAGAAGTTATGTGCCGCTCGTCGCCAAGCGATTCCTGGCGGGCCGCGGCTGGCGCGACGAGGGCGCCAACGACCCGGCATTCTGTGATCCGGCACAGTTGATGACCATCGAGCTTGACGGCCTGACGTTCGAGCAACTGAAGGCTTTCGTCGATGAGACGGCGAAGAACGGCTTCTGGCTCGTGCTCTGCGGCCACGACATCGGCCCCGGCGGCCGCCAGACGACCCGCGTCGATACTCTGCGTGCATTCTGCGAATATGCCCGCGACCCCGCAAACGGCCTGTGGGTCGATACCGTGGCGAACGTCGCGCGTTATGTCAGGGACCAACGAGCCGCTCGCAAATGAATCTGAATGATCCCGCTGCACCGGCGGGAAGATGGGAGAAAGAACATGGCCACACGATTGTCGCTTGCCAACTGCACGTTGTTGCTGATCGGGATTGTATCCCTGTGTGGGAACGCGTTTGCCGAGGCGGATTCGCCGGTCTATCGCGACGCGGCGCAGCCCACAGAGGCGCGGGTGGAAGACCTTCTTCGCCGGATGACGCTCGCGGAGAAGGTCGGACAAATCAATATGCCGTGCGTGTACGTGGGTGGGCTGGGCTCCGACGTGCCGGGCAAGATGGAAGGGTGCCGGAAGTTCACGCTGGGCCGGCTTGAGCCGGGGATCGGGCCGGCCGGCGGTTTCTTTACGCTGGCCAACCAGGTGCTGCTCGAAGGGCCGGGCCAGCAGGCGAGGTTCTTCAATGACTTGCAGCAACTGGCGATCAAGCAAACCCGGCTGGGCATTCCTCTGCTGCAAACGGAGGAAGGGACACACGGCATGATGTGCTCGCTGGGGACCATTTTCCCGGAGGGGCCGGGATTGGGAAGCATGTGGAACCTGGACCTGGTGCGGGAGATTTACGCCGCCGCGGCCAGAGAAGCTCGCGCTGTGGGTATCCACCAGTTGTGCACGCTCGTCGTCGAGCCCATCCGCGATCCTCGCCTGGGCCGGAATCAGGAGGCCTACAGCGAGGACCCGTTCTTCTGCGGCCGCATGGCGCAGACCATCGTGGAGGCGGTGCAAGGCGGGGACATCCGTTCGCCGGAACACGTCGTTTCTGTCCTGTGCCACTATCCGGGCCAGAGCCAGCCGGCGAGCGGCTTCGAGAGGGGGGCGATGGAAATCTCGGAGAGGGCCCTTCGAGAGGTCTTCCTGGTGCCGTGGGTGGCGGGCATCAAGAAAGCCGGCGCGCTCGGCGTGATGGCCACCTATCCGACCATCGACGGCACGCCGGTCCACGCCTCCGAGTGGATCCTGACGAAAATTCTCCGCGAGGAGCTTGGCTTCCAGGGGCTGGTCTTGAGTGAGGGCAGCGGCATCGAGACAATCATTTATGAGCACTTGGCCAAAGACTACAAGGATGCGGGCGCCATCGCACTCAATGCTGGTGTGGATGTCGGCATCTCCTACGAGTCCGCCTATATGCGCGATATGATTGCGAATGTCGAGCAGGGGCTCATCCCGGAAGCACTGCTTGACCGCGCCGTCCGTCGCATCCTGACAATGAAGTTCCGGCTGGGGCTGTTTGAGGACCCGCTCGTGGATGTTGCCCGGGCACAGCAGGTCGTCCACAATGCGAAGCACCAGGAGCTGGCCCTGCAGGCGGCCCGCGAGGCAATCGTGCTCTTGAGGAACGAAGGCAACTTATTGCCGCTGAGCAAGGACGTGGATTCCATCGCCGTGATCGGTCCGAACGCCGACCACGCGAAGAATCAGTTGGGCGACTACGTGTCACACACGGTCCTGCAGGATATCGTGACGATCCTTGAGGGCGTCAAGGCCGCTGTCTCGCCCAAGACGAAGGTCGAGTATGTCAAGGGCTGTGATGTGGTGGGAACGGGCTACAATGAGATTTCCAAGGCCCAAGACGCGGCGAAACGGGCCAAGGTCGCCATCGTCGTGGTCGGCGAAAACGAATGGGGTAGCCCCAATAAGACCGGGACAGATGGCGAAGGGTACGATGCGGCGACTCTGGAGTTGACCGGCTTGCAGTTGGAGCTGGTCAAGGCGGTCCACGAGACGGGGACGCCGACCGTCGTCGTTCTGGTCAACGGCCGTCCGCTGGCGATTCCCTGGATTGCTGAGCAGGTTCCAGCCGTAGTCGAAGCGTGGCTGCCCGGCGAGAAGGGCGGGCAGGCCGTGGCGGACGTGCTCTTCGGTGACTGCAATCCAAGCGGCCGGCTTACCGTGACGGTGCCTCGCCACGTGGGCCAGTTGCCGGTCTACTACAATCACAAACCCTCGAAATCATACTGGGTCGAGCACGGCTGGGGCAAGCCGTACGTGGACATGAATCCGAAGCCGCTGTACGAGTTCGGTTACGGCCTGAGCTACACGAAATTCGAATACAGCAATCTGAAGGTTGAACCCAAAACCGCCGGGATTGGCGGCTCGGTCCGCGTCAGTGCGGACATCGAGAACACGGGCGACCGGCCCGGCACGGAGGTCGTCCAGCTCTACATCAACGACGTGATCAGCAGCGTCGTGACGCCCGTGAAGCAATTACGAGGATTCGAGAAAATCCCGCTTCGGCCCGGGGAAAAGAAAGCGATCAGCTTCGTCCTCACGCCGGAGCATCTTGCCTTGCTGAACCGTCATCTCGAATGGGTCGTCGAGCCCGGGACGTTCCAAGTCATGGTGGGACACTCCTCGAAGGACATCCGCCTGACAGGCGCTTTTGATGTAACGGGCCACTGATTGTCTCTATGAGCGTTGCCCATTGCACTTTGTCATGAATTGGGTATGCTCTGCGGTTTCCGCCCACACAAGGGCCTTCGGAGATCGACAGGGTACGTATGAATCAGCAGTCTGTCAGGGTGCAGTGGATACAGTTGATCGTTCTGTCCGGCGTCCACTTTCTTGTGGACATGTTCGGCAACATGCTTCCGGCGATCCTGCCGGTGCTCTGCGTCCGCTATGCGATCAAGCTGTCCATCGGTGGCCTCGTCCTTACGTCGTTGCCCCTGGCCTCCAATGGCGTCCAAATACTGACCGGTCATATGCGGTCGGATCAGACGAAGCCCCTGTTCCTGCACGTCGGCGTCGTTCTGGCGGCGAGCATATGCCTGATGGCTCTCATTCCTATCTCCACCGCGGGGATTCTTCTGCTCGTCGCCCTGGGCATCGTCAGCGGCGCTGGCATTGCCGTGGCTCACCCGGAAGGACTGCGGGCGGTGCACACGCTCGACCGGATCTCGCCGGCCCTGAGCACGGCGGTCTTCATGACCTCGGGATTCCTCGGTTTTGCCAGCGGCGGGGCGATCTCGGCGGGACTCGTCTCCGCCTACGGGCTCAAGGGTCTCTATCCGCTCGTCGTCTGTCCTGTCGTGGGCATT
>Ga0315284_10018049_pt1 | contig 9999 bp, 12 predicted proteins | sample YL17G09_16_MG_FD_203696 | JGI IMG/M metagenome (GOLD analysis project Ga0315284, IMG submission 203696) | Sediment microbial communities from Yellowstone Lake, YNP, Wyoming, USA - YL17G09_16 | ecosystem: Environmental > Aquatic > Freshwater > Lake > Sediment | place: USA: Wyoming | collected...
ACGCATCGACCGCGCTCCTCAGCAGCTTGTAGTCGCGCGACTTACCGGCGCGGTGGTCCCGCACCTCGGGGTATAGGTCGAGCGCTTCCCGGATTGTCATGTCAGTCACCGCCCTTTCGCCCAGGCGGCCTTCGCCAGACCCTTTTGTCGATCCAGACGTTGGCGGGGGTCTCCACCCGGCCATCGGTGCGCATGATGCCGCCGCTATCGAGCGAGATGCGGTGCCCGGCTCGGATGGGAGTTTTGGGGTCCCCGTAAGGCAGCAGGCGTACATCCGTGATCCGAGGCATTCCGCAGAATATGAACGACAGACCGGCGGAACTCGACCCGCTGTTCCAAGCCGTCTCGGGGTTGCCGTCGATGGCCTTCTCGACCCCGCCGGACAGACCAGGCGGTTGAGTAAAGTCCTCGTAAGTCCCCGAGGAGTACGCCGCGCATGGTCGCGCCTTCTCGGCTCCGGCGTAGAACTCGATTTCACGCCAAGCAATCCAACTGTTGTCGGAATCGGATCGGATCTTGACGTACTGCCAGTTGCCCAGTTCTTTTGGAATAGGGGCCTTGGCTTTGGGCTTGAGATCGAGTTCTACAGTCCAGAGCTCCGGTGTTGGGTAAACGGAGAAACCGAACCACGCCTTCACCGAATCCCAGGGACGGTCCTGTGCGGCTATGTTGAGACCTATCACGATCACCCAGGCGAGCAAGACACTTGAACCCAGCCAGGTTGCTACTTTCTTATCCATAGTCAGTCTCCCTTCTTGGCGGGGGCCTCCACATGCGCCCCGGCGCCGCAGGCGCACTCCCGCGTCAGCCGCCCCAGCGCCAGCTCCATGCTGGACGGCCCAACGCCGAATACCGGCCCGGCGCGGTCGCCGGCCGCATTACAGACCGCGAACACACAGTCCAAATGCACTTGGGGGTCGGGGTTGTCCTCGGCCCTTACTCGCTCGATTGCGGTGGTTGACTCCATGGTTACTCCCAATCCTTGTCCTTCAGCTTCTCGCACTCGGACTGGCTGCGGAAGTTGTAGTAGTCGCGCAGCCCCATGGCGTCGAAGTCCAGCACGGCGCGGATCGCGGCCTCCACCCGGTTGGTAACGGCCAGCAGCATGGACCTTTGGCTGGCGGCGTCGGACAGCACGGCGCGGAAGTGGATCGCCGGACGCCCACTCCAGTCCTCCCCAACGGTGTAGCGGATGCGGACCACATCTGGCGCCAGCGACCGTGCGGCGTCCGCGACGGCGGACTCCAGGGCGGGCGGAACCGGAGCGGCGTCTGGTTTGCGGCCGGACCCCCACACGGGGTGCTCGAACAGGCCCGGCTGGTCCTTCATGTCCTGGTCCACCTCCCGCAGGAAGATGTGGAGCGCGGCCCGTATCTCCGAGACGCGCTCCGGGCGTGTGCCGTACCGGGCGAGCCGCTCGCAATGGCGCGAGACGGCGCAGACGAAATCAGTGTGTGTCATGGCTTGGATCCCTGTGACTGTGGAGCTCCCGCCAGCTTCTCAAGCCTGTCGATGCGACCCGACAGGCCATGCTCAATCGAGAAGATCAAGCAAAGCATCATCAGGAACGATAGAAGAATGGCCAGTGCGTCCCCGAATGGCATACTATGAGAGTGCTTCTCCATTGGAGTTACTCCCAGTAGTCTGGGGCCGTCTCCGGCCACACGCTCATGGCCAGTGCGGCGAAGTTGCACTGGTCCACGGCGCCCGGCCCGCCGCCCGCCTCCGACTCGAACTCGCACCCGACCACCAACTCGGGTTTCAGGCGCGAGTCGTTCACCCGCATTCCAAAGTACAAGTGGTTCAGGTTGTCGTCGTCGCGCTCAACCCGTTTGTACTGCTCCATGACCACATCCACCAGGAATGGGACGTCGGCCATGCCGGAGCGTTCGTACCTGCCGGTCCAGTTGGAGGTGTCGTCCTTGGCGTTGCCCTTGTACTCTTTCTTGTGTTTGTGGATGTATACCGCGTTCAGATCCGGCCTGGCCTCATAGGCGTACTTCAGCAGGTTGCGGAACTCCCCGTTGGGAATGGCGTAGTGGTGAGGCTTCACCTGGACCAGCTTGCCGAACGCCGACAGCCGGCACAACTCCCAGATTTCGGTGAAGGTATCGCCAACCAGGGTGCGGACGCTCTTGTCCTCCACCACCGAATAGATGGCGTCCTTGGCGCGTTGCCACTCTCCAGCGCCCTGATCCCCCCGCTTGGCCTCCAGCAGCGCCGTGGCGGCGGTAAGTTGCAGGAGGATGATCTCCTTGCCAGTCCTCCTGATACACTCCTCCACCACCGCCCGCGTTCCAGTGTCGGTCGATATGACGGCAATCTTTCCTGGGGCTGTCAGCGCCCAGTAGGTCTTGCCCAGTTTCTCTCCCGCCGTGGTACAGACCGTCACCCGCGGCACGATCACCGACGACGGCTCCAGGAACCCAGCCTCCGCCAGCGACACGATGCGCGGGGGGCGCACGATCGGCCCCTTCTCGGCTGTCGCCGCCTCGATCTGGTAACCCCCGGCGCCCGCCACCACCGGCGCGCGCTTGACGCGGGCGGCATAGGCGGTACTCGGTTTGCCGGCGGCGGGTTCGCCGCCGGCTTCGGACTGCGCGGCCCGTTGGGCCACTAACTCCTTGACTGTCATGGCTCCATCCTCCTTTAGACTCTAAATTAGGCGCCGGGCCAGACCAGCCGGCCCGAGCCCGGCGCCCCTCTTCCCGCTCCCGTGGAGCTCAGGCGGCGAGCACCAGCGTCTCGCCTTCCAGCAGCACGCCCTGGGTCTCCAGCCAGGCCGGGTCCAGCATGATCTCGATTACCTTGACGCGATCGGCCAGGCTGAGCTTGTGCTCCGAGTACAGGGTACGGTTGGCTTGGACCCTGGCGGCGGATACGAGCATCCCCTCGGGCTTGCCCGTCATCATGCCGGACAGCACGGTGCGGGCCAGGGACTCGATATCGACTTCGGCTGGCGCCTCAGCGGCGGTTGCCTTGGCGGCTGCCGCCGGTCGGGCTGCCGCGGCGGCGGCGGCGGCAGGCCGCGCCGCTGTGCCAGCGGCCGCGGCGGCGGCAGGCTTGGGTTTGGCCGCCCGCTTCTCGCCTGGGACGCGGATGATCTTCTGGCAGAGCACGACGCCAGGCGGGGTCCGTCCATCCTCGCGGGGCGCCTGTTGCAGCCCCTCGCGCTGGATCACCTTGCGGATCACGTGCATTTCGAGGCCAACCAACTGCTTGAGGTCTCCACTGGCGATCCGATGACTCCCCGGGGAGGCGTCGATGCCGCAGTCTTTCAGGCTCTTGATAAACAGCAGCGCGTTCGAGCCCTGGATCATGGGGCCGCCGGTGAGGCGGTAGCCCTCGTTTAGCGGCTCGCCTTGATCGTTGCAGGGTGTGTGCGCCTTGCACGTCCCGGCCGACCACCACACCTCCTCCACCACGTCGGGCTCCCCGATCAGGGCCAGGTAGCCCTTGAGGAAATAACTTGGCTCCCGGCTGTGGTAGTCGGGAGGCGGTTCCAAGGTCCACAGAATATCCTTGACCAGGACATCGACATCGCTCATGAGGCCGCCGCGTACCGCGTCGGCCGGATCGAACGACGTAAAGACAACTTTCTCTTTCTCATCTGCCATTGCGAATGCTCCTTCTGGGATTGATTTTCCTTGGATCGCCAAGCGCCCGGGTAGTAGAGCGGCTTATCGCTTCGGCCCGCTCGGCGGCGTCCAGATCGACGGTTGCGCAGTGCTGGTAGGCACCGCAAGACTGGCATGGGGTCCCGTCGTCGGCCCGTGGGACGCCGCACCCACGGCAGGGGACGATGGGGACCCCATGGAACTCGTAGCGCAGCGGCCCCAGCTCGCCCCGCCTGTACAGGGACAGGTACCTGGTCAGGGTATGCTCCCCGTCCATGAAGGCGCGGGTGTACAGCCGTATCTCGCGGTCCTGCACGCCGGGGAGGCCGCGCTCCTCATAGGTTGGGTATCTGGTCATTTACGACACCTCGTTTGGGTACTTATTTGCGGCAGCGGCGGCGGCACCGCGCGGGATGTCTTGAGCAGCCGGCGGAACCACCACGGGAAGCAGCCGCCGCGTTCGGCCCGCCAGCGCCACCACCGCCAGTTGTCGTCCAGGATAAACGTCATGCAGCGGTCGGAGGCGGAGCGCATTCCGCGGCCGCAGGCTTGAATCAGGATTTGGGACACGGCATGGTCCAGGTAGTCCGTACCGAGTTGCTTGCGCCGACGGTCTTCCTCGGTCTTGGGGCGCAGCAAGTCGGCGGCGGTGCGGGCGCGGTTGATGTGGTTGGTGGAGTCGGGGAAGGGGAGCTTGACCAGGATCTGGTACTCGCAGGACTCGCCGGCGAAGTCGAAGCCCATGGTAAGAGCCGGGCTTACCAGTACGGATGGTCCTTCGGAGGCGCGGAACGCCTCGATACCCGCCTGCACGCCGGCGCCGCCGCGCTCGTGCAGGATCATGATGCCGGCGTGGCGGCTGGCGGAAGCGATCTGCCCGGCGCGGGCGTAGGAGACGGTGTGGACGATACCCTTGCGCGGGCCCATGGCGGTTACGATCTCGTCCACGCGGGCGTACATAGCCGACTCCTCGCCGTGGGACATGCCTTGGCGCATGGCGGCGGTCGGGATGTAGTAGACCGGAGAGGAGGCGGGCGGGAACTGGCTGGGCATCTCCAGGTACTCGTACTGGTCCGGCTCCAGGCCCAGCAGGGACATTGTGCGCCGGGTGACGGTGGCCGAGATCAGGAGCACCTTGGCGGCGTGGTCGAACAGAACGGGCGCGGCATAGGGGGCGGCCCAGACCGGATCCGCCTGCCACAGCTCGCCTTGGTTGAGGCGGCGGCGATTAAAGACCCACTCGCCCTGCGCCGCCTCCAAATCGCTCAAGGATCTGAGCAGTGTCTTGATCCTCCGCGCGCGCCGGAATAGTTGTTTTTCCTGCTTGAGCTTGGCCAGTTTTTCGGCGCCCGTCAAGGCGTCGGCGGCTGTAAGGCGCATGTCTCCGGCCCATTTCTTCCAGCCCTCCAAACCCAGATCGCAGCTAGGGAAGCGGGCCCCAAGCAGGAAAACGAGATCCCGCTCCCAGAACTCCAGAGCCATGGCCCCGCAAACCTCGTCGAAGGCGGTGTGGGCCTCGTCGCACACCAGGAGGTCCGTAGACCCTAACCCCTCAGCGTAACGATGAACGGCGGCCCAGTACGCGTAATTCGTGACCACTGTGGCAGACTGGCAGGCCGAAAAGAGAGCCGCGCGGTAGGGGCATTGGGCGAAACCGGCGTCTGGGCACCCCTCGTCGTAGCCGTCCTCGCAGGTCGTGCCGTTGCCCAGGCGGCAGGCGTAGTTGGCCCGGCCGCGGATGTCCACCATGCCGGATGGGGAGAAGTCGGCCAGGTACTGCCGCTGGAGCGGCTTGGTCGAGGTCGAGACCACGGTGCGGCCGCCGCGGGCGTTGGCCAGGGCAACCGCGATTCCCGACTTGCCGGCGCCGGTGGGAGCGTTGATCGCCATGAACTTCCACCCAGGGGCGTTTAGGGCGCCTAGGGCGGAAACCACGGCTTCGTACTGGCCGGGGCGCCAGGAATGGAACTTGGCTGGCAGCCCAAGGTCTTGCGGGTTGGGAGGAAGGGTTCCCATCGTTTTATACCGTTTATACGTCCAGTGCGGTTCCTCTCTTTGTGTCAGGGTGTGACGGGTTTACCCCCCCCTGTACCCTTCTCTCCTCACATATAGGAAAGGGATAGACCCCCCCTAGACTAGCCACAGCCTGCCACAAAACCGGCTTTGGACTATCAGTCATGGTGGAATTGCCTCGGCATCCAGCCGCCTTCCGGGTTCCTGCGGCTGTTGTGTTCCCGCCAGTAACCGAACCTTTTAAGTACAGCCGACACCCGTTCGACCAACCCTTTCCAGTTCCGAGTGCATTCCCAGTGATCCATCAGATAGGTGGTCACGTCGGGGGTCGTGACGGGCGTGCGCCATCCGGCGCCCTCCCGGCAGCACTGCTCGACCATCGTATCGAGAAGGTCGGGGATGTACCGCTCGTCGGCTTCCCCCTCGACCATCTCCAACTCCTTGCGTCCCTCGAACCAGTAGCGCTCTCCCGCCTTCCATTGGATGTAAGCCTGAGCCCATAGCTGGGGCATGACATAGGTAAGGGGGTGGGCGTTGGGCTCGCCCCCCTTGGTGAAGATGGGGACGGGTAAAAAGCGCCGGTTGCCGGTCGAATCGATCAGGTAGAGGTCCTTGTTCGTGGTGCCGACGAATATAGACTGGCGGGGAGCCTGAAGCGCGCTGCGCCCATACAGGGGCCGGTACGTGTCGGTGCGCCGGCTGAGGAACGCCTTCACCGCGCTGGCGTTGTTCGAGCGCAACTGGTAGTCTATCTCTGCCAGCTCGATAACCCAATACCCAGCCATGGCGATGACCGCTTCCCTATCGAGCTTGCCTTCCGAGCCCAGGCCGTCAAGGTACCACTCTCCACCCATGATCTCCACCGCGGTAGACTTGTAGGCGCCTTGAGGCCCCTCCAGGACCAGAACGGTGTCGAACCGGCAGCCGGGCTCCATGATCCGGGCCACGCCTCCAATCAAGGTGCAGCGGCCGACCTTGCGGACGTAGTCGGTGTCGGGCGCCCCCAGATATTCTGGGAGCCATGAGTCCAGCTTGTCCGCACCATTCCACTCCAGGCCCATAATCCAGTCCCGGGTGGGGTGGAACAGGCGCTTGCGCGCCACTACCTCGGCCGCTTTGGCAGTGGTGTCGAAGCTCACCGCCAGGCCGCTGGTGGCATGCCGCTGAATCCAGACCTGTGCCCGCATGACTTGGTGGTCGTCCCAGGCCGGCAGTACGTCTCCATCGGCGTCCATGTGCCAAGGGGGAAAGCCGGTCAGTGTGGGCGTGTGCTTCAAATCGTTGAAGGACAAACACGACTCGGCCTCCTCAAGCACCCGGATGCAGTTGGCCAAGTGGGGGATCGGGTTGCCGTTGGCATCGAGAATCAGGTGCTCCTGGCCTGGGACTTGGTGGTTGTGCGGCACAATTCTCCTTAGTTGGAAGGTTTGCGCGGGCCGAAGGAGGGCAGCAGGATGCTGGACCGGACGGCCAACAGCACCCGGTTGTTGTAGGCGATCTGGGCTTCGAGCGCTTCCATGTCCAGACGCTCCTCGGTGGAGCAGAGTCCGAGGTAGACGGACACTTCGGTTTCGAGCTGCCCGCCGCTGCCCGGCAGACGGTAGCGGCCCAGGCAGTCCTGCACGTTTCGCAGCGTGTCCATCCGGGCGCGTTTCAGGTCCCTGCGGACTTCCAGCGACTGTGTGGCGGCAACGATGTCCGCCTCGGAAGGTGGTTGCATTTCCATTCTCCTTGTACTGCGTACTACGGCGCGATTCTAATTCTGCACCCGGTTAAGGGCGAAGTCAAGAGAATAATGAGACAAAAGTACTAGGGACCGTCCCGGCCTCCTAAAATGCGGCGTTGACTTGCGGCTAACATTGGAGTAGACTCTGTTCATGGGGCAGTCCAAACCCGGATTGCGCGTGCGGGAGACCGCCCGCAGGGTAGGCATCTCCGCGGCGCACGTCTCCAAGATTCTGGCCGGTCACCGCCAACCGAGCCTGGATGTAGCCCGCCGGATCGCCAAGGCGTGTGGCATGAGCCTGCAATCCTTAGTGGACTTGATGGACCGGAGCCGCCCAAAACCCTCATAATACGTACCTCAGCCTCAACTCCACGGCCAGCCTCTCGATCGGCGCCTCCCATGGCTCCATTACACCGCACGGAAAGAACCGGATACTGGGCTGCCATGGGCAGTGGTCCGTTCCCAGGCCCCACAAGCCCCGGCTGGACATGTGTGGCATCACCCACGCCGGAACGCCGAGCGCTCCGGCCATCTGGGCGGTAACGGTGAGCATGCTCACAACCAGGTCGAGTCCCGAGATCAGGGCGGCCAGCTCGTCCTGGCCGTCCTTAAGGTCCAGCCCCTGCCAGACGTGGATGCCGGCGTCGAAGAGGTCTCCCACCTCTTGCAGCTCCGTCTCCATCCACCCGCACTGGAGGTTCACCCAGTGGATGCCCGGTATTGTCAGGATGGGCCCCCACTGATTCAGGCTCGTTCCGTCCGTGGAGCGCACGCCGCTGACCTTCAGGCTGCGCCACGATATGCCGATCTTGGGTCCGGGTCCCAACCCCTTGATACGCTCCTTCCACACGGCCGCCCGCTCCGGGTCGGCAACCAGGTAGCCGCCATGCCTTGGGAAGCTCTCAATGTTGGGGCGTAGCCACTGCATGAGACTGGCCGCTTGGATCTCGTAGTCGATTCCAGGCTCCAGCGCGCGGGGTTGCGGCGGATCGGTCTGGGGTATTACCTCCGACGACGGGAAGGACCGCTGGAAGAGGGTTACCAGGCGGTGATCGCACTCCACGATCGGGCGGGCGCCCATGCGCTCCAGATCGGGCACCATGCCGGCAAAGGTAATGTGATCGCCTATGCCCTGCTCTGCCCGCACCAGGACGGTCTTGCCGGCCAGGCCGCTCCCGTCCCAGCGCGGGTGGCTCAGCTCGCGCTTGGGCTGCCGGTCCCCGGTCTTCAAACCGTACTCGTATCCCGCCCAGCCTTCCGTCAGCCTGCCCATGGACAGCAATACCAGGGAGCGCGACCAGGACGCGTTGGCGAGTACTGGGTCGATAGCGGCCGCGCGGTCCAGGCATTCCAGAGCGGCCTCGTTGCGTCCCAGCGCGCGGAAGATGCAGCCGGCGTTCGTCCAGGTAATCGCGTTGCCGGGGTTGCGCTCCAAGGCCTCGTACAGGACACTGAGCGCCTCGGCGTTGCGCCCCGCCGACGACAGCGCGGAAACCATGTTCCCGGACGCCTCGTCCGATCCGGGATCCCGCTTCAGTATCCCGCCGTACCAGTGGGCCGCCTCCGGCCATCTCTTGGCCTTCAGCAGCGCGCCGGCGTAACACCAAGCCGCGATAACCGAGCGGGGAGCCAGCTCGACGGCCCGCTCCAGGTGCGATAACGCTTCCTCGTTGCGCCCCAGGCTCTCCAGCACCAAGCTCATGTTGGTTATCGCGTCCACGCACTTGGGGCGAAGGCGGATGGCCTCCAGGGACTCGTCTACCGACTCTTCCAGCAGCTTGCGGCGCCCGTCTCCCGCCTCCACGCTCATCCCCGCCCGCTCCAGGGCCACGGCCAGGTTGACGCGGTACCGGCCGCACTTGGGCCTGAGCGACACGGCCCCGCGGAGCAGGTCTACCGCCTCCGGGTAGTGGCCCGCCCCAATGGCCTCAAGGCCCGATTGGTGAGCCTTGCGCGCCCGCGCGTACAGGGTGTCTCTCATGACTCAGCGGGTCGATTGTAGCACCAGCAGCCCGTCGTGGTAGGGGGCGAAGCGGCCAGAGGCGTCATAGCTGGCGCTCACCACCTGGAAGGCGGCGCCATAGCGGTCAAGGACATAGTGCAGCAGGCCGTTGAAGCCGTCCACGATCTCGCGGCCGTACTCCTGGTTGTCGAGGAAGGCCATCTGCACGACGAAGACTCCATGGGGCTTCAGCATCTTCATCACATTACCGAACGTGTTGCCCAGCAGATGCAAAACGTACCAGAGGGATTGGCTGAGGACCACCACGTCGAACTGCCGGTGGAATCCGTCCCCTACCCCCGGCGTGCCTATGTTGGCAACGTGGAACGGGATGCAGGGGAAGGCCGCTGTGGCATGCGCGATCGCGGTGGCCGAAATGTCCATTCCCTCAATCCGGGCTATGGGGAACATTTCCCGCAGGAAGTTGGTCACATGCCCCATGCCACACCCAACCTCCAGCAGGCTGCTCCATTCGTACTCCAGGAAGTCGTCTAGGGCGCAAACCAGATTCGACCGCGAGAAGGCGTAGTACTCCTTCATCCGCGGGTCCCCTCCCGACTGCCCCCAAGGGTCCGGGTCGGACTGGTACAGCCCCTCGAAGTCGCCCTTGAACTCCAGTATGCCGTCCGGGCGCCTGGCGA
>Ga0315284_10018050_pt1 | contig 9999 bp, 5 predicted proteins | sample YL17G09_16_MG_FD_203696 | JGI IMG/M metagenome (GOLD analysis project Ga0315284, IMG submission 203696) | Sediment microbial communities from Yellowstone Lake, YNP, Wyoming, USA - YL17G09_16 | ecosystem: Environmental > Aquatic > Freshwater > Lake > Sediment | place: USA: Wyoming | collected...
GACGACGACGACGACGACGACGTCGGCGACGAGGCACCGCTGCTCCTCTTCTTCTGTTTCTCTCCTTCCATTTTCGCCCCTTGCCCTCCCCCAAAGGACCACGAGAGGCTCGCAAATGACGGTCGCGGTCCACCGGTGATCATCCTGAATGTGGGAAGAGATCGCAGAGCCTCGACGGCGGCGTCGAGGGGGTGCGAAGACGACACGGGCAACGATGGCGACATCGAATCGAATGCCTTCTCTTCGATCATCATCGACGGAGGAAAGTCATCGCCGTGGAGAGCCTCTGCGCGCTTCTTCGGACGTGCAAGGCGAGGCATGCATGCGATGTGATTTGTGGTCCCTGATGCCCTCTGAATTGAAACCAGGTCCCCAAACTGGGGAGAAAGAGGTGAAAGTCTGAAAGGAAATTTTGAACTGCGTCCTGGATCGAGGCGTCGGTGCCGCAGTTTTTCTTTTTTTTTACTCTCCTTGATTCCCTCTATTCTCTCTCAACCCCTGTTTTTTTTCTCTCTCCCTACTTCTCTCTCGCGGATCATCTCTCTTTCCTCTCTATTCAGGGTTTCGGGGGCATCGGCGGTGGAGGAGGAGGGGCCTTGAAGACGCGGCCGCCGCCGGCAGAGGCCCTGGGGGGCGACGCCGTGAGGGAGATGGCTTGAGAGACCTCGCTCGCCTTGCCGAGGAGCGACGGCGGCGGCGGCGGCGGGTCTTGCGCTTCTTCCTCCTTCGCGGCAGGAGCAGGAGCAGCAGGAGCAGGAGGAGCAGCAGGAGCAGCGGGAGGGTCTCGCGCCTTTGCCTCGGCCTCTTTTTCCTCCCGCTCCTGCTTCTCTGGCTCGGCAGGAGGAGCGGCGACAGAAGCAGCAGCGGAAGGAGCCTCGAAAGCGGCAGGCTTCTCTTCCGCTGCCGCAGCACCAGCGACCTCGACCTCGCTCTTCTCCTCCCCCTCTTTCTCCTCCTCTTTCCCTTCCTTCTCCCCCCCTCCTCCCACTTCTTCGGGCTTCAGGCGCGAGCCGGCGCTAACAGCAGCAGCAAACTCCCCGCCGCTTTCTCCTTCTCCTCCGGCGGCACCAGCCACCGGAGTCCTCGGCAGCGGGCTCCCGAGGCTCCCGCTCTGAAGCCGCGCCGCCCGCGCGCCGGCCACGGCCTCCTTCCTCGCCGCGGCCTTGCGCTCCCTCTCGGCGTCTGCCGCGGCCAGCGCCTCGGCCCGCGCGATCTCGGCCTCGGCCTTGTCGACCAGCGACAGGAAGTCACGCACGACGCGCAGGACTTTCGCGGGGTCGCCCTCGTCAAAGTCCTCGCCGAAGAACGCCGCGGCCTTCCTCAAGGCTTCCAGAGTCTCGGCGGCCGCCTCGTCGGCGGCCGAGAGCTGCGCGCGGGCCGAGGCGTGGAACGAGGCCATAGCGTCGGAGAAGGAGCGGTTGGCGAGCCTGATGACCGCGGCGTGGAGCTCGTCCTTTTCTGCCGGAGCGTCGGCAGGATGAGAAGGTCTCCCCTTGTTGTTGCCTCCCTTCTTTCCCTCGTCGGCGTCGGCGACGCCCGCGGCCACGAGCAGCTCCCTGTCGACCCGTGACAGCCCGGCCCTCGCCTCCGCGATGAGCGCCCTCACGGCGCCGAGCTGCACGTTCGCCGCGGGACGCACGCAGGCGAGGCCCAAGGTCAGCGAGGCGACCGCGCTGCGGTCGCGGCGGCGCCGCTGCCTCCTGAGCTTGAGCTCGGCGGGCGACGGCGGGGGCGGGAGGTTTGCCCTCTTCGGCGTCGCCGTCGCCGTCGGCGTCGAGGTCTTCTCTCCCTCCTCCTCTTCGTCTTCGCTGTCGTCGCTGTCGCTCCCGCCCTCGGCCTTCAGCATCTGCTTCAGCACGAAATGCAGCAGTGACGTCTTCCTGTCCACTCCCTTGACGTCCGCCAGCTTCAGCAGCGACTCGAGCTTGAATCCGCACGCCTGCCCGCGCGCCGTGCCCGCGTTCATCTCGTTGCCGACAGCGAGCACGGCGGCGAGGACGTCGCCGAACGCGCCGCAGTCGACGAGGGCCTCGGCCGCTTGTTTCAAAGAGGCGAGCTGGTCCGAGGCGCGCGTGAGCGTGGCGCCGCAGGTGCGGGCGAAGGCGACGCAGGCGATGCGCTCCTGTGGTCGTGTTTCGTTCGAGTTTTGAGGTCGAGGTGAGTTTTTTTCCTTTTTTTTCTTTTTTTCCCTCTTCGTTGAGACATGCCACGCTCTCTTTCTCTGCCTCTCTCTCTCTCTCTCTGACCCCCAGTCTCCCCCCACCCACCCCCACCACACCCTTCATTCTCACCTTGAGCCTCGGGATGTCCATCACCTCCAGGAAGTAACGCTCCACCGTCCCCAGCAGCGCCGGGTCGCAGACGCCGCGGTGCCTCGGGTGCTCCCCCTTCAGGTAGAGCCTGAGGTCGCGCCGCTCGGAGTCCTCCGGCACCGCCCGCGCGAGCGCCGACAGCTGCTCGACCGACAGCGCCTCGGCCTCGGCTCCCTTGAGCGTCAGCAGGGCCTCCTTGATGGCCGCAAACGGCATGCGGATGCCGGCGAGCTCGATGCAGATGTTGTGCGCACGGCGGTGCTCCACGAGCTGGATGGCGGCGAGCGGCGCGGTGCTCTTGTCGGCGGCGTCGCCGGCGAGCTTTGCCGCCGCCTTCGACTCCATGACGCGGAAGAGGGCCTCGAGCGCCGCCATGTCGAGCTCCAGCGGGGGACGCGACGACGCGGTCGCCCCTCCCTTTTCGCCCCCGTCGGCCTGTGCCCTCCCCTCGCCCCCCTGCTCCTCCTTCTTCTGCTGCCTCCTGCTCCTCCTCGTGTCGGCGGGCGAGGCGCCGCTGGCCGCGGCGGCGAGGACGGCGGCGGCCCGCTCGGCCGCCCTCTCCCAGACGGTCCCGGCCGCCGGGGCCCTGATCTTGTCCCAGTGGAGGGGTTTGAGCCTGCGGTTGGGGTGGTGGGAGCCCGGGAAGGGCGGCGGGACAGGAGCGTTGGAGAGCTTCCCGCCGGGCGGCGGCGGCGGCGGCGGCGGCGGCGCTCCGCCGGCGACTCGGCCTCCGGCTCCGATCGCGCCCCTCGGCGGCGGGGGCGGGGGAGGAGGAGGGGCTCCTCGGACGGAGCGAGGCTTGACTCCGGGCCCAAGAGGAGGCGGGGGAGGCGGCGGAGGCGGGGCGGTCGTTCGCCTCCCTCCTGCGGCTCCTCCTCCCGGTGCTCCGGCCGGTTTCGGCGGCGGCGGCGGCGGAGGAGGAGGCGCCGCCGTCGCTCTCCGGCTGCCGCCCGAAGCGCTCGGAGCGCTCCCCGCCGGCTTCGGCGGCGGGGGAGGAGGCGGGGGCGGAGCGGCGGTCGCGCGCCTGCTTCCAGAAGAGGCAGAGGGAGGAGGGGGAGGCGGGGGCGGTGCTGCTGCGGTCGCGCGGCGGCCGCTTCCAGAAGAAGAGGAGGAAGTAACGGCAGCGGCAGCGGCAGAGGGGCCCGACGCCGACGCGGCAGCAGCAGCAGCAGCAGCAGCAGAGCCCGACGCCCGGGAGAGCAGGTGCCGCTCGAGCCTCGCTGCCGACTCCGGGTCGAGCCTGACCCCCCCCCCTCCCCCTCCGGAATGAGAGGAGCGGCGGCGCTGCACCTGCTTGCCCCCGACGAAGACGACCTCGACGTCGTCGTCGCCGCCGCCTCCCTCTCTCGCTGACGACGGAAAAGAAGAAGAGGGGAGCATCTCGCCGAGCGCGAGCAGCTCCTCGAGGCTGACTCCCGGGGGGAGCTGCACCAGCAGCCTCCCTCCAGAGGGGGGGGCTGGAGCGGAAGCGGAAGAGGAGGAAGCGGAGGGCGCTCCTCCTCCAGCCACCGGAGCGGAAGCGGAAGCGGAGGAAGCAGGGGAAGGCCGGGCGGCGACAGCGGCGGACGGGTGCTCCCCGGGGAGGGCGAGGGTCCGGGCCCGCGGGTCGAACTCGAGCACCAGGCCCCCCGCTCCTCCCGCCCCCGCTCCGGCGGCGGCATGAGCGGCAGGAACGGAGGGAACCGCGGACCCGGCAGCGACGGCGTCGGGGGCGCGCCGCTGCCAAGGGCCGTCGCCGCCGCCGCTCGCTTCTCCGCCGCTGCTGTAGAGAGAGCCCGCCGCCGCGGCTGCGATGGCGGCGGCGTTGGCAGTCGAGCAAGGGACGGGAGCAGCCCCGGCAGGAGAGGGCCCGAAGCGCGACGGGGCGAAGCCGCGCCCCGCCGAAGCCGCTGCGGTCCCGGCTCCCGCTCCTCCGACCCCGGTTCCGACTTCCCCTCCCGGTGTCGCCATCGGGGAGGCGGAGAAGAACCTGCCGCTGCTGCTCGGATCGGGGTCGCCTTCGCCGGAGCCGCCGCCGAGGTCGCCCTCGTCTCGCGCGGTGAAGAGGGAGGCCGGTGAGCAAGGCGTCGACATCGCCGGGGAGGCTGCGACGGCGGCGGCGACTCCCAGAGTCCTCGCCGCGCTCGTCGCCGGCGTCGTCGCCGGCGTCTGCGGTCTCGCCTCGCCTCCTTCCCCTTCCTCTCCTTCCCCTCCTTCTCCCTCGACCCTCTCGGCGTTGCTGGTCAGGCGCAGGGAAGCGACGCGCTCCGTGAGGGCGCGAGAGTGCGCCGCCAGCAGCGCCGCGGTGGGCCCGTGGAGGGCGCCGGCGCCGCCGAGCGGCGGGAGCTGCTGCTGCTGCTGGGGAGGAGGCGGCGGCGTCTCGAGGGAGGCAAAGGGGTCCTCTGCTCCGGTCGCCGCCGCCTCCCCGCTCCCGCCCCCGAGCACGGCCGCGGCCTTGGCGAACAGCGCCGCGGCCTCGGCCTCTAGCCTCGCGGCGTGCGAGGCGTGCTGCTGCTGCCGCTGAGGCTGCGGCTGCGGCTGCGGCTGCGGCTGCGGCTGCGGCCGCGGCGGAGGAGGCGGGGCTTCCTCCCCAGCGGCGTCCTCCGCCGCTGGTGCCGCCGCCGCCGCCGCCGCAGCCGCAGCCGCCGCAGTCCCAGCCCGGGCCTCGGCCCTCCCCGCGGCCCTCGCCACCAGCCTCTCGAGCTCGCTCCTTCCCGGGGCCCACGACTCGGCCGCGTCGCGGGCCGCGCCCAGGAACTCGTCCCAGTCGCCGGCGCGCCGGACGTCGAGCCCGGCGCGCAGCGGCGGCGGCGACGGCGGCGCCGGCGGGGGAGGGGGGGTAGGAGCGGCGGCGGCGGCGGCGGGGGGAGCGGCAGCGGGTTCCCAGTCGTCTCCGTCCTCCACGTGGTTCCCTCTGCCGCTGCCGCTGCCGCCGAGGAACGGGAGCCTCGACAGCCCTCGGTGGAGCCTCCCCGCGGCGGCGGCCGCGGCGGCGTTGCGGACGCCGACGGCTTCCGGGTTGAAGGGGTTGGGCCCGGGGGGCCTCCAGGGGCGCGATGACGCCGCGGACGCCGCCGCCGCCGCCGCCACCGAAGCGGAGTCGAGGGCCGCGGCGGCCGCCATGGAAGAAGGGGAAGAGGAAGCGGAGGCGGCGCGAGCAGCAGCCCCGCCCCCGGGAGGGGAAGCGGCGGCGCTTGCCCGCACCGGAATCCATTCGTCGTCTGCGGCAGCGGCGTCGCCCTCGGCGGAGGAGGCCGCGCTGCCAGGGCCCCGGCGGGGCTGCGCAGCAGCGCCGAAGAAGCCTGCGAGCTCGGCAGTCGAAGAATACGAGGAAGCAGCAGCAGCAGCAGCAGCGTTCCTGCTTCCTCCGCTGCCGCCGGCACCGCGGTTCCAGGCCGCTCTACTGCCGTTGCCGGCCGCGGCGATCCCGGAGGCAAGCCTCGGTACCAGGCCCAGGGCCTCCGCCGCGGCGTCCAGGGCGGCCGCGGAGGCCATCAGAGCGTCGACGGATCGGCCCCTGGGGGTGGGGTTGCCCGGAGTCGGAGGCAGTGGGTGCGCCCGATGGGGCCTGCCCGCGGCACGCGCGGAGGCCGCTGCGGCAGAGGCCAGGGCCGCGGCCCTCGCCGCGGCGACGCCGGCCTCTCCGGGAAGCGTGTGCGCCATGGAGACCATCCGGGAGACGGCGGGCCGACTGCTGCTGCGGCCTCCGCCGCCGCCGCCGGGGCCCAGCTCCGGGGAGAGGCGGCGGGCGAGGAGGCGAGCGGTGTCGGCGTCGGCCGCGGCGGAGGGAGAGCGAACGGCGTCGGCGGCAGCTGTGTTCGCTCCCGCCCTCCTCTGCGCTGCCGACAGCGCCGCAGCAGAGGCGGCGAGGGAGGAGGAGGCAGCAGCAGGGACGGAGCTCGAACTCGAAGAAGAAGAGGGGGCGCCGTTCTCGAAGAGGTAGGCGTGGTGGCGGACAAGCAGCTCGGCGAGCGCGGCTGCTCGCGCGGGCGCGTCGCCCGGCGGCGGCGGCGCATTCCCTCCGCCGCCGTCGCTTCCTCCGGCGACGACCAGCCCCGGGAGCAGCGACGGGACCAGCGCAGCCCCGGCCTCCGCGGCGCTCATCGCGCCCAGCGACACCAGCGACGCCCCCAGCGCGGAGGCGGAGGCGAGGCACGCGCGCCGCTCGGCGGGCAGCCTCTCGAGAACGAGCAGCGTCACGTAGAGCCTCGTGGGCCCCCCGGCGACGGCGGCCGCCATGAGGAGCTTGTGGCGGAGGGCGCGCGGGAGCAGGGAGCCGCCGCCCGGGAGGCGGGCGGCGAGGGAGAGGGCGGCGGCGGCGAGGGCCCGCGCGGGCGGGGCGGGAGAGGACGGAAGGGAGGTTTTGCCCCCGCCGCCTCCGTCGTCGCCGTCGTTGTCTCCGTCGAGGGCTTCGGGGGACGCAATCAATACATCAGCGAGCGCCGAACCGACCGATTCCGGGGCCGGCTTGGACAGGGCGGCGGCGACGTCACGCGGGTCGGAGGCGGCTGCGTGTTTTTTTTGGAGGGGGGAGGAAAAGAGGAGGGGGAGGAGGTCGAGGTGAGCGCAGGAAAGACGAGGTGCGACGGAAAATTGAAATCGCCTCTTTTTCCTCCCTCAGCTCGTCTTTGGCGCCTTTGGCCTTCCCCGCAACAAAGGCTTGTTGGTAATTCGAAAGAGACAGTCCCAGAGGCTACGACAGTGACGTCTCTCGTTCGCCGCGCCGCGCAAGTGCCAAAAAAGACTATCGGAACGGGCGCGAGCGGCGCTTTTTGAATCCGGATTGCTCCCCGCGACAGGTGCAGGAAGCAATCGAAAAAACAAAATTGCGTCGCTCCAAAACCCAAAAACTCTTGCTCTCTCTCTCTTCTTCTCACCGGCATCTCGCAGCAGCCTGTGCACCGCCCGTAGCGCCGCGAGCACGGAGGCCTCGCCCTCGGTGTCGGCGGCATCGGCGCGCGCCTGGGCGCGCCTGGCCTCGCGGCGCTGGAGGTCGGCCGCGAGCTCGCGCCGGGCGTCGAAGAGCGTCGTCGTCGTTGGGCCTGACGTCGTCGTCGCACCCGTCGCCCCTCGAGCGCAGATGCAGCTGCTGCTGGTGGCGTCTTCGCCCCACGTCGCTGGGGCGCCCGTTGCGATCCCCGGACCCGTCCCCTTCGCCGCCGCAGCCTTCAGGCGGGAGAGGTTGAGGAGTGGAGGAAGGCGTTTCCCCTCCATGTTTGCTTCTCTCTCTCTCGAAGCGAGAATTGGGAAACCGAAAAGATGAGAGAGAGATTTGAAGTTTATTTTTCCGCCTTCGTTTCTTTCGTTCTTTCATGTTTTTACCGAAATCGGCTCACTGCAGTAGGGACACTCGCCGCGGAGCACACCCCCTCCACCTCCGTCGCCGGCCCCCGCGCCGCCCCCCCTCCCTCCGCCTAGGCCGCCGTCTCCCGCTGCCGCGATAAGCCACTCGCGCAGGCAGGAGGCGTGGAAAGGCCTGCCGCACCTCTCGTTCTCGCAGCTGACGCCGGGCAGCGAGGACGCGTCGGAGGTCGAAGCCCTCGCCGTCCCAGCCCCGCCTCGCTCAGCTCCCCCTCCCCCGTCCTCGCCTCCGCCTCCGTCGCCATCGTCGCCGTCGAGCCTGTAAGCGCAGCAGATGGCGCACTCGGCGCCGTCGCCCAGCCCGACGACGGGCTCCCCCTCTCCTCCTCCCCCTCCTCTTCCCTCCGCGCCCGTTTCCGCCGCGGCGCCGCCGGGCTTTCGCGGCAGCCGCCACTGCTGCTGCTGCTGCCGCTGCCGCCCCTCCCCCTCCAACGAAAGCAGCGCCTCGAGGTTCTCCACCGCCGCCCTGCTCGCGTCCCAGCAGCCACGGAGGCGCTCCCCCCCCCTCGAGCCGCTGCTCGCCTCCGCGGCCTCCCGCAGCGGGGCCACCAGCGCGTCGGGGCCCAGCCAGCCCGAGAACCTCGGCGCGGGGAAGAAGCGAGCGGCGGGGGCGGCGGAGGAGGAGGAGCAGGCCGCGGAGAAGAAGGTCGCGAAGTCGACCTCGACGCTCGCCCTGCCGCCGCCCGCCGCGGCAAGCCTCCTCGAGGTGCGGGCCCTCGGGGCCGGGAGCGGGGGGTCGAGGACCCAGGCCGCGGCGTCGAGCTGGTCGAGGGCCGCAAAGGCCGCGGCGGCGGCGCGCGAGGAGGCCGCGGCCGAGAGCCACGTGAGGACGTCGTCGACGGTCGACGCCCTCGCCTTCGATCCCGGTCCCGCCGCCGTGGCCCCTGCCGCCGCCTCCGCCTCTGCCGCCGCCGCCGTCGTCATCTTCGTCGTCGGGTCGCTCTTGCTGCTCGTGCTCCAGTCGCCGCCGCCGCCGCCGCCGCGCTCGCCCGCCCTCCACCACGAGACGATCGGGAGGGCGAGCGGCGGGCGGAGGAGCGCACGCGGGAGGTCCACGGAGGCGACGCGCGGGGCGGAGCGCGGGAAGGTCGCCGGGTCGAGGGCGAGGGTGACGCGGAGAGGAAGAGGGGATGCGGGCGAGGGGGCCCGCCGCCCCGCCGCCGCCGCCGCCGCCTCCTCGCTCCGGACCGCGAACGAGAAGGAGAGCAGCGCGTCCCCCTCGCTCGCGCCCGCCGCCGCCGCCGCTGCCGAGGAAGCTGCTTCCCTCATCGCCGTCATGGAGCTCCAGGCCCTGGGCCCCAGCCTCTCAAGCAGCGCCGAGTAGAAGGCCGAGCGGGGAAGAGGAGAAGAGGAGAAGGAGGAGGGAAGGAGGGCGCGGCCGCTGCCGCTGCCGCCGCCGCCGGCATCGTCGGTGTCGTCGCCGTCGCAGTCGCCTCCTCTGCTCCTCCTCCTCCTCTTTTTCCTCCCGCCTCCTCCGCTTCCGCTGCCCCTCACGACCCCGACCGCCTCCAGCAGCGTCTTCAGCTCCGAGAAAAACTCCGACGCGTCCCTGGACTGCCTGAGCCTGGCAGCCACGGCGTCCTCGTGGACCCTGAGGGCGCGCTGGAGCGAGGGCGACAGCAGCAGGTGCGACGAGCGGAGGTTGGCGTTTTCGCCTCCATTGGCGTTGACGCTCGTTTGCGGCTCCAGTCGCAGCCACAGGTCTTCGCCGCTGGCGTCGCTCCCGACCCAGCCGGCGAAAGAGGGACAATTTTCATCCTCAGACGCGAGGAGGAGACGCGGAAAGGTCACAGAAGGGTGCGGCGGCGCCAATCCAGCCATCGTGATGACTTGAAACTTTCAAAGCGAAAAAGTAAAACTCTTTTTCTCAACCTCGACCTTTTTACCTCGAAGGGGGGGGGGGGACATCTCTCTCTTCTGCACGCTCTCTCTCACTGCACCCTCTCTCTTCTTCTTCTTCTCCTCCTTCTCTCCGTTGTTCTCTCTGCTGCTGTGCCCGTTTCGTCCTCTTCTCTTCTTCTCGACCATGGCCGCGCCAGAGCAGCTGATGCTGCAGACGGTGAGCGGTTTACAAAAAGAGAGAGAACGGGGTTTCGCTTTTGGGGGGGGCAGCAGAAGCGGGTTCTCGGTCTACGCACGTTGCTCTACGTTCGCGAGCTGCAGAAGAACCCCTATCGCAAGCACCGACTCTCGGGCACGCCCAACTGCTTCCGCCGCCGCCGCGGCGGCGCGACGGGCGGCGCAGCGGTAGCGTCGCGGGAGGAGGAGGAGGAAGGGCCCCTGTGCGACGCCGAAGTCGGGGACGAGCTGGTCTTCACCCGCAGGGGCGTGGACAGGGAGCTTTTTA
>Ga0315284_10018051_pt1 | contig 9999 bp, 2 predicted proteins | sample YL17G09_16_MG_FD_203696 | JGI IMG/M metagenome (GOLD analysis project Ga0315284, IMG submission 203696) | Sediment microbial communities from Yellowstone Lake, YNP, Wyoming, USA - YL17G09_16 | ecosystem: Environmental > Aquatic > Freshwater > Lake > Sediment | place: USA: Wyoming | collected...
ATATCTACTCCATTCCAGATTAGGGGACCCCTGGAACTAAAACTTGCAATAGCTGTTGAACAATTACCCTGTACTCCTATTTGTGAAGCTTTACAAGCAGCAGCAATAGTAATGGCTGTTCTAGCTGTACCTGGAGACGCAATAGTTGAATCGCCCCCTGAGTTACCAGCGGCAATAGTATGAACTACTCCCATAGCCGAAGAGTTATCTACAGCAAGACTTAAATCGTCATCTGGATTACCGCTTCCACCTAAACTCATACTGGCTACATCAACATGGTCGGCTGGATTACCATCATTATTAGGATCAGTTGCTCGTTGGATTGCTGAGAGAATGGCTGTAAAAGGACAACTGCCCCCTGAATTACATACCTTATATGCCAATATCTTGGCATCAGGAGCAACACCTTTTAAAAGGCCGTTGCCAGCAGCAGTAGCAGCTACATGGGTGCCGTGGCCATTGTCATCCATTGGGTCAGAATCATTATTAACAAAGTCATATCCCCCGATTACCTTACAGTTTGTACCAAAACAACCGCCCAAATCAGTGTGATTGTAATCAATACCAGTATCAATAATGGCGATGGTCTTGCCTACTCCTGTGATGGGATTACTATTTACATCAATTAGATTCCAGACATCCTTTGCTTTAATTTCATCTAAGGACTCATCTAAGAATATCTTGGCAACTCTATCTAGCTCAACCTTCTTAACCTTGGAGTCTTTTTTTAGCTTATCAAGTGTATTTTGGTCAATATCAGCTGAGATACCGTTAATAATCTCTAGGTTGTTCTTAATCTTACCTTTACCATTAGATACAAGACTGTTGATCTCATTCTTGGTGTTGGTAAACTCAGTCTTCTTATTGTTTCTGATGGTAACTGAGTCTTTTTGGTCAAAGTACTTACTATATGATTGGTTGAACTGGATAATTACTGGTACTGTTTCTTGCTTTTTCAGCTTTCTATTTACTGCTTTGTCTACCTTACCATCGTAACCATCAAAGTCATCAACAGTATGGATCTCAACATTTGGATTGTTTGCTGGCACAAAGGTGTCTACGCCTGTTTTGCCTTCAATTAATTCTAATGTCACTGGTCTATCTGTTTCTACTGTATAAATAGATCCATCGCTTAACGTAAGTGCAGTTGTGGTCTTTTCTCCTGTTGGGGCGCTTAACTCATTCTTAAATATCGCAAACTCCCCTTCCTTTAAGAGTACAGAGTTATTGGCTTTGGCCAGGTCTTCTGTAGAGGCTAGAGGTCCATAGGTCTTCTTCTGGTTTAAGGCACTAAGTACATTGGCTTGTTTAAGATAGTTTTCTGTTTGTTTTGTGAAGTACAGTAGTCCTGATGTGTATGCAACTACTGCAAGTACGACTAAAATAGAGCAAACTATTATAGTTTTCTTTGAGATCATGGTGTTATTCATGTTTTATTTAGTTTATTAGTATTAAATTAATATATTGTATCGCTAATATTGTTAATGTAGAAGCAAGGTTATCCACACCCAATCAAAAACCGCCCCATTAAGGGGCGGCTTGGTCATTTCTCATCACTAACGGCTTGATATCACACTTACAGTCTGGGAGGTACCTACATTACCTTTGGCATCATATGCCTTGGCTTGTAATTGATAGCTCTTGTTGGGAGGAGCCGGAACAGACCAGGTACAGTAATATGGAGCAGCTGTGTCAGTACAGGTTAGGGAGTTATTGACATAGAAGTCTACCTTGGTTACACCTACATTGTCAGTGGCATTGGCAGCAATGACAACAGATGACTTCCTTTGAACTGCATATCCATTAGGAGGTGATGTAATAGTTACAGTAGGAGGAGTGGTGTCAGAGGTAGATATGGCAACTGTTAGTGATACAGCATTGGATGTACCTACATTACCTGCTAGATCATATGCTTTGGCAGTCCAGGTGTGGGTGCCGTTGTTAGCTGAGGTAATAGACCAACTGTATGTATATGGAGCTAGGTTGTCTGTACCTTTAAGGGTTTGACCATCGTAGAAGTCTACCTTGGTTACTCCTACATTGTCAGTAGCAGTTACATTGATGGCTACAGTTGTAGCTGTATTAAAGGTTGTACCATTAGAAGGACTGGTAATAGATACTGTGGGAGGCGTGGTGTCTTGAGTTCCATTAGATACAGTTACAGATACTGTGGCAGAGATAGCAGTGTTGTTGGAGGTATCATAGGCTTTAGCATAAAGTGTATGAGATCCGTTAGTAGTTGAAGTAGAATTCCAGGTGATTGAGTAAGGATATGAGTTATCAGTACCAATTTGTATGCCTGAGTCTCGGTAGAACTCTACCTTAGCTACAGCTTTATCGTCTGAAGCATTAGCTGATACAGTTACATTACCTGATACTGTGGAACCATTAGTAGGTGAGGTCATAGAGACAGTAGGTGGAGTGGTATCAGGAGTAATAGCAACTGTTAGAGGTAGAGCTGATGATGTTCCTACGTTACCAGCAGCATCATAGGCTTTAGCTGTCCAGGAGTGGGTACCGTTGTCAGCTGAAGTGAATGACCAATTGTAATTATAGGGAGGGGTATCGTCTGTTCCTTTTTGGGTTTGCCCATCATAGAAGTCAACTCTGGTAACTCCTACGTCATCCGTAGCTGTGGCTGTAATGGTTACTGTCTGGGCTGAGGTATATGGAGGAGTACCTGAAGGAGGACTGGTAATGGACACAGTAGGAGGAGTGGTATCAGGAGGCGGAGGTGCACCGCCAACCGGTAACTGGAAGGTATATGATAAGGAGTTGTTGGAATTATCTGTTCCTTGAATCTTTAAGGTAATGATGGAGCCAACTGCCAGACCGCTGGGAACATTAGCTGTATATATACCATTTGTGCCTGACACGGTAAGAGGTGTGAAGTTAATACCGTCCAGAGAATATGAGGCAGCTCCAGTGGTCATTGTTCCTCCTATCGGATCTAAATCAAACTCTATTCTGTTGGTATATGCTTTGTCATATACTTCACTGCGAGCGTTGTTGGCAAAATAGTATAATCTGCTAATTGTCGGAGGGTTGGGATCGGCAAGTGAGGTGTCAAAACTAGTCAAAACGCTTCCTGTCATATCCAGTCCTTTGTTTTTATATGGAAAACTGGCACGGAACTCAGATAATCCTGCTTTTGGCAAATTAACCCAGGAAATAGGGACATTTTGACCGTCACCGAAAGGAACGGGAATAGCAGCCGCAGGAATTGTACTGCTAGCAACAAGGATATTGTTTTGATATACTCCGTATTTAAATGCTGGGTACTCCTTAAAAGAATAGTCCTGCCTGAGTATAGTAAAAATGGAATCATATCCTGGAGCATCATTGTATGTATAAAGAATGACAAGAGTTGGTGAAATTTTAAACCTAGCTGTCCAATACGAAGGCCCTAAGCCGTTGTATATTTTCTTCTCTGAGAAAGGTAGGAATCCATAAGAAGTCGGTCTTGTAGTGCTCCACCATCTTTGATAACTATCCCCTATTGAGAAATATGGTGTCCTATTATAAGAAGTTTCACAATAAAAATGCGCATTATCGCTAGGAATCAGAGAATAAATGGTTTGAGTTAGGGGAAGTGGTAATGTTTGGCCAGTGGTGTAAGCAGAAAGACACGACCAATTTTTCATACACGAGTATATATTAGCCATGATTCCCCCTGATTGCTGATCAACGTCGTATTGCATGTCCATGGTCTTAAAATCGCTAGGAGTATTGGTGAAGTTGATATTATTTTGAAGCCCGGTAGCTTCTCCGTAGAAAAAGTATTTTTTGGCTGCGGGAAGATAGCTCGGCCAAGGATATCTGATTGTGAATCGGTAATTAGTGCTAAAATTAGAAAAGTAATTAATTGAGTTGTTATAACTGGGTGTCATCGTATAAAATCCAATTGCAAAGGAACTGTTTGGTAAATACTCAAACGCGGCTACATAAAATCCTAGAGGTGACTGGTTTATTCCGTTTGAGTCGGTGGCAGTCATTTTTACTTGATTTTTGACTTCGCTTTTACTGACACTAATTGTAGTTATTTTTTGGTTCACAACAATATTCTCTTTAATATCAAAATATCGATAAAAACTAGTACTAGTACTATCAATTGTATAGGGTAGCCAAGCCATCGCATCATATGTTCCCAGTGAATTTAGATAAAAAGTAATTGGAAAAGAACCACCCTTATAATAACCTGTGGAATTTCGATTATGAATCCAGATATCTCCACTTTTCATAGAACCATCTGCATCTTGTACAATAAGTACATAAAACTTATTAAACTTTGTAGCAATATTTATGGTATTTGCGGTATTAATAAGATTAAGCATTCCATTATATGTATTATTAGCCAGGTTTGTATTATCAACATGCAGTGTTGAATTAACCGTAGTGCTAGAACCTGCTGCCACAGTTACAGATGAAGGCCCCTGATAGGTTACGCTTGTAGGATAAGCAGTAGAACTTATGCCAAGTGTCTGAGCTACATCTGTTCGTATATTGGTAACTGTTACGGATTTAACATCAGAAGTCCAACTAGAAAGACCTGGATCGTCCACTCCATAGTCAATCGAAGAAGGTTGAACAGTTATTGTTGGTTTAACAGTAATAGTGATTGGGATTACTCCTTTAAGCACATCGCTTTCTTTTAAAAGTATGCTACCAGAGTAAGTTCCTGCTTTTGCTATATCATTATCAATGTTTAATGTGGCTTGAAAGGTATCAGTAGTTTTATTAACTACCTGTAGCGTTGTTTTATTAGAAGAGATTGTGACTCCGCTAAGGTTTACTTGGAAACTGACAGTTAGAGTATTAATGTCAGCAACTAGTGGTGTTACTGAAAAACTCTGTTGAAAAGAATTTGTCTTTCGGATAGGGTCGCTTGTGATATTCCAGTAAGGGGGCGTGGCAGTGACTTTTGGTGAAATGGGTATAGCAGCTTTTAGATCAATCTCTCCAGCACCCTGAAAATCATAGCTTAAACCAAGGTTTTTGGCAGTACTCTTTAAAGTATTTTTTACTTGTTCAGGTGTATAACTGGGATATGCTTGTCTGACAAGAGCTGCCGCACCGGCAACATGAGGCGCAGCCATAGATGTACCTGATATTCTGTGGTGCTGGCTATCAAAACACGTAGTTCCTCCATAACTATCCCATCTGGCAGCACAAATCATTACTCCGGGTGCTGCAACATCAGGTTTCTTTATATCTACTCCATTCCAAATTAGGGGACCCCTGGAGCTAAAATCAGCAATGGCTGTTGTACAAGTAGGAGTGAGAACTCCAATTTGTGAAGCTTTACAGGCGGCAGCAATGGTAATTGCTGTTCTGGCTGTGCCAGGAGAACCTATTGTTGAAGGACCTGATCTCCCTGAATTACCAGCTGAAATAGTATGGACTACTCCAGCAGCAGAAGAATTATCTACTGCTAAGCTTTGCGAATCATCAGGATTGCCACCACCGCCTAAACTCATGCTTGCTACATCAACATGATCAGCTGAATTGCCATCTTGATTTGGATCAGTTGCCCGCTGGACAGCTGAAATAATTGCAGAATAAGATCCACTTCCACCTGAATTTAAAACCTTGTAAGCCAATATCTTGGCATCAGGAGCAACACCTTTAAGAAGTCCGTTGCCGGCAGCAGTAGCAGCAACATGGGTACCATGACCATGATCATCCATGGGATTAGAGTCATTATTTACAAAATCATATCCCCCAATGACCTTACAGGTAGGACCAAAACAACCTCCTAGATCAGTATGGGTATAATCAACACCTGTATCAATAATGGCAATTGTCTTGCCGACGCCGGTGATAGAATTACCATTAACGTCAAATAGATTCCAGACATCCTTGGCTTTTATTTCATCTAATGATTCATCCAGGAATACGTGTGCTACCCTGTCCAATTCAATACTCTTTACCTTTGAATGTTTACTCAGTTTGTTGAGCGTGTCTAGATCAACATCAGCTGATATTCCGTTGATGATTTGTAGTTCACCTTTTTGTTTACCTTTACCCTTGGTGATGATGTTGTTGATTTCATCTTTTGTGTTCTTAAACTCGTTCTTCTTGTTAGTTCTGGTGGTAGAAGTGTCGTTGGGGTCATAGTACTTCTTGGTAGACAAGTTAAACTGAATGATAACAGGTACTATTTCTTGTTTCTTGAGCTTTCTATTTACTGCCTTGTCTACCTTACCGTCGTAACCGTCAAAATCATCAATCTGGTGTATCTCAACATTAGAATTGTTGGCTGGTACAAAGATATCTACACCTGCTTTTCCTTCAATTAATTGTACTGTCATTGCTTTATCAGTTTCTACTGTATAGATTGATCCATCACTTAAGGTAAGAGCAGTTGTAACCTTTTTGCCTGTGGAAGTACCAAACTCATTCTTAATTACTGCAAACTCCCCTTCCTTTAAGGCAACCATGTTGTTGGCTTTGGCCAGGTCTTCTGTAGAGGCTAGGGGTCCATAGGTTTTCTTCTGATTTAAGGAAGTAAGTACGTTTGCCTGCTTAAGAATGTTTTCAGTTTGTTTAGATAGGCTTAGCAACGCTGTTGTATATACTATTACTGCCAGCAATGCTAAAACAGAGCAAATTATTAAAGTTTTCTTTGAGATCATATAGTTATTCATGTTTTGTTTAGTTAGTTAGTACTAAATTAATATATTGTATCGCTAATCAATTGAATAAAGAAGCAAGGTTATCCACAACCTAACTAAAAGCCCGAGAGATTTGGTCTCGGGCCAGTTCTTAACAGAATAATTCTAGAATCTATCTGGTTGCTGTCACATTAACCACTGCAGATGTTCCCATATTACCCTTGGCATCATATGCCCTGGCTTGTAATTGGTAGCTCTTGTTGGGGGTACTTGGTACAACCCAGGTACAGTAATACGGAGCAACAGTATCAGTACATTTCAAAGCGCCGCTGACATAGAACTCTACCCTAGTAACACCTACATTGTCAGTACTGGTAGCTGCGATCACAACAGTGGATTTTCTCTTTACAGCATATCCGTTAGGAGGGCTGGTAATGGATACTTTAGGAGGTGTGGTGTCTGCAGGAGCATTGTATACAGTTACAGTTATGGAGGCAGAAGTAGAACTGTTGCCCGCTGCATCGTATGCCTTGGCATATAGTGTATGGGTGCCATTAGCAGCTGTGGTTGAATCCCAGGATATGGAAAATGGGGTAAGAGGATCACTACCTATTTGAATAGCTGTGTCTCTGTAGAACTCTACCTTAGTAACACCTTGATTATCAGTGGCATTAGCAGAGACAGTGACACTACTACCTGATACAGTAGAACCGTTAGTAGGAGCAGTCATAGTAACAGTAGGAGCTGTGGTATCAGGGGTAATAGCTACATATAGGATGACTGGTGTTGAAGAAGCATGATTGCCTGCTGCATCAAAGGCTGCAGCTACCCAGGTATGAGTGCCATTGTCTGTGGCAGTAAATGACCAACTATAGCTGTAAGGATAGCTTGGGTCAGTTAATTTGTAGACTCCATTATCATAGAAAGCAACATAACTGACACCTACATCGTCTGTAGCAGTAACATTAATGGGTATGGTTGCTGGTGAATAATAGCTGGTGCCATTTGAAGGACTAGTAATGGTTACTGTAGGTGGAGTGATATCAGTAGTTGAGATAGAAACTGTTACTGTTACTGGACTTGATGTTCCTACATTACCAGGAGCATCAAATGCTTTGGCAGTCCAGGTGTGGTTTCCATTGTCAGCAGAGGTGATTGACCAATTGTAGCTGTAAGGAAAGGTGGGGTCTGTGTATTTAAATGTTTGTCCATCATAGAAATCTACCCTGGTTACACCAATATCATCTGTGGCAGTGACTTGAATGGGTACGGTTTGAACAGAAGTGAATAGCTGGTTGTTAGTAGGATAAGTAATGAATACAGAGGGTGGGTTGGTGTCAGAGGCTTGGATATCAACAGTTAATGTCACAGTTGGAGAGGTTGAGGAATTATTTGCTGCATCATATGCCTTGGCAGTCCAACTGTGAATACCGTTCTGGGCACTAGTAATAGCCCAGTCATATGTATATGGTGCATTAACGTCACTACTCTTTAAGGTTGTGCCGTCATAGAAGTCTACCTTGGTAACACCTTGATTGTCTGAAGCAGAAGCAGTAATGGTTACTGTTCTTACATCAGTGTATCTTGTACCAGTAGGAGGATCTGTAATGGAGACTGTTGGTGGCGTGGTGTCAGGTGGTGGCGGTGCGCCTGCTGCGGTAAAGGCTTTGATACACACATTTCGGTTAGTATAATAAGTAGTTAAATCAGTCCAGGATGTACCAGCGCTGCTGATATAGCTTTGTCCAGCACTGGCGGTAGCTTGGGAAGAATAACCTTGAATTTGGGACTCCAAAGGCACTGGATAGTTATACCCAGGAGTAGTTAGCTTAACTACCACTGAAAATTTATGACCTGCAGTTAAGGCAACATTATTATTAATTAGTTTTATAGTATGATAACCAGGTATAGCTATAGTACCTGTAAGGGTTTTTGCTGGCCCTGCTGCATTAATTGGCCCACTGGTTGGATCGAGGTGTATTTGTACTTCATAAGTAGAATTGGCTGCTGGAGTATAGAAGGATATTGCTGCTAAAGATTCGTCAGCAACAGCAGTGAAAACATTAGCAAACCATGCTGTATAGCCACTATAACCCAATGAATTCGTCCATCCTAAAGGATCATAGTCATATTTACGTGCATAGTTACTAGTATCTTCTGCAGTAAATAATGTATTATCAAAACCAATGTTTGAATCATAGTAAGAAATATAGAAAAATCCGCTTGCACCCCATGTTGCTCCCCAACTGTTTTTAATTAAGAATGCACCGTTACCCGGAGGAGCAGTGGTAAAGTTGTTTGCTGAATAATTGTCATCCCATCCAATAATAGTAATGGCATGATTTGGCGCGGCTGTCCCATTATAATAATAAGCTTTATTAGTTGAGTTATAGTATGTTGAGCTCCAATAAAATACTGAATATATGCCTCCATTACTATATACAGCGTTCTTAATATTCTTATTGTCTAAAGAACCTGATCTATCAGGAATAAAGTATACATCCTGAACATGCTTTCTAGTTGTAAGATTGTCAGGAGAAATATTACTAGATGCATTATATGGATCGTCTGCTTCACTGATAGGACCTGCCCAACGAGCTAAATAAGCTGTACTAAACGAAGAATTACCTCCTGAACAGTGACCAAAATCAAATCCACTTTTGTTTTTTAAGTTGTTCTCCGAGAAATCCCAATTTTGAGCAGTCAATAAATAGGATTCTAATGATCCGTAAGTACCAAATGCCCAACAAGAACCACAAGCGCCCTGATCTTTAACTGAACTTACCCTGCCAGAAGAACGCAGGTCAAAGGTGGCAGGGAGAGTACTGGTTCCTACTGTTCCTCCTCCTTCACCGCCTCCTGTGGCGCCACTCTTGATATTAGCGAAATCGCTCTTCTTAAATTTAATTCCTTTAAGATGGGATTTATCTATGGGTGATGGTATTAAACCTGTTCCCTTATTGCCATTATTCTTTGGATCAGTTATTGGAAACTTCTTATTCTTTGCTTCTACAAAATCTTTGTTTAAGGGTGCTTCGATGGGTTCTGGCCCACTAGAAACCTTATCCAATAATGTAGCAGTAAGGCCAGAAGAGCTAGCCAGAATACTCTCATACTGCTTGATATTAAAAAGACAAACAGCTATTAGGGCAACAGCTACTGTAATGATTATTGTAAAAGCTAATGATCTTGATATGGGTTTTCTTAAGTCTTCCATATACATATATATTATTTATTTGATTAATTATTTACTGAACCTTTAATTATGCATTAGAAATGCATTAAATTATTATAGTATAACCTATTCAGCAAATTAAGTTATCCACAAGCAAAAAGAAAAGCCCGAGAGATTAGTCTCGGGCTTTTTGTTTCCTTGATTCATTCA
>Ga0315284_10018052_pt1 | contig 9998 bp, 6 predicted proteins | sample YL17G09_16_MG_FD_203696 | JGI IMG/M metagenome (GOLD analysis project Ga0315284, IMG submission 203696) | Sediment microbial communities from Yellowstone Lake, YNP, Wyoming, USA - YL17G09_16 | ecosystem: Environmental > Aquatic > Freshwater > Lake > Sediment | place: USA: Wyoming | collected...
AATACCGCCACGTTCAAAATCCCAGACATCAGAATAATTGTGACCAAAGGGATTCCCAATATAGCTAACCTTGCCCTTAGTCTGTCTTTTATGGAAATGTCCGGAAAATACTAATTCTTGATGCTTAAAGTGGTCTGCATTAAGAGTTCCGTGATCGGGCATCTCCACTGAGGCATTCATCTTAAAGCCCGGAAGCTCCAAATGACCAAATAAATATTTTGTCTTTATATCAGCAAGCCCCTTCCACTCCTCTTCAACCAGCCAGGGTATGAGGGCAACATCACCCACAATCATTGGTTTGTCAACTAAAACTATATTAGGAAATTCACTACCTACTACCATAGAATGAATTTCTCTCTTTTCTCGATAAAAGAGGTCATGATTTCCTACCATAATATAAGTTGTCTTAAAGGCAGAATTTAGCTTCCTTAAGGCCTGCATGGTATAGTCGAGTGTCAGGATATTGATATTTGACCTGTGGTGATGCCAATCGCCTAAGAATAGGCAAGTATCAGCCCCACGAGATTTTGCCTCGGCAATTAACCAATCAATGAAGTCTAGACAGTCCTGATTGTGTTCAGCAGAATTATGTCTAAGTCCAAAATGAATATCAGTGAAGCAAACAACTTTCTCGAATAGATTATTCGTGAGCATCTTTTGCTGCTTCCTGTGCATCCTCTCTTAGGCGCCTAATTTCGCCCTCAACAGCCAACTGCCTCGAAAAGCTCGGACTTGCACCGCTGTCGATTAGCAAGTCATCACGTAAGTCCTGATTCTTCTTTTCGAGATTTAGCACTCGTGTAAAACTGTTTTGCAAGGATTGCGTGTAATAAGAGAATGGATTATCACTTTTCGATTCGTCAAACTGTAATCCCATCTGCGCAAGTTGGAGTAATGCCTGTCCCTTCATTTCATCAATGTAGGTATAGCCACGCCAGTTGCCGCGCTGGCCATATTTGTTCACCATAAGAATGAACATCTTGGCAAGCTTGTTTGTAATGCTGCCACGCTCTAGATTAAATTTTCCATTCTTGGAATGTGAACGACCAACCTCTTTCGCTGCACCGTTCTCAATGATGTAATGCTTAAAGGGGAAGAAATTTAACTTAACATGATTGTCTGCAACACTTTTTGGATTCTTTTTTCTGCCAGGTGCAAACGGAATGTGTTCAAATGTGAGAACTCTAAATACAAGATCGTCAACTAAAATTGTGTCAGGCTTCACTTTAAACTCTGAAAGTTTTGGCCTATCTGGGCGACTTGCAACAGCAGCTTCAAACGCAGTTACACCCATTCTTGCTGCCCTTGTTATCTTACCTTTTTCCTGTACCTCGGATAGATAAATTTCTTGAATGTTTTCTACAATAACATCGTAGTCGCCGTATTTAGGATCAATATATTCTGAAAAAGAATTCTTGCTGCGATGAATTTCTTTAAGCATATCCTTATTGTTGAGATAGTTTACTTTCTTAACCGGAATCATCACGGGTACTTCCGGAATGTCTAGTAGGTCTTCGTCGTCTTCGATTTGATCATTCATTAAGATCTTCTCCTTTAAAGGGTTTTGTACAGTGTAACACAAAGAAGTTCAATGGTCAAGGGGTTCGTAATTAACATGTGTGTTTATAGTCAAGATAAATAAGAAGATAGGAGACTTTCCGCATGCCACAACAAGACTATAGAGCAAGATTACAGCCTAAGGATATGAGCCGGGCTACGACTATTCTTGGCCCACGTGATAACACAAATATATTATTTCCCCTGTACTCTACTCGCGGTGTGCTTTTTCCATATACTCCAGCAATTGTTACTGGTAATGTTGCTGAATATGATAAAAGCAGCTTCACTCATACCATCTACGATTACAATGCCTACATTCGCTCATATCCAAAACCCATAAGTATTACAGCCGAATTCACAGCGCAGACAACGGATGAAGCACTATATTTATTAGCGGTCATCCACTTCTTCCGTGCAGTTACGAAATCATATTTTGGAATTACACCATATAACAGAGCCGGTACTCCGCCACCTATTTTATTATTTAATTACCTTGGTGAATTTCAATTTAATAATGTTCCAGTGTTACCAAAGTCCTTTGATTTTACATATCCTGCAGATATTGACTATGTGCCAGTGAATACAGCTGGATACAGTTATTCGACGACGGGAAACGAAATGGTTAACCTGCCTGCAAATTCCTCAAATGGATTCTCATATGTTCCAACACATATGACTGTTAGCATCGAACTCGAAAATCAGTACGTACCCATCAAGCTTAGAAATGAATTTAACCTCGATGAATTTAGATCTGGTAAATTAGTTGGCAAGGGATATATTTAATGGCACAAAATTCAAAAGACACAAGTCAATATCTGTCTACACCTGTTAAAAACTGGTACCTGGATCTTTGGGTTCCGAGAACTGTTACCAAAAGTGACTTTGATAAAATTATAATAATTCCGCCAGCATACGATCAGCGCCCTGATCTACTGAGCCAGGAAGAATATGGCACACCGAGACTATGGTGGGTTTTCTGTCTCAGAAATCCAGATCTAATGATTGACCCAATTAATGATTTTGTGGCTGGACTTGAAATATTTGTACCATCAAACGTATTGAACCAATAATGGCTGATAAAGAATTCATGGCGCCACGTCGTGGTGGCACAGCAACTGAGCAACGTCTTTCGGCGAGGGTAGCAACAACTGACGGTACCAGAAATGATGCCGGGTATGGTCGTGGCGGCCAAGGCGGACCAACAGCAGTAGAGTTGCGTGCGCATCAGATCGGAGGAGGCAGGGGCAATGTCAACCCACCATTTGTGAAACCCGATGATAATTATTCCCATGAAGCGAACAATATAGTTCCGAGTGGTACAGTAAATCCCAATGACTTAAATATTAAGATTCAACCTAACATTCTAGATAATTATGATGCAGTTACGTATCATTTCAAATTATTCATTACAGATCCGGTGTCTTCGAGTACGGGTGATATATTTACAATTAAAAATCAGACTATCATCGCCGAAACTGGCATCACCGATCTTACTATAGATAATGTGGAAATTCGAAGTCTGGTAACGCCGTCAGTTGAGTCGGGCACCGGCGTATTTACTAATATAAAATTTGAAATTACAGAACCGTCCGGCGCAGGTTTAATAGACAAACTTTTCTATCAGTCTGTTGCATTAGGTATCGGCAATTGGGCAACAATGCCGTTTTATCTTCAGTTACAATTTAAGAATAGAGATGCGGCAACGTCCGAGCCCGACGACGGAGCCTTAGGTGACCTTGCTATTCTAAAGTGGTTTTATAGTATCAAATTGAGTCAAATTAAGGCAAGCGTTTCATCAGTTGGGACAAAATACGAATTTATAGGTGCACCATATAATGAGTATGCATTATCAAATGCAATCTCTTCCCTTCGGCATAACACGACATTGGACAACTTAGACAACTTTGAAGATGCAATGGCAAAATTACAAGATAAGCTAAATGCTGATCAAATGACTAATCTACTATTTAATTATAGTATACCGGATAGTTTTAGAATTATCGTCGACTCGGACTTAGCAGGTGCTAAGATAACACCAGTTGATAAGAATACAAACTCGCGCCGTCATGATAATTTTGTAACATTCGAAAACAAGGATGCATCATTTTCCTACGGCACAACAATAGACAAGGTTATTGATTCCTTGCTTGCAAACACAGACTACTATCAAGAAGGAATGCTTCGCGCTGAAACTGCTGGACAATCCGGTGTTCCTATAACACAAGAATCTAACCAGATGAAAGATTTCTGGAGAATTGTGGTAGAGACCAGACCACTACAGTTTGATCCAGTTAGGCTGACCGTAGCAAACGAATATACAATATTTGTCGTTAAGTACGATATAGGTATACTTGATGACAGTGTTTTTCAGACAGTAACCGGGCCATCAACATTAGAGGCTGCACGAAGAAGACTAGCAACGTACATAAAGAAAAACATTCTGAAGAAAAAGTATGATTATATTTTTACGGGGATGAATGATCAAATTATTGAATTTGATCTAACAATCAATAATGCATTTGCAGTATCAAATTCAAGATTTAGTGGTGTATATTCAAATTCAGCAATGTCGACTAAGGGTGTCACTACACACGATCACGCCCTTGAAGAAACAAACGTCCGAAATGCAATACTGGCTGCAATTTCCTTGCAGCATAATACTAAATCAGAAAATACAAGGTCGGCATCGTATGCAACAGCAGGCGCAAGGGATGCTATCGAAAAGTCTAATTTACCCGAAGCTACTAAGAAAAGATTTTCCGTAATACTCGAACAATCCAAGCCTGAGAGCAGAATGTCATTTATTAAAGATGTGCAAACAAGGGGTGGTTTAAACAACGACGGGACCTTGTCAGAATCTAGAACTAAAGCTACTAACCTAGCTAAACCTATTTCTGAAAAAATATCTCAGCAACAGTTTAACTTTATATCCGATGTTGATATTGAATCGCAGGCGGCAAAATCTGCCTATACAAATCTTATGGAAAATAGTAGAGGAAAGTTGCGCCCTGTTGCCATATTTCCAAATTTCCAAGATCAGCAAATTGGCCTCGGAGTTGAGTCAAATAGTAATTCGGGATTACAAAAATTATCAAACATGTTTTCTGTTGCGTTGCATAGTAATATGGATAACACATTTCAGAAGATTAAAATGAAAATTAAGGGCGATCCTTTCTGGCTATATCCGCAACCAACTGTAGACGATAAAGAAAAATTTTATAATTCACTTAAGACACCCGAAGAAGCAATTAAGTCTATAAAACAGAAAATTTTTAATAATTTTGACGCCGCTAATTTCTTTGGAACAGATAATTTTTTAATTATACGTTTTAGGTCTCCGAGGATTTATAACTTAGATGAAAATCCCGATTCGGATAATCCTAATGTAGAAATAGAGACATTCAGCGGGATATATAAAGCAGTGGAAATAAAGAGTATTTTTAATGCAGGTAAGTTCACGCAAGATATTGAAGCCAATATTGATCCCGAACTCAGGATGCTTGATATTAAGGATCAGATTGAGGCTATTTCTGCAATAAAGCAGACAGCGACAGAACCGCTCGATCTTAAGAAACAGTTTGAACTGCCACTACCACTAAGTGCAATAAAGACACAAAGAATTATGGGCACATTAGATATTAAGGGAATAGAAAATCAGACCAGGACACTTACCGGCCAGGTACAAGAGCTCGGAAGTAAAACTGTTGGCCAGGCAGTTGGAAGTTTATCTAATGTTCCGGATCCGGCCAACCTTACGCCCGATGAAATTCTTATTAGGCGTGGCATTAATCTCACCGGCCCCACTGGAGCATAATGTCATATCTTGATACCAACGCTCGGACTACGCAGCCGACGCAAAACGAAAAATTTAGCCAATTGGGTAGATTCCCAATGCACTTTGGTGTGTTTCTTGGATTTGTAAAAGATGCAGCGGATGTGCAAAAGAACGGAAGACTTCGCGTATGGATACCCGAATTTGGATCGCCACCATTTGAAGAGCAGGGATGGATAACAGTTAATTATTGTTCTCCTTTTGCCGGTGCTACTAACGTGGATACAATTAGTAAGACTGACTTAGAAAACTTTGAAAAGACGCAAACCTCCTATGGTATGTGGATGATCCCGCCTGATATTAATAATGAGGTGTTGGTTATGTTTATAGGCGGCGATCCTGCCAGAGGTATCTGGATTGGATCAATGTTCAATCAATTTATGAACAATATGGTTCCTGGTATGGCCGCTGATATTAATAGTTGGCAATATCCGGGGAAGGCGGTGCCATTAGCTGAGTACAACAAATGGAACAAAAAGGTAGTTCAGCCTGATCGCGCATTTAAGCCGTATGAAAAAACAAAGTTTAAGGGTGTAGGAAATCAAGGACTTATTACAGACCAATCCCGTGGCATTACAACATCTAGTGCAAGACGTGAATCACCGAGTAATGTTTTTGGAATTCTGACCCCCGGCCCGGTCGTTGATTCGACTGTGCCAGCAGCTGATATTCGACGTAAAGGTGGATCATCCTTTATTATGGATGATGGCACGGGCACGGAATATGTTCAATTAACAACAAAATCCGGAGCGCAAATTAGATTAGATGAAACCAACGGATTTGTATATCTCATCAATCGAGATGGTACCGCATGGGTGCAGATGGATCAAAAGGGAAATGTAAGTATCTTTGGAGCATCTACTATTTCCATGAGGGCACAACAAGATATTAATCTGCGAGCAGATAGAAATATCAATATCGAAGCAGGACAGAATATTTTCATGAAGGCTGCTAAAGATACAAAAACATCAACAACATCCTTTACGTATGATGTGAATAATATTCCCAAACCAGCGACGATTCCCTATAATAAGTTTGTGGGAGAAGGTGCCGGCGAGGGTGGTAATATTGTAATGCAGGCACTAAACAATACCCATACTACAGTTAAGAACAATTCTTATATTACAATAGGAAAGAACCTTGAACTAAAGATAGGAGAAACAATTGACATAAGTGCAGGATCTGAATATAACCTAACTGCGCCATCTATTAAGAATGTAGGTGCTGTTAAGATCCGTGGAACACTTGATGTTACAGGTGCAACAACTCTTGGAAATACATTAGGCGTAAACCAGGGCATAAGTGCCCAGAGTGGGAGTTTTTCTAATAATCTTAATGCACTGTCTTTAAGTCTGTCGGGAGGTATTACAGCTGGGACTATTGTAGGAACATTCCCGGGATTACGCAGTGGCCCAGGCGCATCAACGGGTGGCCCTGGTTCGGCTGGTTCGGCTGGACCGTCAGTCAACATTCCAACGCCTCCAGCGGTAACTCCTGCCGAAGTTAAACAACTTGTTGAAAAGATTAACATCCTTGCTACGTGGGCAGACCCGGAATCAAAATTCAAAAGAAATTCAGAATCCGTCCAGACAACTGTCAGCGTATTACCGACGTATGAACCTAGTCCCGAACACGAAACATTTACATTTGCGTCAATTACCGGCTACAAGCCTGCTCAGACCGAAGGAGCAAAAACCTATGAAGGGTCATCCGGCGGCGGAGCAACAACCTCTCCGGCACCAAATACCGATCCTGGTGCAAACAATAAGGATCTCCCGCCGACACCTGCCACCGAAAGTGCTGTGTCTAAAGATTTCAATATGGCCGCATATGAATGCCAGTTGAAAATTCATGAAGGTGTAAAATATGTTTCGTATAACGATTCACTAGGTTTACCAACTGCCGGAATCGGTCATTTATTAAGAGCAAACGAAATATCTCAATATCCTGTACCTACACCTGTTACACCGGCACAGGTAACTGCCTGGTTCCAAATAGACGCGCCTATTTCAATATCCGGTGCTCAAAGATTAATAGGCATCGATACCTGGGGAAATCTCTCCGATGTAAGAAAACGAGCCTGTGCCGATCTATGTTATAATATGGGCGAAAATAGATTATCAAAATTTGTCAGATTTATTGCAGCCATGAAGGCAGGTAATTATGACCTTGCAGGGCAATCTCTAAGGGAATCAAAGTGGTTTACGCAGGTAGGATTACGGGGCCCAAAAATTATCGCAATGATTGTACAGAATATAGATCCTAACGGGTGCGATAAGAAATTTCCCGCCGCTTAATATACTCCCATTTAATTCTGTTGATAAATAACAGAAAGGGAGCATTATGGCATCTATTCAAACCGGTCTAGTACAGCAAAAGCGAGTTACTCGTACACCCTTCTTCATAGGTTTCAATACAGTGAATCAACCTAATCCCCCGTATTCGTTGACTAATTTGGAATTAGTTAAAAGAGACATACTTAACCACTTTGCTACACCAATGGGTGCAAGGGTAATGCTTCCATCTTTTGGAACTCGTATATTTGAGATGTTGTTCGACCCGTTCGACGAATATACAAAGAATGCAATTGTTGAAGATGCAGTGCGTGTAGTAGGATCAGATCCTCGTGTTGAACTAGTGTCGGTAGACGTATTTCAGGAAGATCAGGCATTAAATGTTATATTGACTCTTTTATTTAGACCAGAGTCAGTGACCGATAATCTATTCGTCACGTTTAGTCTTAAGGACAGGGAGACATTTTAATGTCAGAATCAATCCGCCAATCAAACTTATTTGCTGCTGAAGATTATAAGAAAGTTTTTAAGGCATATCAATTTATTGATTATACTGCTTACGACTTTGATACGCTAAAGCAGGCTCTAATCAATTACATACAAACATACTATCCAGAAGACTTTAACGATTATATTGAAAGTTCTGAATTTATTGCAATTATTGAATTACTTGCATACTTCGGTACTAGTCTTGCATTTAGAACCGACCTAAACAGTCGTGAAAACTTTATTGACACTGCCGAGCGCAGGGAAAGTATTATCCGTCTTGCACAGATGGTTAACTATGTTCCTCGCAGAAATATTCCTGCAAGCGGACTATTTAAGATTGCTGCCGTGCAGACAGATCAGCCACTGACAGATTCAAATGGGGTAAACATTAACGATCTGACAATCTACTGGAATGACCCAAACAATCCAGATTGGTTTGATCAATTTGTGCAAATTTGCAATGCTGCATTCAGCACACTTAACCCGTTTGGTCGTCCAACAAAGAGTGGCACAATTGGCTCGATTCCGACAGATTTATACCAGCTAAACAATGTAACAAAATTGACCGTTACTTATCCAACCACTATTAGTATTAATGGTCAGCAATTCCCAATTGATATCTGTAATCCTGATTTTGTAACAAACGACACAATCTTTGAGCGTGATCCCGATCCTGCTAATCCGTTTAACTTTATCTATAGAAACGATAGCCTAGGTGTTTCATCTGATAACACTGGTTTCTTTTTGTATTTCAAACAAGGTAACTTATTTAATATTGACACGAACTTTGAATTTGCTGTACCAAACAGAGTCTTCCCAATTGATATCCAAAATATCAATCAAGACGATGTATATGTTCAGGAAACGGATCAGGCCGGCAATGTCTTATCAAAATGGATTAAGGTACCTGCATTAGCCGGCGAAAATATTATCTACAACAGTATCCAATTCTCTGAGAGAAATATATTTGATGTAATCTCGGGCGCTGGTGATACCATAAGCATTAGATTTGCTGATGGTAATTTTGGTAACGTTCCTACTGGGTTATTTAGAACATGGGTCCGTGTTAGTGCAAATCAAGCACTTGTAATTCGTCCCAATGATGCACAGGGTTTGCAGATTAATATTCCGTATATAGGGGCAGATTTATTACCCTACACATTAAGAATTATTTTCAATCTAGAGCAAACAATCGGCAATGCTGCTTCTGCTGAAACAAATGAGCAGATTAAGTTGCGTGCCCCGGAAGTATTTTCCACACAATCAAGAATGGTTAACGGCAGTGACTATAATGTCCTACCATTAGTCTATGGAAATCAGATTGCAAAAATACAAGCAATCAATCGTACCTATAGCGGGCAGAGTCGTTTTATTGACCTTAACGATCCGACAGGTTTTCATCGTGACCTAATTATATTCGGACAGGATGGCGCATTGATTAGAGATAATCAAAATATACTTGAACAAGTTATTAAAGATTCATCAAACTCGGGTAATATTGAAACAATTCTTATAAACACTATTCAGGAGATGTTGCGTAATAGTAAAGTAAATACATTCTTCTATGATGAGTATCTATCACAGTTCGAATCTAAGATTAGAGTTGAGGATAGAACAGATAGTACATATACGAGATCATTGCTAGATCTCGTACCGACAGATGGTGTTAACCCCAGTGGCTCTGCAAGCCTTTACTGGAGAACAAGTCCTGTAAAATTCAAGAATGATACAGGGTACTTTTCTGATGCGCCTAATACAGATAATCCTCAGGGGCTGGTTAATACTACCTCTGGTGCAATCAATACTCCGGGCGGACAATATCA
>Ga0315284_10018053_pt1 | contig 9997 bp, 9 predicted proteins | sample YL17G09_16_MG_FD_203696 | JGI IMG/M metagenome (GOLD analysis project Ga0315284, IMG submission 203696) | Sediment microbial communities from Yellowstone Lake, YNP, Wyoming, USA - YL17G09_16 | ecosystem: Environmental > Aquatic > Freshwater > Lake > Sediment | place: USA: Wyoming | collected...
TGATCAGAAGGATACCCAGAAAGATCACGATTGCAATACCAACCCCAAATGGAAGGTCTCTCAAGATTTGTTCAATATACCATTCTATTCCCACTTCCAATCTCCTTTCACAAACCCTTTATCGGGATTGCTCTCCCCCCAATTGTTTCTTCAGTTTTTCGTTAACTTTTAAAATTTGATCCACATCCGAACCACTGAGCTCCCAGGAATAACCATCCTTGCCGTCTTTCTTCAACCGAATCCTTACCTCAGGAGGAGGTTGGGACCTCTCCATCTTCTCTTTTTCCACAATCACCTTTGGAACGGATGGAACTTCTGATTTCCCTTGCGGAGAAAGAGGTTTTCCCTCACAAGCAATGAGGATGAAGGCTAACAAAGCACAACCTGTCAATATTTTTCGATTCAATCGATCCACTCCTTTAAAACTGGAAAGCGTCAATCTTCTTTTAATAACAGTCGACATCCTTTTAAGAATTCTCCCATCGTACGAGCCTCTATTGGATAAGAATAGACTCTGAATTGCACCTCCGTCCCCCTTGGAAGATAGCCACCCTGAGTCAATTTTACCTGAATCCTCTCACCAATCTCCCTGGCCATCTTATTATCGTTGAAAGAAAAAATATAAACGATATTGTTTTGAAAAGGGATGACCGTGTCAACAACACGAACGAGCTTTTGAAGAGCATACCTCACTCCCTCCCAGGATTCATGGCTGAGAACAATCTCTCGTTTGGTCCGTGGGTCCCAAAAATCCACCCGAATCAGGGAGAAAGACATCTTATCTCTCTCTGCTTCCTCCAGCATCGGAGTGAGAATGAGATTGAAGATGGTGTTTACCCCAAATACTGGAATGGTAAAGACAAAACAGGCACCACTTCCAAATTTGCTCTCTGCATGGATGTCGCCCTGATGGCCTTCAATAATCTCTTTGGCGATGGCGAGACCCAGACCAGTCCCCATGATGATCCCTGTCTGGGTCCTCTGTCCTTGATAAAAACGATCGAATATTTTCGGCAAATCTTCTGGAGCAATACCAACCCCTGTGTCGGTCACCACCACCTTTAAATATTCCCGCTTCTCTGTAAGCCCCCTCGAATCAATCGTAATCTTTCCACCCGGAGGCGTGAACTTAACTCCGTTGCTGATGAGATTGATGAAGACCTCAACCGTTCGGTTACGATCGATTAAGACGAGAGGGATATCTGGATCGATCCGATTTTCAAGAGTGATTCGCTTCTCCTCCAATTGTTGCGAGAGTGTCATCGATGCATCTTCAACGACTTCAACCAGGAGAGTTGGTTCAAACTTCAGTTTTAATCCTTTTCCGGATTCAATCCTCGAAAAATCGAGAATCGTTTCGATCAGATTCGTCAGCCGCAGAATATTCTTATTGGCAATCCCCAAATAATCTTTTTGATCCTCTGTGAGAGGACCGGCATGGCCTTCGAGCATGAGGGAGATAAATTCCTTGATCACCGTGAGAGGGGTTCGAAGCTCATGTGAAATGCTGGCGATGAAGGTGGACTTCAATTTGTCGAGCCTTTTAAGTTCTTCATTTGCCCTCTCCAATTCCAACGATTTCTGAGTCAGATCTCCGATGAGATTTCGCTCCCGTATAACCCGGTTTAATTTCGCCCTCATTTCGTCAATGGTGAAGGGTTTCGTAATGTAGTCTACTGCTCCAAAGGCAACCAAGTCGCTGTGAGCATGAGAGGCTCCTTGGCTGGTCATGCAGAGGATATGTGTATCTGGAAAATCAGTCCGGATGGACTTTATCCATTCTACTCCATCCGTCTCTGGCATCTTAATGTCGGTGATCATAATGGTGGTAGGGGTACTCCTTAAAATCTCCAAAGCTTCATTCCCATTTTTTGCCATGACCGCTTCATAGCCAATTTGGGTTACCATTTTAGAAACCATTTCCCGTGCGGAGACTTCATCATCCACCACTAAGATCCGTTCCATTTCTGCCATCATCATCCCTTTACCCCGTTAGAAAGTCCAGGCATTTATGCCGGGGATGCTATACATAGAAAGCTTTAGCTCCTTATTCCTGCCTGCCGGCAGGCAGGGAAGGTGGGGTAAAAGCCCCATCTTTTCTAACGGGGTTTACGGACTTACTTTTTCTATTCTCGGCAGTTATTTCTATAAAAAAGAATACTTATTTTACCTCATAATTTCAATAAAATTATTTATCTATTTCCCTCCCAACTCTTTTTTCCAAGTGGAGAAGAAAGTCCAGAATCGGTCAGAAGTTCCTGGGGGCAGATTGAGGAAGTGAATTCCAGCCGGGATCGTCTCTTCAGGGAGGTGTAAGTTCATCTCTTTCACTTCTTTATAATAAGATCCGATGGCTCTTGCTACTTCCATGATAGGGAGGGGGCGGGTCAGTTCAATCTGAACTCTTTCCACTTGAAGGGGATCATAAAGTTCGTCTCCCTCTAAATGAAACCCGAATCTCTCAGGATCAGAAAGAATGATCTTGGCTACTGCTATCTTATAAACATAGCGTTCCGTTTCTATGGGAAGATCAAGGTAAAAATAATTTTTTGTGTTCTGAAGTTCTATCTCCTTTCGAATCCTATTCTCTCCTGCATTATAAGCTGCCATCGATAGTGCCCAGCCCTTAAATTCCTCATAAAGGCTTTTCAGGTAAACCAAAGCACCTTCGGTGGCCTTAAAGAAATCGAAACGCTCGTCAATCGTCCTGTTTCTCCTCATCCCGTATTTCTCCCCGGTGGAGGGAATGAATTGCCAGATACCGGAAGCCCCTGTGGAGGAGACCGCGGAGGGTCGAAGGCTGCTTTCTGTTATGGCGAGATACTTCAAATCGTCTGGAAGACCCATCTCTTTTAGTCTTTTTTCAATATAAGGGAAGTATCGCCTGGCCCGCTTCATCCATAAGAGTACCTGAGCCTCGCTCTCTAATGTCACTAAAAACTCCCGATCCAAATTCTCCCACACATTCCGATCTTCGATTGGAACCCTCTCGTCGCAGAGAGTCACCTCTTGAGGAAGTTTATAAGTGGTGAGTGGAGGACGAGCATGAATATTTCTCAAGCGGTCTCCCAATTCTGCCACCTCGGAACGGAGATCGGAGATGGATTGTTCCAATGCTTTCAATCTTTCAACGGATAAATCATTATACTTCTCTGAAGACTCTACTTGAACAACTATCTTCTCAGGTTCACTGTTAGCAGATCGATTGGTGGCAATACCGATGAGGAGGAAAATAGTGAAAAAAATTGCAAATCTCTTTAATATCTTCATCCTTCCGACGCTCCTTTATAAAAAATTTAAATCAATCATCCTCTTTCTTAATGGTGAAAAACAGAGGAGGTTTTAGAATACCACAATTTTTAATGAAGATTCAAGCATCGGGGCTTCTTTCATTTCTCGGAGAGGGGATGTTATAATTTCTCTAATGAAAAAATCCTTTTTATGGGGCTTTTTACCTTTGCTTTTGGGATGCTTCTTCGTGGGTTGCACAAAGAGATTATCTTATCCCGACTGGGTTTCAAGAATTTTAACATTGAGAGAACCGATTGGATCAGAAGAGATTTCCAGGCTTCCCGAAGAAGATCCAATTTCCTTTGTGCAACTTTTAGATAGTCTTGATACGACAAGGGTCATCTTTTTGGGAGAAGTTCATGACCAAATCGAACATCATCAGATTCAGGTGAGAGTTCTTCAAGGCCTCATGGAAAAAGGAGAAAATGTGGTTGTGGCCATGGAAATGTTTGAGAGGTCTCAGCAGCCCATATTGGACCGATGGAGTCAAGGACTTCTGACAGAAGAAGCGTTTCTCAAAGAGACCCAATGGGAAACCACCTGGGGTACAGATTATCAACTCTATAAGGGAATCCTCGATGAGGTAAAAAACCGCCATCTCAAACTCCTCGGCCTCAATGTCCAGAGGGATTTGGTGAGGAAGGTGGCTCAGAATGGAATTGAAAAACTCTCCCTTGAAGATAGAAAAGGGCTTCCCGAAATGGATCTCACGGATCAACTGCATCGTACCTATGTTGAGTCCATTTACAAAAGCCATAAAGGTGGTTCGGCAAAGGATTTCAAATATTTCTATCAAGCTCAATGCCTATGGGATGAAGTCATGGCAGAAGTCCTCTCCGAATTCCTTAAATCTCCCGGCGGAGAAGGGAAAACCATCTTGGTGTTTGCCGGCAATGGCCATGTGGCTTTCGGTTTTGGAATACCGAAACGATTTTATCGAAGAACTCCTATCTCTTATAAAACGATCGTCTTAAAGGAATGGAAGAAAGAATTAGATGAGGAGCTCACATTTACTGAAAAACCTGTAACTTTGGCGAATTTCCTCTGGATCACAAAGCCCACTCCTCCTGAGAAAAAGAGGCCTAGAATTGGGATCGTACTAAAGGAAAAAGAGGATCTCCAAGGATTATGGATTGAACGGGTGATTCCAGAAAGCCCGGCGGAAAAGGCTGGCCTTCTTCCAGGAGATCAGTTGATTGCCATTGAGAAAATAGAGATTAAAGACGTAAAAAAGATGCATCATGCCCTCGCTGAAAAAGGATGGGGCAAAGACATTACCTTGACCATTATCCGGGAAGGGGAGAAGGAAGAGATTACGGTTACGCTTCCTTCTTCAAAAGATTGAACTGAAAATTCTTGAATGAATCCCAGTTTCATCAACGTGAACCAACCATTTGATCCCACTTTTCTTCTTTTTTGGGAATTTCTTCTTCTTAATAACTATAGCCACCTCGATTTGACACCGATTTTTGTTCTCACCTCGTCCATCACATCTTTCACAATGGCTTTACATCGAGCTGCCCCGGACTTTAATACATCGGTAATGTATTCTGGTTTCGCATTCATTTCTTTAACCCGATTCTGAATGGGACTGATCTCTTCCATCATATTTTTAAATAGGATCTCCTTACATTCAATGCATCCGAATCCTGCGACGCGACAGTTATGATCAACAAAAGCAATTTGGTCCGGCTTGGAAAAAGCCTGGTGCATGGTAAAAATATTGCAGTGCTCTGGATGACCTGGATCGGTTCGTTTCTGCCGGTGCTCACACGTTGCAGCAGTTCGAAGCTTTTCCCAAATAACCTCAGGAGGATCAAGGAGCCCGATGGCGTTATTCATCGATTTGGACATCTTTGCATTTCCGTCCGTTCCCAAAATTCTTGGAGCATCTGAAAGAAGCACTTTGGGCTCAGGGAAAGTATCTCCATAGCGAGCATTGAATTTTCGGGCAACCTCCCTAGAGAGTTCGACATGCTGGATTTGATCCTCTCCTACCGGGACATAGCCTGCTTTATAGATAAGAATATCCGCTGCCTGAAGCACAGGGTAGTCCAAGAGTCCAATGTTGATATTGAGCCGATGCTGTTTTGCTTTCTCTTTAAACTGGGTCATCCTTTCCAATTCGCCTATCGGAGTGACACAGTTAAAGATCCATGCGAGCTCGGTGTGCTCAGGCACATGGGACTGGACGGAAAGGATGCATTTGTCTGGAGTCAATCCACAAGCGGTAAGGACAGTCGCCGTCTCGAGAATCCTTTGCTGCATCAACGCTACCTCATATTCGATGGTGATGGCATGATAGTCCACCACGCAGTAGACACATTCATAACGGTCAACGAGCCGGACCCAGTTGCGGATAGCCCCAACGTAATTACCGATATGGATTTCACCTGAGGGCTGAATCCCGCTGAAGATACGATCCATCTTATCATTCCTCCGTTCGATTCATTCGTCTTATTCGTTTCATTCGTTATAAAAAAACCATGGGTGAATATTGCCCATGGCCTCTTGCTCATTCTATTTTTGGACGTTATTGGGATAGAGGTTTAAGGCAATATCTGTTCCTATTAATCCTACACCATATCCAGACCAGTTTCATTTTCTTGAAATCTGTATTCATGACAAAATAACTTATCTTAATTTTTTCAAAAAAACAATATCTTCATTTAATTTCGTTGAGGAAATGACAGAGCATCTGAGCGGTCTTTTCAACGATGGCAACACACTTTTCTCTGCCGCCCGATGTGAGCCACTGTTTATTCTCCTCTGGGTCATCCAGATGATATCCTGTTAGTTTATAACAGTCTCTACTTCCAAACTCCTTTTCAAATTTGTCCCAAAATGCTTGGCACTTCTCATAAACCTTCAATTGCGTTTCCCGATCTTTAGGGTCGGTTCTACCCATTTTCATCCCAATGGTCATGATCGATCCGGTAAATGCTCCACAGAGCGATCCCTTCCGTCCAATACCTCCACCAAATCCAGTGGCCAATCTCGGAATAAGTGAATCCTTTATCTCAAAATACTCCTTGAAACTCAAGGAAATCGATTCCGCTCAGTTAAATCCCTGGTCGAAATAATTCTTTGCTTTTTCGGAGATCGATTTCGCATCCTCCTTCTTTTTCATAGCTCTCCCCTTTTGATTGGAAATGAATTACTCGAAATTTAGCATTTCCAAATGAAAAAAGCTATATTCTTCGTTGAAGATCAAAGAGAAAAACGTTATAGAAATTTTTTATGGAACTCATTGTCAGCAGAGAAAAAATCCAGACCCGGCTTCTACGATGGTTCGAGAAGAATGGAAGAGACCTTCCCTGGAGAAAAACCCAAGACCCTTATGCCATCTGGGTTTCAGAGATCATGCTCCAACAAACCCAGGTTACTACTGTCATTCCCTACTACCAAAAATTTCTAAAAGCCTTTCCTACTGTTCAACCTCTTGCTAAGGCAAAACTTTTGAAAGTCTTAAAAGTCTGGGAAGGGTTGGGATACTATTCAAGGGCAAGAAACCTCCACCGTGCCTCAAAAATTATCATCAATCATTTTCAAGGGAAGATTCCAGACAGCCTAAGAGGTCTCCTCAGCCTCCCTGGAATCGGTCGTTCCACAGCCGGTGCCATCCTCTCATTCGCTTATAATCAAGAAGCACCCATTCTTGATGGAAATGCGAAAAGGGTCCTTTCAAGGCTTGCTGCTGTTTCGGGTAAATCGGTAAGCAGTAAGACCAAAGATCTTCTCTGGAAAATCTCAGAATCCCTGATCCCTAAAGGTCGATCGAATCCATTCAATCAGGCGCTCATGGATCTTGGCGCAACGGTCTGCACTCCAAAGGATTCCCAATGCTCCCGTTGCCCTCTTCGAAATTTCTGCCGGGGATACCTTTCAGGAAAACCTGAAAGCTATCCATCTCGGACTATTAAAAAGCCACTCCCACATATTGCAGCTATATCAGCGGTGATTCAAAAAGGCGAAATGGTTCTCCTCCGTCAAAGGCCTTCAAAGGGACTTTTGGGAGGATTATGGGAATTTCCGAATAGGAAAACCGAAGGAGAAAAAAGGTTAAGGTTGAGGTTAAGAAACTTTATCAAAAAAGAAACAGGAATGAACGTTGAAATCAAGGATTCTATCGGAACGTTCAAGCAAACCTTTTCTCATTTTAAACTTACTCTCCATGTCTATCATTGCCAGGCCACGGATGGAAGTAAGAACGGAAGATGGATTCCTATAAAAAACCTGCACCTCTTTCCTATGTCAAGAATTCATCGGAGAATCGCTGAAATGATAGATGGGAAGATAAGGAGATAGGGAGATTGGGAGAAATTCAAATGTTTTTCACCCCATCACCCCATCTCCCTATCCGTCTTTTCGATCAGCCCAAAATCAATATGTCTTCTCTCCACATCCACCCGGTCGACCCTCACTCTCACTTCATCTCCTATACGGAAAGTCTTATGGGTCCTTTCACCCCTCAGACAGTATTGTTTCTCATGATAATGGTAATAATCATCGTGAAGGCTCGTTACCCTAACCAGGCCTTCTACAAAAATATCTTTCAACTCCACAAAAAAGCCGAAAGCGGTCACGCCGCTGATCACTCCATCAAAGATCTCTCCCACCTTATCTTTCATAAAACGAATTCGATATCGGTCCAAAATCTCCCTCTCAGCCTCCATTGCCACCCTTTCCCTTTGAGAAAGGTGGTCGGCTTTTTTCGCCAATTCCTCCACCGAGATCTTTTTTTCTTTTTTTGAGAGTATTTTCCTCAGAATGCGGTGGACGATCAGGTCAGGATACCTCCTGATGGGAGATGTGAAATGGGTATAGCCATTCGAAGCCAGACCGAAGTGGCCCAGATTTTTGGATGAATATTTGGCCCATTTCATTGATCGAAGGAGGATATTGTTGATCACCTTCTCCTCAGGCCTCCCCTTGGCTTCCAAAAGAACTCTCTGAAGCTCTTTTGGAGAATGATCAGATTCCTTTCTTATCTTATAGCCCAAATAGGAAATAAATCTTCGAAACTCGTCAATCGCTTCCTGTTGCGGAGGTTCATGGATCCGATAAACAGAGGGAAAGCCTTTCTCTTCAATAAAATGGGCGACGGCTTCATTGGCAGCGATCATAAATTCTTCGATGATCTGATGGGCCAAATTTCTCTCTGCACGAATGACCTCCTCGGTCTCCCCTTGAAGGTTGAGGATGACCTCGGGCTCAGGTAAATCAAAATCAAGAGCGCCCCTCTCTATTCTCCTTTGGCGGAGTCTTTGAGAGAGAGAAGCCATCGATTCTAAGGGTGAGAGGATAGATCTAAATCGATCCCTTAACCTGGCATCTTCATCCACCAGGATTCTCTTTACAATGGTATAAGTCAGCCTCTCATTGCTACAGATCACACTCGGATAGAATCGAACCCCCTTCTCTTCTCCATGGGCGTTATATCTTAACTCGACAGTGAGAGTGAGTCGATCCGACTTGGGGTGGAGGCAGCAGATTCCATTGGAGAGTTCTGGCGGAAACATGGAGATGGCACGATCAGGGAAATAGACACTGGTGCCTCGGAGAAAAGCCTCTTCGTCCAAAGGGTCCCCTTCTTTTACATAGTAGCTGACATCGGAGATGGAGACATAAAGCTTCATCCCCCCATCCTTCTCCTTTTCAATAGAAACAGCATCGTCAAAATCTTTTGCATTCTCTCCGTCGATGGTGAAAGTGGGAAGTCCCCTCAAATCGACTCGGTCCTGGTATTCATTTGGAGGGGGAGTAAGAGGAAGGTTTCTCGCTTCTTTCAAAACAGATGAAGAAAACCGATCAGGAAGGTCGTATTTGTGGATAATGATCTGGGGCTCTACCTCCGGGTCATCCGGATATCCCAAAATTTGAGTCACTCGACCTTCTGGTCTTCCCCGCTCGGTTGGATATCGGGTGATCTCAGCCACTACCAATTGATTAGGTTTAGCCCTCTTCGTCTCCCCTTCCGGGATGTAGACCTCTTGAAGAATTCGCTCATCCTCCGGGATAAGATAAGAGTAATGCTTTGCCTTCATAAATTTTCCCACAACCTTGTGGAATCTCCTTTCCAGAATCCGGATGACCTTTCCTTCCTTCCCTTTCCTCCGGATCGACTCCACTCTGGCCACCACCCGATCTCCATGCATCGCCTCTTTGAGATTTCTTGGACTGACAAAGATATCTTCTTCTCCCTCTGCTTCTGGAATGACAAAACCATATCCATCCGGATGACATTTAATTCTGCCCACGACTAAATTCATCTTCAAGGGAAGGCCGTAGCGGTTCCCCCGAATCCTAACGATCTTGCCCTCCTCTGCTAAACCCTTCAATAATTCTCTCGCCTCCCTTCTAAAGTCTCCCTGCACACCCAAGGGGCGAAGGATCTCTCTGACAAGAAGGGGGCGATCTACTTCCTCCATCAATTGGAGGATTTGTTCTGCTGAAAGTCGGTACGACTCGATTCCGAGATCGGGGCTTCTTTCTTGCAGATCTTTTTCACTCTTTCTTTTAATTCGCTTCTTACTCATCGTCTCCCTAATGCAGGTAGCTGATAGTACCTGGCTCTAAACTCCTAACTATTTTTACAAAAAAAGGGGTGCTTCATGACCCCTTTTTATTAAAAAATATCCCTCTTTATAAATTTACACTCTCACTCCCCTGGAGAATCCCATCATCCCAAAAAACAGAGGGATAA
>Ga0315284_10018054_pt1 | contig 9997 bp, 8 predicted proteins | sample YL17G09_16_MG_FD_203696 | JGI IMG/M metagenome (GOLD analysis project Ga0315284, IMG submission 203696) | Sediment microbial communities from Yellowstone Lake, YNP, Wyoming, USA - YL17G09_16 | ecosystem: Environmental > Aquatic > Freshwater > Lake > Sediment | place: USA: Wyoming | collected...
AAACATGGCTCTTTATTCCATACCGGGAAGCATCGGATGTCCAACGTGTCCATATGCGCGGCGGAGGTGCTTGTTCTGCAACGCCTCAGCCGGAGGCCCGAAACTTATCAGCGCGCTGTTCAGCACCAGTACATACGTGGCGTGGTGGCCGGCTATGCCCCAGTCATGCGTAACCATGACGATTGTCGCGCCGGTTTCCTTGCGGTATTCCTCGAGCGTCTGGTAAAGGCTTTTCTGGCCGATGATATCCATGCCGGTCGCGGGTTCGTCCATGATGATGAGCCGGGGGCTGCGGACGAGACCGCAAGCGAGGAACACCCTCTGCAACTCCCCGCCGGACAGCGCGTTGATCTGCCTTTCCGCGAGATGCGCCGCGCCGACCTTCTCCAGCGCCGCTATTGCCGTGGCGCGGTCCTTCCGCAGGGAAGACCACGGCCATCGGCGGCGTATGCGGCTGATGACAAGTTCTACGCACTGCGCTGGAAACGTCAGGTCCATCGTCTTGAATTGCGGCACGTAGCCTATCCAGTCGGGAGGCACGCTGCGGGGTTCCAGGCCATACAACTTCATCGACCCGCTCGTCGGCCTCAGCAATCCGAGCATCACTTTAATGAACGTTGACTTGCCGGCGCCGTTCGGCCCGACTATTGCCAGAAAATCCCCCACCGGCACATGGCAGGTTATCTCTTTCAAAGCGTAATGCCCGTCAAGGCGCACCGACATATCTTGTGCTTCCACCGCACACATGCTATTTCAATGCCTCCGCCAGTGTCCGCGCGTTGTAGCGCATCAGGTCGGCATAACTCTCACGACCCGGCGCGCCTCCCTCAGGATCCACTTCGTAAATCTTCACGCCGCAGAGTTTCGCCACGGCCTCCGCCGGCGCCTTGGGCAACTGCGGCTCTGAGAACACCGCCCTGGCCCCCTTTTCCTTAACGCGCTTTGCCAGCACGTCAGTAATTTCCCTCACGGATGTTTCTTTTCCGGGCGAAGCCTCAATCGCGCCTATCATCTCGAGGCCGTAGCGCCTGAGCATATACTGCAATGACGGATGGAAAAGGAGAACCGGCCGGCCCTTTACAGGCTCGAGTATCTTGGCGAGTTCGTCATTTAGCGCGTCCAATTCCTTGCCGAACTTGTCCGCGTTGGCCTTGTATGTTGAGGCGCCGCCGGGATCCACCTCGCTTAACGCTTCCACGAGTTTCGGCAAGATTGCCTTGACCCCCAGCGGATCAGTCCAGAAATGAGGGTCTGTTACGCCCTGTTCCGCCTCCACTGGACCGGTGGGAGGCGCTTCCTCGAATTCAACGTGCGGAACCATTACCATTCGGTCCGATGCGGGAACCATGTCAATCAATGCGATGTATTTCTTCGCGTGCAGACCCGCGGCCCAGTCGTCCATGTCCTTGCCGACATAAATGACCGCCGCCGCATTTTCCGCTGCTATCGCATCCGAGGGCGTAGGCTCGTACGTGTGGGCCGACGCGCCCGGCCGAAGCAGTTGCACGACGCTCGCCCGGTCGCCGACCACGGACTTGATAATTTCCGCGATTGGATGGATTGTGGTGACGTACGTTATCTTGTTGCTCTCAGTCTTCGGCTTGCAGCCCGGTTCCGTCATCGTCACAAGAGCCATGAGCGCCAGCGCAAATGCGATGATAAGTTTTCTCATGTTCTGCCTTCCCGGCAATTAGCGCAGGTTCCAAAAACCTCAAGGTGATGACCTTCTACGTGAAATCCGGTCTCAGCCGTCAGCAGCCGCTCCACGACCGAAAGCCCGCATGCCTCAAATTCCAAAACCTTGCCGCAAGACCTGCATACAAGCGAATGTCGATGACCCGGCTGCGTGGCGACGAACCGGCGCTCAAGTCCTTCAGCATGCACGCGGCGCAGGAAATCCAGTTTCTCCAAAAGCGCCACGGTCCGATAGGCCGTGGCGAGTCCTATTCCTTTTGATCTCAGTTTTGCCGCCGCGGCGGCAATTGTAAAGCCGGCGGGATTGTCCCCGAAAAGCCGCCACACCGCCTCGCGCTGTGCCGTCAGGCGCGTGCCCGCGTTGTGGAACGCCTCCCGCAACTGTGCGGCATCAGATGTCTTGGGCCGTTTCATAGATGAAAAAAATTATCATATGGGAACAAACTTGTCAACGGCAAATATTGCCGGCTCATCCCCGGTTTCCCTTGCCCGGCGCTGCCCGCCCGCCGGCCGGCCCGCGACATGCTGGTATGTGCATGTATTTCAGCCCCCAATCCAGCAGGTCCTGAAATCTGGAATCTTGAATCCGGAATCCGGAATCCAGTTATCCAGTGAGAATTTCTGAGAATTCACCCGGCCTTCTTGAGAATTTATGAGAATTAATGAGAATTAATGAGAAGTAGTGAGAATTAGTGAGACAAATCCCACATCCGCCCAGTATCGTTACTTCTTGTCAAATAAGGTTTTAGGATTTTCACTGGCTCGATTTTGAGAATTTCCGGTAAGTTTTCGCGAATTTATTTTTCCCACCACCGAGTACGCAGAGAACGGAGACCACAGGAATACAGACTGTTCGGCATTCAGGCTGTTCGGCTATTAGACCTAATAGTCTAACAGCCTAAAAGTCTAACAGTCTTTCTTCGGCCTGACACCTAGCATAGTGCATAGTATACACCCAAAATGGTGCATTGTCAAGTGAAAAATTCAAAAATTAGCACTATTTTTTGAAGGCGCGGGGGGCAGCAAATATTAAGATGCTTATTTGCTGATGAGCGTCGTGAGGGATTCCGGGAAAAAGCCCGTCGTGTAATCGGAAAGCCGCAGTTGAAGCCCCTGAAAGAGGGAAAGGCCGATGACCGTGCCGGCATATTGTTTGCCGCGGCACTCAAGCGTCACCGTTCTGCCCGTCAGCGATGAGTGCCTGCGCAGATTGTTCTCGATGTCGTCGAAGCGTTCCAGTTTCAGTTTCCTGTACCATCGGTCGAGCCGCGAAATCAAGGCGCGCGCGACTCGCTCGCGCGAGACCTCAACGCCCAGTTCCATCTTGAGCGAGGTCGCCGTCGCCGCGAAATCCTTCGGCAGGTTTTGTCGTTCCACGTTCACGTTAAGCCCGATGCCGAGTATGAAGCACTGCCCCGGCCTGCCGAAGCGCTCCGCCCGCGCGAGCACGCCGGCGAACTTGAGGCTGTTTATAACGGCGTCGTTGGGCCAGCGCACCTTGGCGTCCAGGCTGAACTCTTCGCGCGCCATCTCAACCACTGCCAGCGCGCCGATGGCCGTAACGGCGGGAATCTGTTCCGCGGTGATGCCGGGCGTGAGGACTGTTGACATCAATATGGACGCGCCGCGCGGAGCGTGCCACGCGTGCCCGAAGCGCCCCCGCCCGCCGGTCTGCTCGTCCGCCAGAATCACCGTCCCCTCAGCCGCTTCTCCGCGCAGAACCAGCGAGGATGCGTAGTCATTGGTGGACCCGGCTGTGTCGAGCACAATCACGTCCTTCCCGATGAACTCCGTGTCGCCGGGAGGCGTTGTTTCAAGCGCGGTCAGTTCGGTCATTGTTGACACCGGCTCATACTGGTCGCGTTCTATTCTATCATTTCCGTTTGGCATATTCAGTGAGCATGCGATATTGTTCCGCGAAGGACTGCTCCGACACATCCGTCGGCATTTTGAAGAAACACGCAAGGCGCCTTTGCGCTCCGCGCAGGCCGTTCCTGTGCGCGTGCTCCATGAACCGCGCCAGGTCTATCACGAGCGGCGCGGCCAGCGCGCTGTCTGACCCCTGCCAGATGAACTGCATTATCATTTTCGTGTCAAGGAAGCCCTTGAAATGGATGAAGTCCCACGCGGTCTTCCAGTCGTTCAGCGAGCGGACGTAATCTATGCGGACCTGCGAATCGATTTCCGGGTCGTTGAGGATGCTTTGGAGCGCCTGGGCCTTGTTTTGCAGTTTGGTCTTTGCGTTGCGGCTGTCAGCGAGGACTTCGCCGTCGCGGTTGCCGAGGATGTTGTGGCCCGTCCACGAGAGGACCTTGAAGTTCCTCGCCGCGAACATCGGCGCGAGCGCGGTCTTGACCAGCGTCTCGCCGGTCTTGCCGTCCTTGCCCATGTGGGGCACGCCGCGCTCTTCGGCGAGTTCCATTATCGCCGGGATTTCCGAGGAGATCGACGGAGAAAAATTCACGTACGGGTATCCCGCCTCAATCGCGGCATACGCGTAAAGGATTCCAGAGGAAAGGACGCCGCGGCGGTTCGCGGCGATGGCCTTGCGAAGTTCCTTGAGAGTCCGGGGAACCGCGTCCGCATCGCTGAAGGCCTCCGCGCTCGCGACATTGACCACAATCACGTCTCGTAGCGAGCGCCTTTCCTGAAAAGCGCGTATTTGCTCCTGCACCCGCGCGACCATCATATCCGGCTTCATGGTTGCGCGCCCGCGCTTTCGCGCACTGAACCGCTCAACTACATCGCCGGAGTTAAGCAGAATCCCATCCGTGATGTCAGCATCGGCTCTTGCGAGGTCGCTTTTCAGGATATCGAGGTTCCTCTCGCCAAGTATGTGAGCCGCCGCTTCGAGGGCCTCGGCTTCCCTGGCGAAGTTCGTGTCGCGGACATCGCATCCGCCGACAACGATGTCGCCCAGCGGGACAAGGCCGAGGGCCTTGAACTCATCGCGCTCGGACACGAGGCCGCACTTGCTGTAAAGCCCCCGCGCGACGCCGGCGAGACCGGCCACCACGCAGGTGGCAATCCCGCCGTACGCGCCGATGAGCCAAAGCCCAACTTTTTTTTCACTTGTTTTGTTCTTTTTCATTTTGGGATCTTACGGCTGTTTATCCCCGGGTTCCGTTATCCCGCGAGTTTCCTGCAAATCCTTCAGGCCCTGCTTGAGCGAGTCGATGGCCTGCTGGGTGTCGGCGATTTCTTTCTCGCCTTGTTCTTTCGTCATGTCGCCGTCTGCCATTTCCTCTCTGGCGTGCTTAATGACCTCTTCGAGTTCGGCGATCTTGTCCGGCGTCTTGTTGATGTACTCGTCCTGGTTAGCCAGTTCCTTGCGGCAGTTATCGAGCACGGCGATGGAATACGCGGTTACGAGTTGCGGGTTGCCTTCAAACCACCGCTCCTCGAAGTTGTTGACCCATGCGCCGTCCTTGTCCTGCCGGCTTATGAGTTTCTGCGAGAGTTCGAGTCCCCAGTTGTGCAGTTTGCCGTCCGGGGTCTTGAGCACGTGGTCGCCGAAGATGAGGAGCGCCTTGCTCATCGTGTGATAGTAGTAGTAGAGGCCCTGTTGGTCCGCATTCTTGTCGGTTTCCGTGGTGAAGCCGGGGTTGCGGTCGAGATCGTAGTTGACGAGAATCCAGTGGTAGGCGGCGCGGACGCGGGGGTCGGTCCTGTCAACTCCCGCGTAAATCATGGACTTGAGGAAGGCGTAGGTCATGCTGCCGTAACTGGGGAAAGACTTCTTGCCTTCTGTGGTCTTGACTGTCACCTTGCTTTCGTAAGGCGAGTAGCGCGCGCCGCCGTCGTTGAGCGGGGCGACGTCGGCCTGCGTCTGGTCGTAGTCATTGCTCCCCGTCAGGTTCTGACAGCGCTGGAGGAACTTGATGGCGCCCTTGATGGTCTCGTCGCTTGCGTCGACGCCGGATTCTCTGAGCGCTTCGATTGCCATCTGCGTGTTGGAGAGGTCCGGGCGGACGAAACTGCCGCCGTATCCTATGCCGCCTTCGTAGGCGGGATTATCCTTGCTGGAGAGTTTTTCCGACGCGGCGGTGAACTGTATGGATTTTATGAAATCCTGGGCCTTCTTTATCGTGTCCGCGTATTTCTTTGCATCAACCGCCTGGAGCGCCATGATGGCGATGGATGTGCGGTAGTTATCGAGGCCCTTGCCGGCATTGCTTATTGCGCCGTTGGGCTGAACGTTGTCGAGGAGATATTTGACGGCCTTCTGGAAATATTCCTTCGACGCCTCGCGTTCGGCGAAGGGGCTTTGCGCGATTGCCGCGACGACCAGCCCGGTGATGCCCACATCGCCGATGTATTTCTGCGTTCCGTTTTCAGTCGTATTGACGCCGTAGGAGCCGTCATCGTTGTTCTGCGCGGACACGAGATACGTGATGGCGCGCTCGATTGATGAGTCGATTGCGGGGACAGGTCCCTCTTTGACGGCGCTTTCCGGCGCTGCGGGCGAAACGGCGGCCGGTTCCGAGTCGCCGACAGTCACCCCTCCGCACGACGCTACCGCTGCAAGAACGAACGCAACAAACAGCAGGTTTCGCATGCTCTTCATGTCAACCTCCTTGATGTTGATCAAATATGTCGTTTCAAAAAAACCTGGCGAAGGACATCGCGATTACGCCTTCATTTTTCACGGGACCGGCTTTCCCAGCGCTTCCATCTCGGCCTTGAGGGAAGCGATTTTGTCTTCTATCTCTTTTTTCTTCTGCTGCATTTGCGCGATCATGTCCGGATCGCCGCCGGCCTGTATTTCAATGTCCAGGTCATCGGAGATGGTTTTCAGTTCCTCGCCCAGTTCGTAAATCTGCGCGCGCTTTTCCAGCAGCGAGGCCTTCGTGTTCGATTCCTTCAGTTGCTTCAGCGCGTCCGGCGACGGCTCCTCGCCTTTCAGTTTGCTTGTCGCGACGGTGCATTCCAGTTGCGCCGTCTGCTGGCGTAGCGACATTGCCTCCAGGCTGTTATTCAGGTACTCAAGGCGGGCCTTGTGGCCATCCAGTTCCTTTTGATATGACGCAACGAGTTCATCGTCTTTCTGCGCTTGAGCGGCCTTGAGATTGTTTTCCGCCGTTTTGATATAGGCCTGGACGGATGCAACTTCAGGCTGCAGGTGGAAGACGGCTATTTTGTTTTCGAGAATCTTTTTGTCGCGGTCGAGTCCCGCCAGGGCGATCTGAATCTCCAGGCGCTTCGCGGCATCCTGAGTCGCTGCAAGAGCCGCTTTCTGCTGCGGTTCCTTGAGGCCCAGTTCCGCCAGCGCCAGTTCGTTCTCGACGTTTTCTTCCTTATTCGTGTAGAAGGCCGCGTCGCCGTCAAGGACCGCCTGCTTCTTCTCATCAACCTGCAGGGCCTTGCCATCGGCGGCTTCGCGCTCGGTGATGGACTTGTAGTAGTAGTGGTAAGCCTTCTCGAGTTGCTTGAGCGCGACATCGCGCTCGGCGTACATTATTTCCAGTTCGGAATTCAGCGCCGCCATCGCGTTCTTGTCGCCGGCCTTTACGGCCTCTGCGAGTTTGTCCGTTTTCGCCATAATGGCGGGATTAATCTCGTGGAGGATCTTGTCGTTCCACTTGTCGGCCTCTTTGGCAAGCGGCACAAGGGTTTCGAGCCACTTAAGACGCTTCTCAATCATGGCCCACTCAGCAGCGTGCGGATCGGGGATGTCTGTTGGCGCGCGTGCCTGCAACTCGTTACGCAGTTCCGTGTCGTACTTCAGGTTTTCCGCGACAATCTTTTCCTCAGTGGCAGGTTCAACGACAAGCGTAACCTTCGTTTTCAGCGCGGGCATGACAGGCGTATTGCCCACGTAATCGACGTCAAACGCGCCTTGCGAGCGGGGATTGTCCAGGACGGAGTTCGGCGTGTGGTAGTCGGTTATCAGGGACCTCTCCGAGTCAGGCCGATACTCGCGCATCTTCCGGCCGGTCTCCTTATCAATTACTATGTCGTACTGTCCGACGAAGGCCCAGCCCCACAGGCCCATGGGACGATTGAGGCGCGTGTCAAGAAGCGTATCCTCGGCGCGGATGCGTTTCTCCGCGTTGTTCTCAGTCCAGACCACCCACACAATCGCGCGGCTGCCCAGAAGGTCCTGCCTGTCCGCGGCCTGACGGTCGGGGTAGGGGTAAGTCATAAGCCCCGCTTCGAGCAGCGCGGCGTGCAGGTCGGATGGGACAATGTCCGCGACTACGATTGACTCATGCGTCTTGCCGCCGGGGGCGCAGGCGAAAAGTTCCATCGGTTCGCCCTGCGAATCCCGCATGTTGATTTCGCCGTCGAACTCTATCCTGTGCTGCGCGGGATAGTAGCGGACTTTCCCGAACGTTTTGACTTCTTCTGCTGGCGGTTGCGGCTTTTCACCGGGATTCTGCGCGGCGTAAACATCGATGCCCGCCGCAAATATAGCGGAAACAACGGCCCGCTCTGGTTCATTCGTTGCGGGCGTCACGTACCCAGCGACGAATGCGCAAATGACGACCAATGCCATGACAGATGTTGATACACGCATAGTCTTTCTCCTGCAAGACGGCCACGCAAAATCAATACCACTTCCAATTATATTACGTAAGCGCACGCCCAAGTGTTAACGGATTATATCACATATACTTGCCAGGGCGATAAATTTCGCCGCCCCACTGCTCATGCGCAAGTCCTGTAGATTGAATATGCATTGTGGCTAGAAAGTGTACATCAAGTCTCACTTCCTCACGCGACGCCTCGGCGTCCCGATCATATCGGGGCCTCACTTCCTCAAGCGACGCTTCGGAGTCCCGATCATATCGGGACCTCACCGCCTCATTTCCTGAATTGCGCGACATGCTATTATGTGCATGTAAAAGTGCCTCTAATCCTCGCAAGCCCGCAAAGCCCGCCCTCCGTAACATGCCGCCACGCCACACCTTACGTGGGTCGGCGCGAAAAATCAGCCGTAACTGCCGCCCGCGCATGACCTTGCGACTGATTTTTCGAACTCAACGCCAACACGACGTGCTATTATGTGCAGTTTGGGGGGTCAGCGCGGGGGTTTGAGGGGGTCTGGAGGGGGGTCGGACGGGGTTTTCACGGGCTTTTGGGCCTCATTTCCCGACTTCCGCCGAGGGGTCGCGTGCATAATTTGTGGATAAATCACCCGCGACAAATTTCACCACCAAGGCATCTATGCTTCCTGCTTCACTTTCGGCTAGGCGTAACTATGCGCCGCCGCTTGGCGATAGTTTTCGTCAAGGGCGGGTTACAATATGATTATCATTGCATGACTTGGGTTTCATGAAATTCATAATGTTTTGGTGGTGGTGGTTGATTTTGTAAGCGTAAGGATAGCCGAAGGGATATAAGGGCTTGACTCGTTGCAGCAAGACTGTTGTGCCGCAGAAGATAAACCCGATTTCTTGCATGATGCGCACAATGTCCGCTTGAACACACACTTCAACCCTCTTTACAGTGAAATCGCTAATGATGATGGAACAGTATTTACCTTCGCGCAACTTCTTATAGGCTTTTGACATTATTCCTTTCAATGCTGAGATGAAGTCGTCATATTCATCAAGATTTCCCAAGTCATTCTTGTGGTTGGTATAGTATTGTAGACCTTCTCTTGCACCCATTCGGTAAAGTTTTCCATTGTTGTGGCGTGTTCCCTTAGAAGAATTTCTCAATATGTTGTGATAGGGCGGTGAAGTGACAATGTAATCCACGGGGGCAATCGTTCCTAGTATGTCATTTGAGTCTCCCACAATGTAACAGTAATCTGAGAAACCTTTGGCCTTGAGGCGTTCGCCAGCAATTCTTTCATAGTCGGAATTTAGGTCAATTCCAATAGCGCGCCTACCTAGTCTCTTGGCGGCAAGCAGGGCAGTACCACTACCTGCAAACGGATCGAGGACAGTCATACCCTTCTTGGTGAAAAGGCTTATTAGTTTTTCGACGTCACGAAGAAGGAAGGGAGCGGGGTGTGCGTATGCCGCTTTATCCTCTACGGTTGGTTCGGAAAACCAAAAACTGGACGTAAGCAGCAGCCAGTCCTTGCCCGTCAAGTCGTTAAGAGTGTTTCGCTGGTCGTAGCGGCCAGGCTTGCCTTCTTCAGACAAAGGCTTCCTGGGCTTCTTCTTAATTGGTGTTTCCAAGTGTTGAATGTTGCTCATATTTTCTTTGACACCCGCAGGACTTCATCTATCGAAGGGCTAGAGTTGAACCTCTCCCCATTGTCAAGACCACTTTTGTTCTGAATTAAGGTGGATTGGTGAAGGAGATGCTGCTGCAACGGAAGAAGCCCGTAGGGCGACTGGAGTTG
>Ga0315284_10018055_pt1 | contig 9997 bp, 5 predicted proteins | sample YL17G09_16_MG_FD_203696 | JGI IMG/M metagenome (GOLD analysis project Ga0315284, IMG submission 203696) | Sediment microbial communities from Yellowstone Lake, YNP, Wyoming, USA - YL17G09_16 | ecosystem: Environmental > Aquatic > Freshwater > Lake > Sediment | place: USA: Wyoming | collected...
AGGCCCGGGTAGCCGTACTTCAGATAGTTCCGCGCCACCATCCCGTACACGCCCACCTGGTGCCGCGGGATGTCCACCAGGGCGTTCCAGCGCCCGAGCAGGCCGTAGACGCCTGCCACAACCAGCAGGACGAGGACAAGCGTGCGCCGCGAACTCCCAGCGTTCGGTTCCATGCTGCGTCTGCCTCCTGTCATCGAGCGTGGGGGCCAGCTCAGGCAGCCGGGCCCGCAGGAAAAGTGCACTGGCCGCGGGGTTCGCGGCACACGCCAGCAGGCTGTAGAGGCCCGTGTTGGCGCCGCCGTCCAGCACGAGGCGCGCGCTCCGCGCCGGCGGGGCTCTTCAGGGCGTCTGTGTTGGCCATCTGTACCGTTCGTCGCCTCCAGTCAAGCATGGGGGGTCACTGCCCGTGCCCAAGCGTGCGCTCCGAGACCCCGTCACGCTCGAGTGGCACGAGCGATAGGGCCTCGGCGTCCCACCGATACAGGTGCCGGTTCGGGAGATCGCGGACCAGCTCGCGGTTCCGCTTGCCCAGGTCGCGGGCGTAGAGGATGGGTCCCTCGAGCGCTGGGTCGTTGCGCGCGACGGCGGCGACGAGTTTCGAGCCGGCGAGCATGCCGGCCGGCCCAGAGACGAACACGATGGCCGGCCGCCTCACGTGCGCCTTCACGGTGTCGAACACCCGCAGGTCTACCCCGTGCAGGTTCCTGTATTGCGGCAGCTCGCGCACGACGGTAAACACCGTGCCATACGCGAAGCACGCCACAAGGACGAGGAAGAGCACCGCACGCACACGCTCCGCAGGAAAGCCCCTTGCCACCAGCCGCCGGTGCAGGGCGACGAGTCCGCCTGCCGCCAGGATGGCGGCCAGCGGCAGGGCCTCGAAGACATACCTCGGCCCGCTCATGCCCAGCGACACCGTGATCCACCGCGCGTGCACCAGCGCCAGCGTCAGCCCCGATGCGGCCAGCAGGAGGGGCGAGGCCCGCCCCTCCTGGCGCCTCACACCCACCAGCAGCACCACGCCCACGATCGCCCCCAGCGCCGGCAGCGGCCAGTGGTAGAGCGCGGTGTCGAACCGGAACGGCATCTCCAGGAGGTTGGCCAGGCCCACCACGGGGCGCCAGCGCCAGCCCGGCACCAGATCGGGGTCCACCACCCCCTCGGACGCCGCGTGAGATGCAAGCTGGTAGCCGAACGTCAGCGGCTTGCCGGTCGTCGCCGCGTTGTAGGCCAGCACCCCTGCCAGGGGCGCCGCCAGGGCTGCGGCGAATGCGATGGTGGGCAGCCACGCCTGCCGCGGGCGCCGAATGAGCCACGCCACCCACGCCACGGCGAACGGCAGGCACAGGCCGAGGGCCGTCACCGGCCGCGTGCACGCCCCGAGGCCCAGCAGCAGACCCGCCGCAGCCCCCCACGCCCACGACCCAGCCCGCATGGCCCGCAGGGCCGACAGCATGAACAGCAGCATGGCCAGCAGGCACGGCACGTGGCTCAGGTACTCCGCGGAATTGAAGATCAGCCAGCCCGACAGGGCGGTGAGCGGCAGCACGAGCAACGCCGCCGTGGAGCCGACGACCTCCCGCGCCAGGAGATACGTCGCCGCCACCACGGCGCCACCCAGCAGCGGAGCCATCAGCCACGGCACGCCCAGCAGCAGGCCCCCCGCATAGAGGAGGGCGGCCGCCGGCGGCGCGACGAAGAACCATCGGTCATTGAGAAATGCAAAGGCCACCCCGCCGCGGCCCGGCCCCACCTGCGGGTCGAAAAACTCCCGGCCGCCCGGAAGCGGCGACCACAGCCTGCCTGCGGCAAGCGTCTTGGCCTGGAAGTAGTATCCCTGCGCATCGTTGTAATGAGGCTCCCCACGCAACATGCCCAGCGACACGGCGAGCGCCAGCCCGGCCACCAGCGCGCCCGCCGCGATCACCAGCACGGGGCGCGGGATCCGCTGCGCGCGGTCCAGCAGCCGCGCGATGCCCAGGCCCCGCCACGGTCGCGCCAGGCCATATCCCGCGAGAGCCACCGCTCCCGCCAGCCAGAAGAGCCGCGCGCTCGACACCAGCCCTGTCTCGCGGAAGAACATCTGGCGATGCCACCGCGAATCGTAGTAGGCCAGATAGTGGAGCGAGCCGCTCGCCCAGCCGACCAGCAGATACGTCGGCACCGCGCACGCCACTACGGCCACGAGCGCCACCAGCGGACGCCACGGGGACCTTTCCCCCCCCTCGCCGCCGGGGCGCCGCAGCCCCCGACGCACGAGGAGGAACGCGGCCACGACGCACGCCAGCGCGCCCGCCGTCACGGCCGCGGCAAATGCCTCATACTGGGCGTCCGACAGCCGGATCACCAGCCCCGCCCGGCGGACGGCGAAAACCATCCCTTCCGCGCCCGGCCTGCGGGCAAACCACAGGAAGTCGACCACCGCGCCGGCCGCCGCACACAGCACCCCCAACAGCAGCATCGCGCGCCGGAGGCGGCTCCCCGCCGTGTCATTCTCTCTTGCCATGCGAACGTGCACCTCCAGGTCCAGCAAGGCTCGTCAGCCGTTGCGGCTCTCGGCCGCGGCGGGATCGGCCGCCGCGGCCCCGGACTCCGCGCCGCCCGCCGCTCCCTGCCGCTTCTCCAGCCACGCCAGAACGCCCAGCGAGGCCGCCCACAGGGCCACGTCGGTCGCCAGCCACCATAACCGCGCGGCCAGTGTGAGCGCCGCGGCCACGGGCAGCGCGTAGACGAGCGAAAGCAGGCCCGCCAGCCCGCTCTCCCGCACGCCCAGGCCCGCGGGCACCACCACCACCAGGAACCCCAGGCCGCAGGCGCCGCTGAACATCCCGGCCGCGGCCACCCACAGCCGCGCCGGCAACTCGGTGAGGGCCGCGGCCAGCAGGCAAAACGACAGCCCCGCCGCCGCCCAGAACACCGCGTACCACACGAGGAGCCCCAGGATGCCGCCGTAGCTCACCCGCAGTTCGGTGCGCCGGCCGTCCACGCGCGGGTGCACCAGATTGTAGGCCCACGAGACCACCCGCGGGTGCAGCACGGCCAACACGCCCAGCATCGCTGCGGGACAGGCCCACAGCCACGCCGTGCCCCGCAGCGTCGGGAACCACGGCAAGCTCGCCACGAAGACGAGCAGCCCTCCCGCGATTGAGCACGCCTGTTCCACCACGACCACCACTCCGCTTGCCCCGCGAGCGATGCCGTAGCGGCTGTAGAGATACGCCCGCGCCACGAAGAGCCACACCCCTCCGGGCACGTACTTCGCGAACTGCGACAGGGCGTAGGCGCGCCAGCACACGGCCGCCGGCACGTCCTTGCCGAAGACTCGCAGCACCCGCCGCGCCCCTGCGGGCAGCAGGCACCGCGCCGCCGTGAGGCACAGGCACGACGCGGCCAGCAGCAGGGGCCGCACGTGCCACTCGTGGCTTCGGACGGCCTGCCAGTTCCGCAGCACCATCGAGCCGATCCACACGAGCAGCGCGGCCGCCACCGCATACCCCACGAGCCGCAGCGCGAGCCGCCGCCCGGGCCGCTCGGAGGCAGGTGCGTCGACCTCGTCCACGTCCACGGACTCTTGCGGCAGGCTCCCCTCGTCACTTCGCATATGCCATCACCTCGTAGAGCGGGACCAGGGGGGGAATGCACACCCTGCGCGTGCGGCGGAACCGCGCGTCCAGGCGGCTGCGGACGGCGGCCGACCCGCGGTGGTGGAACCCTGGCCGGAATCCTGCCATGCGGCGCCCGAGACGGTAGAGCCAGTTCTCGGTAGGCACGGAGACGACGAGGCGGCCGCCCGGCCGCAGCAACCGCTCGAAATTGGCCAGTGCGGCGTCCAGGTCGTCCACGTGCTCGAGCACTTCGAGGGCGACCACGAGGTCCAGACTGCCCTGCCCGATCTCCTCGATGCGGTCGGCTGGCAGAAGGGTGACCGACTCAAGGCCGTGATCGGCGCACACCCGCTGTGCGACCGCGATATCCAGGTCGGCACCGTACACCGTGCGCGCGTGCGAGGCCAGGAAGCGGAGCATGGTGCCCACGCCGCACCCGAAGTCGAGCGCGGCCCCGATCGGCTCGGCTCCGATCAGCCGCGCGGCCACGGCCACCTTGCGCCAGGCGAGCCAGCGGGCCGCGGGGTTGGGATGCACGTAGGAAGGCGCGCCCATCTCCGCCACAGCGGCGCGGCCGAATTCCTCGATCAAGCGGCGGATGTACGGAGGGGCCGGAAAGCGTTCGTAGGGCCGTGCCGCGCCTCGGTCGTTCACCGCTCTTCCTCCCGCTTCTCATACTCCCGGCGGCGGGCGATCAGCAGCAGGGCATCGATGCTCCGGCGCGTGCGGCCGATCATGTCGGCGATCAGGGCCAGCACGCCCGTGAGGGTGCCGAGCATCAGAAACGTGCCGGAGCCGATGAGCAGGGCGTGAAAGGGCGACGTGCCGCCCGTGGCCACCCACCAGCCAAAGACGAACAGCCCCTGGACGATGCCCAGGCCCAGGAAGGCGAGCGCGATGAGCCCGAAAAACTTGAGCGGCTGAACGTCGCGCATCGAGCGCAGGATGATCAGCAGGGCATTGGTGCCATACCGCCAGAGGCTCGAGGCCACACGCGACTCGCCGTGCTCGCGCGTGCCTCGCACCCGCAGGGGCACCTCGACCATGCGCACGCCCTTCGAGGCCAGGTCAATGAAGCTCTCCTGGGTGTAGGTGAACTGGCCGAAGAGGTTGAGCTTCAGGGCCGTCTCCCGCGTGTAGGCGCGGAAGCCGCAGGAGACATCGGTGAACCGCCCACACCCGATGATCCAGTTGATCATCCGGCACATCACCCGGTTGCCCCACTTCTTCACCCAGGGCATCTCCGGCACGTAGTCCTTGCGTGCGAAGCGGGTGCAGGTGGCGAACTCGGCGCTCCCGTCGAGGAGCGGGGCGAGAAGGGCCGGGATGTCGGCCGGGTCGAACTGGCCGTCGGCGTCCATGTTGACAATGTGGTCCGCCCCCATCCGCAGGGCCGTGTCGATGCCCGTGGCGAATGCGGCGCCGACGCCTTGTGTGGAGCCGTGGCTGATCACTCGCGCGCCCGCGCGTCGCGCGGCCTCGGCCGTCGCGTCGCTCGACCCGTCGTCAACCACCACGGCCTCCACTCGGCCAATGCCTGGGATCTGGGTCGGGATGCGCGCGATGACCTGTCCCACGCTCTTCTCCTCGTTGAGGGCGGGCAGGATCACCACCAGCAGGCGTTCGAGGGGTCCGGTCATGTCATGCTCCTACATGGAGCCAGGAGACTCGCTCAAGGCTTGCCCGAATCCTCCGCCACAAGCCTCACCAGGCCAAGGCACACGATGCTCTCGAACCTGTCGGTGTGCCGCCGGTTGGAGACGCGGAAGCGGAGCGTCAACCGAGCCTGGCCTTTCACCGCCCCAGTCGCGTCCACATTTAACCATTCCGCGCCTGCGCCTGCAAGGCCGGTGTCGTGCTCCAGGAGCCGCTTGCCGTTCGCCCACAGCTCGGCTACGGCTGGCGCGGGGGGCGCGGGCTCCGTGGGCGTCATCAGGAGCACTTGGAGCCCGAGCCGGCCCTCGAACTTCGGCACGGGCACTTCTGCGCGGACCTCGCCGTATTGCCCTGGCTCGATGGGCACCCAGCCGCCGGGCCTCGGGTGGGCGATGGCGAGGGCCTCGAAGCCCTCGCCCTTCACCAGCCCTGCGGTCCAGAGGCCACGGGCGAGCACGGGGCGGCGCAGCCACTCGCCGGGGCGCACCTCGGCCAGGGCCCGGCCCTCCGGCGGCCTTGCAAGGCCCGCCAAGTGCTTGGCGAGCGTCTGCCGGCCCCGCAGGAACCCCTCGAATCGCCCCCCAATCTCCTTCTGGCGCTGTTCGGCGAGCGCCGGCCAAGCAGAGAAACTCGCCAGGAGCGGGCGCAGGGTGGCGAGCCACCCCGCAACGCCCGCCAGCTTGCCCAGGGCGGCCTCCGTGTGCTCCACCTGGGCGAGGAGCGGCCCGCGCGCCTTGTGGAACTCCGCCTCGGCGGCCCCCGCCTCCCCGTAGGCAAGCTGCTCGAGGAGCCGTTCCTCCAGTTGGGCAAGGCCCGGCGCGGGGCTGTCCCACTCGGCCATCTTGCGGGCGTACGTGACCGTGGCGCGCATGGGCTCGAGGAAAACCTCGCCCAGGCGCGCGGGGTCCGTGGAGGTCTGGGCGGGCGCCGATGCCTCCAGGCGCTGGAGCCGCGCGTCCATCTCGTCCACCAGCCTGAGGGCCTCGGGCCGGTCCTCCGCCCGCCCCAGGCGCGGCGGCCAGTTGAGGCCGACAACCACTGGCGGCTGCGGGAGGATGAAGAGGGGCTTCAGGCGGGCCAGCCGCTCGTCGAACTCCTGCGCGGCGGCTGCCAGGGAGGGGCCGAATACGAAGGTGTAGACGGCCTGGCGGGTGCGTGCCCAACTGTGGCGCTCCGGGTGCCACGCCCAGATGCCGAGGACGCCGACGCAGTATTCCTCGGCCCATGTGTTCCAGCACATCACGGCGTCGATGTGCTGCGGCGCGCGGTGGAGCGCTGCGTAGTCGGGGGCGCCCCAGCCGGCGGATAGCGGCAGGAGCTCGAGATACGACGGGTTCGGGCACGCCTGGGTCCTCTCGACGCCGGAGCAGGGCGTCTTAGTGTCCACGCGCATGTTCTCGGCGCTGCTGCGGCCGGCGTGCAGGAGGCCGGGCGCCGGGCGCGGCCAGTTGTGCCACCAGGAGGGCAGGCGGGAGAGGCCGACCCTGCGGGCCTGCTCCGCATCCCCCGCACACGGCACGCGGGTGAAGAACCACCGGGCGTCGGCAAATCCCGGCACCTTCGACAGGCGCAGGTTGAACTCCGTGGGAATGCGCTCGTAGGAGCCCATCGGCGGGGTGGTGGCGATGCGCATCCCGGTCATGCCGTGGCGCGTGCCCAACTCCAGGATTCGCGCGACGAGGCCCTCCGCCCCCTCGCTGGGGCCGGGGTCGTCGAAGGAGACCCAGAGGCCGTCCACCCCGAGGGCGATGAGCTGCCCGTAGGTTGCCAGCACGTCGGGCACTTGGTCCCGGCCCACGCGGCCGCAGGACACGGTGCCGTAGACGAAGATGCCGCGGCGGTGGGCCTCGCGGATGATCTGCCCGACGGCCGCCTTGTCCACCACGCTGCCCGGCGGGAAGCCGAACATCGCCCGTTTCCCGCCGTTGTCGCGGACGTCAATGAAGTTCAGCCTGCCCCGCGCATAGACGTCCATCACCCCCGGCGACAGGTGCTCCCGCAGCAGGGAGTCGGGCCGCCCCCGCCAGGCGATGCTCGGCCAGTCGCGGACCAAGACGACGGGGAACACGACCTTGCCCTCCTCCTGCCGCAGGAGGTCGAAGAAGGCGTGCTGGCCGTAGATGACGCCGCGGTCGTTGCTGCCGCCGATGAGGATGGCCTGTCGGACTGTGGGCGGGACGTCCCCGTCCCGCGATACGCGGCGTGGGGACACGCCGCCCACATCGTCGAGCACCTCGATGGCGAAGCCATCGTGGCCTGGCGACTCGGCGCTCAGATCGATGTGCTTCTCGCCGCAGAGCCTGTCGAGCCACGCATGGGTCGCGCGCTGCCCCAGGAGCACCACCTGGCGAACGCCCTGGCTGGGCTCCCCTTCGCCCAGGATGGGGAGCCGGCGCCGAAAGCGCCGCTCCACCAGCCCCTGGAACCGTTCGGCCGCGTAACGCTCGGGCTCGGTGGCCTTGCCCCCGATGACGATGGCCGCCTCCCCAGGGCCGAGCAGCTCGGCGGTTCGGCCGCTCTCCTTGTAGACCTTGGGCACCGGGATGATCGGGCAGGTGATCGGCTCCTCCTTCACCTCCGCCACTTTGGGCTGCGGGCTCACCACCTTCTTGGGGGGCGGGACGACTTCCGGCCGCACGCTGGGCTCAGGGGGCAGGGTGACGCTGGAGCGCTCGACGGCGCGATAGACGGCCAGCCCCCCGATGGCCAGCAGAATGAGCACCACAACGCCCAATGCAGCAGCCAGCCAGCGCATGTGAGTCCTCACGGCTTCGCGGGGGGCGCGCTCGGCGCCGCGCCCGCATCTTCCAGGCTCACTCCGTCCGAGGCCAACGGCACGAGGCGGCCCGCGGCGCGGTCCCACCGGTAGCAGCGGCGGTCCGGCAGGGCGCGCATCAGCTCGGGGTTTCGCTTCCCCAGGTCGCGGGCGAACACCACCGGCCCGTTCATCGCAGGGTCGTTACGCGCCACGGCGGCTGCGAAGGCGCACGCAGCCCTGTGACTCTTCGTCACTGGCAGAAACACAATGGCCGGCGTCCCGGCCGCGCGCCCCACCTCCGCTGTCAACCGCGGCTCGTGGAATGAGCCGCCGACCTTCGGCAGCTCGTAGGCAACAGTGGCCACGGTGCCGTACAACACGCAGAGGCCCAGCGCGAGTGCCAGCACTGCCCGCGCACGCCCCGGCGCTATCCCGGCAGCGCCCAGCCGCGCGTGCAATGCCACGATCCCGCCCGCCGCAAGCACGACGAAGAGCGGCAGGGCCTCGAACACGTACCGCGGCCCCGACGGCCATTGCCACACCAGGGGGTCGGCCTCGGACCTCGAGTAGGCCACGGCTAACGACAGCGCGGCGAGGCCCACGAGGAGCGGCCAGCGGTCCCCATCGGCCCCCCGCCAGATGCCGAGCAGCACCGCCGCGGCGAGGATGGCGCCGGCGGCTGGAATCGGCCAGTGATGCATCGCCGGCCCGAAGAAGAACCCCGCCTGGAGAGCGGTCGCAAGCCCAACGATGGGCCTCCACCGCCAGTCCGGCGTAAGGTCCATGCCCTGCGCGCCCTGGAGGGCGTCGCGCCAGGCCAGCTCGTGGCCGAAGGTGAGTGGGTGCCCCGTCGTCGCCGCGTTGAAGGCGAGCAGGCCGGCCGCGGGCGCCGCCAGGGCGAGCGCGAAGGCCAGGGTCGGCATCCACGCCCGCCGGGGATTGCGCGCAAGCCAAACGGCCCAGGCGACGGCGAAAGGCAGGCACAGCGCCGCCGCCGTGAGGGGGCGCGCGTTCACGCCCAGCCCCAGGCTCAGCCCCGCCGCCGCGGCCCAGCGCCACGAGCCGTGCCGCAGGGCACGCTTCACCGCAAGGATGAAGACCAGCATCGGCACCGCGCACGGCAGATGGGTGAGGTAGTCGCCCGACGTGAAGATGAGCCACCCGGACGCCAGGCACAGCGGCAGCGCCACGAGGCCCGCCATGGGGCCGAAGCAGTCCTTCGCCACGAAATACGTCAGCAGCACCGTGGCGGCGCCCAGCAGCGGCGGCACAAGCCACAGGCACCCCGCCAGGAGTCCGGCGGCGTAGAGCAGCGGCCCAAAGGGCGGACCGCAGAAGAACCACCTGTCCTGGAGGAACACGAACCCCACGTCCGCAGGGTGCGGGCAGTGGCGCGGGTTGAAGAAATCCTGGTCGGCCGGCAGCGGACTCCACAGGCGGCCAGATGCAAAGGACCTTGCCTGGAACGCGTAGCCGTGCGCGTCAAGGTAATCGGGCAGGCCCCGCGTGACGGTCGCCGTGTAAGCGAGGGCGATCCCCAGGAAGGCGGCGCAGGCGAGCGCAACCAAAGCCCCCCTCGGCGCGCGCGCGGCGGCCTCGCAGGCGCGGGACACACCGCCGCTCCACCGCCCCGAGGGCCTCAGGGCCAGCCACGCCCCCAGCGCCAGCAGAGCCCCAAGCCAGAGGAGCTGGCGCGACGAGCCCAGGGCCAGCTCCCGGAAGAGCCTCTGGCGGTGCCACTCGGCGTTGTAGGCGGCGTTGCGGGCCAGGTGGCCGTCGGCCCACCCGATGGCCATGTGGAGGGGCAGCGCGAGCACGAGCAGCAGCGCCAGGGCCGCAAGCTCGCGGCCGCGGCTCGGCGCGCCCGCGCCCTCCGGGAGCAAAGCCCGGCTCGCCGCCCGGAACGCCCAAACCGCGCAGGCCACCCCCGCGGCGGCGGCTGCCACCGCGAGCGCCTCGAACACGGGCCGCGAAAGGG
>Ga0315284_10018056_pt1 | contig 9996 bp, 6 predicted proteins | sample YL17G09_16_MG_FD_203696 | JGI IMG/M metagenome (GOLD analysis project Ga0315284, IMG submission 203696) | Sediment microbial communities from Yellowstone Lake, YNP, Wyoming, USA - YL17G09_16 | ecosystem: Environmental > Aquatic > Freshwater > Lake > Sediment | place: USA: Wyoming | collected...
AGCGATATTTAAACAGTCAATATGATTCAGCTTCTCCAATTCAGTCTTAGGTAATGACATTTTCATCTTCCTTTCTTTAGAAAAGGTGTGTAGAATAGTATATCATAATTTGCTATTTGTAAGATTGTATGAATTATTCTTCCCCCCACGCAAATCCGAAAATCTCGCCGGTATTCAATTCGAAGTGCAGCATCAGCCACTTGTCTGCCGGGATGTCTCGCACGTGGGCTTTTTTGAAGCGGACGGGGACGCGCAGGCTGTCGCCGGTGATGGGGAGGCAGTCGTCGAAGGTGAAACCGGGCAGCGGCTCATTTTTCAGCAGGTCATACACCGCCACGCGCAGGCTCCCCCGCGGGCAGCGGGCGTTGACGTAGAGCGCGTCGCCGGCGCGCGTCTCGGCATCCACCTCGAAGCGGGTGCGGAAGGTGGCCGCCAGGCCGGCGAAGCGGTCGCGCTTCACGCGGGCCAGGCCGATGCGGCCCGAGTTCCGCTGGGCGGACAGCGGGATGTCCTCCCGCATTTTGAAGTCCTCGGTGATGCACCAGCCGTGGTCGTAGCGGGAGCCGCCGTAATAGAGCAGCAAATCGTCGCCGTGCTCGACGAAGGTGTTGGCGGTCACCATGAAGCCGGCGTCGAAGTCGCCCGGTTCCCCCAACTCCAACCAGGTGGGCCGGCCTTTGGGATGGCGCCAGTGCATGGCATCGTGCGAGAATCCCAGCCGGGTGCTGGCGATGCCGTTGGGATTTTGCCCGAAGAGGAAGCGCAGCGGACTGCCGATGTAGAAGATCGTCTCCAGCGAAACGTAGAAGTTGTCGCTGACCGGGTAGACGGCGATGTTGTAGTGGTCGGCGATGCGGAAGCCGGCCTGCTGCGCGAGGAAATCGTCGTAGTCGTCGGCGAGGAAGCACTCACGCCAGCGGTCGACACCCTCGTATCCCTCCCAGTGCGCGCCGTCGCGGCTCTCCAGCCCGATAAACGAACGGCGCATGTCCAGCCCATGCATCATCCCCACCTTCTGGTAGAACAGGTAGCGGTTCCGCGCCGGGTCGGCGATCAGCGAGCCGACGTCGCCGTGCTGCAGCACCGGGTCGGAGGTGAGCTGCCGCCAGCGCAGGCCGTCGTCGGACGCGAAGAAATAGGTGCCCGGACCGTGGAAAGACAGTCCGGGCAGGTCGCAGACGTCCGGCTCCAGCGGGAGGATCTGGATGGTAGACGCCAGGTATTTGAAATCCGCTCCGGGCAGCGCGGGAACTACACCCATCAGGCCGCCGGGCAGCGCCAGCAGGTTGTTGCCGGGGTGGCGATGCCGGCCGGTCAGCTTCAAGTCCGGCTTGGTCCAGTGTACGCCGTCGTCGCTCTCCGCGTAAGCCGCCAGCGGGTAGTCGGCGCCTTCATCGTAATTGTTGGCATCCGGCATGCAGAAATACCACATGCGGAATTTGCCGTCCTCCACCAGCACGGAGCCGTAAATCGTGGTCACCCGCGCGTCCCACGGTCCCGTCGATCCGGGTTCCAGGCCGGTGATGGACACCTTCTCCGGCTTCGGAAACCGCTGCATAACCCCGGTATCCCAGCGGCGCAAGCCATCGGTGTCGAGGAAAAGATGACGGATGTCTGGATTGGTCATGATTACCTCAAAAATACTTATAATTCCCTGGGATCGCAGGCGTCCCGCGCCTGCTCTCAATTGGTAAGCCTTCCTACCAGGACAGGCGCGGGACGCCTGCGATCCCAGGAAAAGCTGTCACTCTATTACCAGGATATCCCCGATATACAGCGGCACGGTGATCTGCAGATCGTCGCCTTTCCTGGCGATGGCCAATTGGGCGTTGGCGGCGGATGTCACTTTCTTAGCTTTACCGCATCCCGGCACGACCAGCACGACTTCGGTGGCGCCTTCGGTTTTGGGACTGCGGGTGAAATCGGTCAGCACGATCACCTTCTTCGCGGGCGTCTCCAGCAGCGAGGTTTGAATGCCGGGCAGGTTGACGATGACCGGCTTTTTCACATTGCCGGCGGCGAGAACGGGGTCGAGCAGTCTGGCGTAGGTTTCCGGGAAGGCAGTGGCATATCCCTCGTTTTCATTTTTATTGCAGCCGGCGCCATAAGCCAGTCCGAGCATGAAACCTGCCTGCCACACCTCGCCTTTGCCGACCGGCTTCCGCGCCAGCGCCGGCTTCCCGTTATTGAATGTGGCTGCCACTTCACCCGTCGTCGTGAAGTCCTGGCGGGCGAACAAGGCCGGCAGCGCCGGCACCACGGTGTCCTTTGGCTGCACGGTCGCCATAGCTTGCGGCTTCCCCAGCACGTTCCCCCAGCCGCCGAAATTTTTGTCGATCCGCAGGGCGTCCGACCGGAAACCGGTAAGCTGACCGAGGATCGTATTCTCCCGGTGGTATTCGTCATACAGCCCGGAGCCCGGGCTCAGCCAGAGCCGGCCGCCGCTAGCCACCCAGTCCGTGAGCTGCCGGCTGGCCTTTCGGGTCAGGCAGTCGCCCACGGCGAAGACCACTTTGTATCGATCGAGCAGGCCGGCCTCCAGGTCCTCTTCCTCCAGGAAATCGACGGGGATCTGGTTGCGGTCGAGCAGCAGCCAGAGGAGCTGCCGCTCGGCATTGTAGATATTGCTGTCCTGCCAGACTTCCGTGCTCATCGGCCAGAGGATAGCGACTTGCGGCTGCCGGTATTTTGCCTGCGCCAGGTCTGCCTCGACAACGGCCAGCTTGCGAGTCGCGTCGCCGATCGCCTTCAGGTCGTTGTAATTTTCCGAGTAGAAATCCCAGGTGGCGGCGTAATAAGGGCCGTAGAGGAAATAGTTGATGTGCGTCACCCCGCGGCCCAGCGCGGAGAAGGTTTTCTGCGTGGTGGACAGATAATTGTTGTTGCCAACCGGAACCAGGTACATGCCGATCGGCGCATTGTGGTAGCGCGCGCCCGCCCGCAGCAGGTCGGCGAGAAAGCCGACGTGCTCCAGGCTGAGGGCGACCCACCCATTGACACCGAGCCAGTCCTCCGTCCACGGCATTGACACGGCCCCCATGCGCCCGCCTTCGATCCAGTCGAGCGAGTTGCTGCTGAGCATTCCGCGCCCAAACATGGGGTGCGGCGACGGGTTGATGGAGGTCAGCATGCCGGGAGCGATGCTCTTCTGATACTCATCCGTGGCGGTTTTGAACGCCAGCCAGGTGCTGTAGCTCTGAAACTTCTTGCTGTGGTAGTAAAGGAGCGGCGCGGCTTTCGCCTCGCGGTCCGACCAGAGCCGCTCGATCTCGCCGATCTTCTCCCGCGACAGCACCAGCTTCACTTCCACCCAATCATTCAGGCCAAAATCCGCCGGCGCATATCCCAACCCCTTCAGGTATTCACGGAAGTGCTCCTGCGCGTCTTCGTTGCCGTCCCAATCGCTGCCGATCAATCCCGGCTCATCCGCCAGCCGCAGGTTGAAGACGCGCTTTTTCAGGTCGGGGTATTGGGCATACAGCTCGTTCCAGCCCTTAGCGATGCCGGCCACCTTTGCCGCATAGTCCGGCTTCCAGACGTCCTGGATCGGCGGGCCGCAGTCGTTGGAGATGAAGGTAAAACCGGCGCCCAGCGCATACGGTTCGTAAAGGGCAGGCTGCATCGCGAGGGTGTTGAAGCCGTAACAGCGCAGCGTCGCCAACTCGTCCTTGAAGATCTGCTCGTTCCGGTAGATGGGCGACCAGCCGGCGCCGCTCTTTCCCGGCGGAGCAAAGCCGCCCACGCCGGTATCGACGGTCAGGAAACGCAGTTGCGGCGGCTTGTCCGGAAAGGCCGCCCGCGCGTGTTCCAGGTGCTCGCGAGTCCGGTCGGCAACGGTCAGCAGCTTCAAGTCTTTCGTCACTTCCGCCGGCATCAGGAAAGAGAACACATCGCCGTCCGTGGTGCCCTTCAGGCTGGTGAGGACGGCGGCGGGATCGTCGGCAGAAGCGATCTCGACCAGCATGTCGATGTTCTTCACCTCCTCCCTGGAGTGGAAGGTGAAGATGATGGTATTCTCACGGGGATGGAGCGTTTTCTCGCCTGTCGCCGTCCACGGGGAATACTGGCCCTCCTTGATCCACTTCGCCGGATAGTTGGCTCCCGACGGCGGCAGCGGCCGCAACCCGACGAAGAACTGGTCGTTCTGGCCGTGGGTATACGCAAGCACGTCGGCATACACCCCCGCCTTCACCGGCGAGAGCAACTGGAAGCGGAGATACAGGTTAGCCGCCATGCCCTGCCGGCAAAGGCACAACAGGGCCAGCAGGAGCCACCATCGCTTGCTCATTTCACCGTTCCCCTCTTTACTCCAACTTAAAAAATGTGCATAGGGGCGATTGCCAATCGCCCCTACGAAACCTTTACGGTGTCACCGTCACCTTCTGCTCGACCTTGTCGGCGAAGGTGTCGATGGTCCAGCGGCTCAACCGGTGGGCGCCGGAGAAGAGCTGCGCGGCCTTGGTCTCATAATTATAGGCCGGCTCGCCGTCCTCCGCCACGTAGAGATACTTGCCGTCGGCGGAGACCGCCACGCCGTGGGGATTGACGAACCCTCCCTGCTCCAGCGCATTCTCCGCCTGCTGGCCGAATGCGCTCACCGGCACCAGCGCGCCGCCGGTATCGAAGAAGCGGATCAGCCGGCCATTCCCCCAGTCCGCCACCCAGATCGTGCCGTCCGGGGCGATGGCCACGCCGGTCGGGTTGCGCATCGCCATGCCGTCCGGGCCGAGCGTGGCGTTGTATTTCGCTTCAATGTCTTCGCCGGTATCCACGGCTTTGGTCAGTTGGCCCCACAGCCCCACCCCGTATAAGGTGCCGTCCGGCGTCGCGTCCATCCCCGGCCCGCAGTAGCCGATGCCCGGCGGTTGTGGGGAGTAGACGAACGGGTTGCCGCTGCTTTTGAAGATGAAGCCGTCTTTCCCGGAGAAGGCCGGGTTGAAGACGACGACGCCGTCGGCGCCGCCGCGCTGGATGTAGATTTTATCCTCGCCCAGCGCGAAATCGAGGGGCGAAACAGTATTTTCCGGCGTGTGCTGGCCTTTCTCATCCAGGAACCAGCCGCCGATGACGGAGACAAAATTCCCTTTCTTGTCGTATTTGGCGATATTGTGGAACGGGCCGGTGGTGTAAATATATCCTGCCTTGTCCACCTTGATCGCCTGGAGAGCGGGATTGCCCTGCGGGATCAGCTTCCCTTTATTGGCGAATCCCTCCACCGGTTTGCCGTCGGCGGTGAGCTTGCAGATGAGCTTGTCCCCGTGATCGGCCAGGTACAGGCTGCCGGCGGTATCGATTGCCACGTCGAACGGGCTGGTGAACTCCGTCAGGGCGCCGTCCTTGCCGAAGGTTTTATCGAGCTGTGGTTTCAGGCCGGCGCTGACGCGCACGGTATAGTTCCCGGCAGGGAGCAGCTTGCCCGCGTTGTCCTTGCCGTTCCAGGGGTATTCGGCCTTCATCTTCGTCTGGTAGGCCAGCAAGGTGCGAACCACCTTGCCCTGCGCGTCCAGCACCTGGATCTGGATATCCCCCGGTTTCTTGATCTGGCAGGTGATCAGGCAGACATCGCCCTGCTTCATCGCCTCCTTATCGACCTTCATGGCGGTGAGGATTTCAGCAGCACGGCCGAGACCGCAGAGGCTGATGAGCAGCAAACACCAGGACAGCATCGTCTTCATAGCGCCTCCCCCGTTGTCAAAATATCGCACTTGATGTTTGTATCAAGTCATGGAGCAGTGTAACAATGGCATGTTGGGCTGTCAATCACAGTGGCGAGTGGCTTGGCGAGCATCAGGATGGCGAAATAGCTTGTCAATTCGACAATTACGGCTATACTCTGAAGGGGATGGAGGTGATTATGGGCAAAGGAGTGGCTGTCATCTGCCTGCTGCTGTCGCTGCTGACGTTCGGGCCGGCGCTGTCCGGGGGGACAACGCAAGTCGATGCAAAAACCCGGGCGGCAATCGTGGGGATCTTCCGCAAGAACATACTGCGCAATACTCTGACGCGCGCTGACGAGTTAAAGCAATTCGGCCCGGCGGCCTTCGAGGTCGCAGCCACGCTGCTGGCGGATCGGGCGCTGGGTGATAGTGCGGCCTCCGTGCTGGTCGAGATGAATCCGCAAAAGGCCGGGCCGGTTATCTTCGCCACGATGCCGAAAAGCGACCGGAATGTGCAAAGCCATACCTTCAGCTATTACACCCGGTGCCTGCTGGCGGGGCAGCGCTTTCCCTTCACCCGCGCCATGCATGACGCCGCGGTCCGGTGCCTGCGCGCCAATACCAATGCCGATGCCGCCGTCGAGGCGCTCTACGCCATCGGGCTGACCGGCAGCAAAGCGGATTTCAAGCTGCTCGCACAGTGGTATACCAACCAACATCAAACTGCCGTCTGGCGTGTAAAGCTGCGTGTCGCGGCGGAGGCCGCGCTGGCGCGGCTCGGACATCCCACCTATCTGGCGAAGATCAAGCAGCAGTTGGCGACGCTGTATCCCACATCCATCACCTTCGACCAGGCGGTATTGCTCGATGTCGCCATCCAGCAGGCCGCCTTTTCGAACAATCCGGCCTTCATTCCCTATCTCTGCCGCCATCTCGACGATGCCGCCGCGCAGCCCAAAGGCGACCTTCTCCCCCCGACTCCGAGCTACTCGGCCGCGGTTGTGCTGGACCGCCTGGGCAAGCACACCTCGAAGAATAACGGCGACGCGCTCGCCTACTGGCGGCAGTGGTGGAAGAAGCACCAGGGGGAGTATCGAAACTAGCACCCGCCGTTCGTAGTGAGCCACGCAGCCGGGGTGGAGTGGCGTTCGTTGACCCACCCGGTTGCGTATCACAACGCCACTCCGCTGCGGCTGCGTGGCTCACTACAAACGGGCTTTGCTGTATTTCGATAAGCAGGAAAACGACTGCTTCAGCGGAAAAGTGCTGGTAGAGGAGCTGTGCCATGATCGATGTTCCGCTGACCTACTGCAACCCCATTCCGCTGCCTGATTACCCGCGCGGGCGGGCATGCCGCGACAAGCACGACGGCTGGGGCTGGCGCAACAACGGGCGGGCGGTGGATTTCCGCGAGACGGCCGATCCGAGCGTGCTGTATCACGACGGCAAGTGGTACCTGTACCCCTCCTGCGGCATGGCCTGGGTGAGCGAGGATTTCTGCTCATGGCGGCACGCGCCGATGAACCTGGACGACATCGGTTACGCGCCCACCATCATGGAGCACCGGGGCAAATTCTATCTCACCGCGTCCGGCCCGCCCACGCTGTATCGCGCGGATAATCCGCTCGGTCCGTGGGAGAACGCCGACGCCATCACCGATCCGGACGGGCAACCGCTGCCCAACTTCGCCGACCCCATGTATTTCTTCGACGATGACGGCCGCGTCTACCTGTACTGGGGCTGCGGCGGCGCCGGCATCCTGGGGGCGGAGATGGACACGGACGACCCGGCCCGCGCGCTGACGCCAACAACGCTGCTCATCGCCTACAATCCCGACCACGTGTGGGAGCGCTATGGCCCCTTCAACGAGGATCCGTCCATCAGTTGGATGGAGGGGGCGTGGATGTTCAAAAGCGGCGTGACCTACTACCTGACTTACACCTCGCCCGGCACGCAGTTCCCCACCTACGGCATGGGCGTCTATACCTCGGCTTCTCCGCTCGGTCCATTCGTCTACGCGCCGCGCAACCCCTTCCTGCTCGACACCGAGGGGCTGGTGCAGGGGCCGGGCCACGGCTGCCTGGTGCGCGGGCCGCGGGACACGGTGTGGGTGTTTTACACCTGCCTGGTCGGCTACCACCACAACTTCGAGCGGCGCATCGGCTTCGACCCCGCCGGCTTCGACGCGGACGGCAACCTGTATGTGAAGGGCGCGTCGGAGTGGCCGCAGTGGGTGCCGGGGTTGCTGCCCCGTCCGCAGGATAACAACGACACCGGATGGCTCCCCCTCTGCGTGATGAAAGGCACCCGCGCCTCCAGCGAAGCGCCGGGCCGCACCACCCTCTACGCGGTGGACAACAACATGCGCACCTGGTGGCAGCCGGCGGACGACGATGCCGCGCCGTGGCTGGAGGTGCGCTTCGACGCCTCCTTCACCGTGCACGCCTGCCGCCTGGTGTGGGCGGAGCCGGGGCTTGATTACGACAACGGCGTGCTGCCCGGCCCATTCAAATACCGCGTGGAGATCAGAGAGAAAGAAGAGGACGCCTGGCAAGTCGTCGTGGATAAGAGCAACAACGACGTGGACCTGCTCATCGACTACACCGCCTTCCCCGCACGGGAGGCGTGTTTCGTCCGCCTGGTCATCACCGGCTGGCCGCGCGGCCTTCGCCCCGGCGTGGTCGATTTCCAGCTCTTCGGCACCGGCCACTACCCGCCGGCGGGCAAGTTCGGCGTATGGCCATAATAATTGGATGAATGGATGTCTGGATGATTGGATGGATGAATTGCCGCTCGGAGATAAGTTATTCAGGAAGGAGTTAGCGATGAAGAACAATCACCTTAGACAAGCGGCAGTGATCGCTTGCATTGCGCTGGCTTTTGTCTTCAGCGGGTGCGCGCGGAAGGCGAAACCGGTCGTACCACCTCCTGCTCCGCCGGATAAACCGGCCGCAGTGCCGCCACAGCCTGAGCCTGCGATTGCCACGCTCGAGCGTGAGCTTGTGAAACAATATACCGTCACCGCACCCGACGGCACGAAGTGGAAGGCGTTTGTCACGCAGGTGCATCAATATAACGACGGGTACTACGGCGTAATTATTTTCGGGCCGCCGGAGAGTGAATGGGAGTCGGGCTTGCTGCGGTATGACGAGGCAACAAACGATTGGGAGAAGTCCGAGGTGAAGATCGTGCAGGATGGTGAAGAGGAGTACCGTGAACCGGATACGGCGCGCACATCGATGAAGTGGAAGGTTCCCAGGGAGAAGCTGGACGCCTGGATCGAGCAAGCCAAGGCCGAAATGAAGAAGCAGATGAAGCAGTCGTAACATCTGGAGATCATTATGCGCACGCCTGACAAAAACCGCTATCTGAACGCCGTCCGCCATATCGAGGCGGCGGAGATTCCCTTCCAGGAGGACGAGATCGAAACCACGGTGGCGGCGAAGATTCTCGGCAAAAATCTCCCCCCGGTGCGGCCCTACGAGATTCCGGTGGAGGATTACGTGGAGCTCAACCTTCGCGCCGGCAACGACCTGGTCTACCTGGGGCATGTGTGGGAGCTGGGACGGAAGAACTACATTGATGCCGAGGGGCGCAAGCACTACGTGGACGGGGTGATGAAGACGCGCGACTCCTTGAAGGACGTGACCTACCCCAACCTGGGCGAATACGAGCGCGACATCGAACGGATGCTGACGGCGATCGAGGGCACCGGGCTGGGGATGAAGTATTCCGCCACGCAGGCGCCGTTCCTGGTCACCACCGCGGTCGGCTACCAGGATTACTACATGGCGCTGTATGACGACCCGCAATTCATCCACGACTTCCAGGCGCTGCTGGAGGAGTTCTGCGTGCGCGAGCTGGAGATGGCGCTCGCCTACCCCATCGACATCATCCAGGTGAGCTTCATCGCTTTCTCGAAGGCCGGGCTGATGTTCTCGCGCGAGATGGTCGAGGAGTTCGAGCTGCCCAGCCTGCGCCGCCGCGTCAACATGATCAAGGACGCGGGCAAGCCGGTCTCCCTGCACGCCGACGGCAATTTCACCGAGATGCTCCCCGAAATCATCGACATGGGCATCGACGTGGTCAACCCCGTCGAGCCATGCGAGGGGGAACAGGACATTTATCAATTGAAGGCGCAATATGGCGACCTCATCGCCCTGCACGGCAACATCGACCTGGCGGGCGTGCTGGCCTATGGCACGCCGGAGGAGGTGGAGCGGGACACCGTCGAGCACATCGCGCGCCTCTCCCCCAGCGGCGGCTACGTCGCCGCCTCCAGCCACAACATCACCGAAGCGGTGCCGCTGGAGAATTTTTACGCGATGCGGGACGCGGT
>Ga0315284_10018057_pt1 | contig 9996 bp, 15 predicted proteins | sample YL17G09_16_MG_FD_203696 | JGI IMG/M metagenome (GOLD analysis project Ga0315284, IMG submission 203696) | Sediment microbial communities from Yellowstone Lake, YNP, Wyoming, USA - YL17G09_16 | ecosystem: Environmental > Aquatic > Freshwater > Lake > Sediment | place: USA: Wyoming | collected...
TGTTTACTTTACAATGTGTAGCGTCTATTGTTTCAATCTTAATATCTTGCATTATTAACCTCTTTCCTTTATCTTGGCAACTTTTCCATAAACTCTTCTCTATATCTGTCAACCTGTTTCTCGAAAGCTGAACCTTGCATTCCGCTTGATAAATCAACCTCTGCCTTGTCAAATTCGTCGGTATTTAAAGTATATTTGTCATTACGTCGCTGCAGCTCGTCCAATTTTTGAAACCATATTTTTGCAATTACGTCAAAATCTGGAGCTAATTCGTCTATTAGTCTGTTGTCATATCTGCTTTCAACTATTGGCTTGTCTATGGGGAAAGCTAGACCTTGATAATAGGCCAATACTGAGTCTTTTAGCGCCCACCTAGTTAAATCATTTTGAGAAGGAAGAGCTTTAGATTCCACTTTTGCTTTTTCCAACACAACTTCTTGTTCTAAAACAGAAATCAAATTTCCCATTTTGGGCAATATGTCAGCAATTTGATTTTCTTGTTGCATTTCTTCTGCTATTTTTTTACATAATTTGCAACGAGTATATTTTTGTGCTTTGCTAACTTTTTTATGTTTTGTGTTGTGAATTATCTCCATTAATTTTTCTATGGTTGCAATTTTACCAAAATTATATTTTAAAAATAATTTTTCTCCCGAAACAATATTATCAGACCCACTTTTGTCTCGTATTTTGTTAGAAGCGATTATTTTCCTGGAAATCGCTTTTTGTCTAGCTATAATCTTTTTTATGTCCATTGTGTCACCTATTAAATAATTCTTTTATTATTTTGTTATTTTGTAGGTTTTTTAGCTTCATGCTTGCCCCGGCCCCAGAAATTCCTACTTTTTCCGCAGCGTCTTTAACAGAATAATCTTGATAATATATCAAATTAATTATTTCTACCAACTTTTCGTCTTCATTTTCCAAAAAAGCATCCAAGTCTTCTTTTAAAATTACTTTGTCTTCTGTGGATACCGGGCTGTTTCCAATTATATTGTAATCATCTAAAGGCAACCCGTCTAACGTTTCAGAAAATTCCACGTTTGCGTTTAATCTATTAAATAACGAAGACTCATTAACTTCTGGAGAATTTGTATGCATTTTCTTCTTGGACTCTACTTTGTTTCCACACTTGTCACATATTATATCGGAGTCATCATCTGGCATAGCTACAACGAAAGAGGCTCCACACGCACAGGTCGCCTTAAAGGAAGACACGTTAAGAAAAGTGGCGTTTTTGTATATTTTTGTTTTATTTCTTAAATGATTTATAAGCCTTCTGTTTATTCTCATTTCTAAAAACGTAGAAAGCTTAACTTGTTTTCTCGGATCATACATCGGTATGCCTTCAAGTATAAATAAAATTATATCTTGTCGGGTGTCTTCATCCCTGTTTCCTATAAAACGATACTTTGACATAAATTTATGGATAAGAGGAGCTAATTTATTAATAACGTCTTGGTATCCCGTTCCATTTCTGGTGTCAATATGTATGGCTGCGTCATAAACTTGGGCCGCTCCAGCAAACCCAAAAGACCTGTTTTCCGCATCAACAAAAATCTCTAAATCTCTTTTTTTCTTTATATTTATGGTTTTCATTGTTTACCAATTCTTTTGAGCTGGGCATACATCTTTAAAGTCACAAAAATTACATAATTTTCCAGGAACGGTTACCCAGGTGTTTTCTGTCTTTATTGAGTTGGCGTAAGAAATTAATTTCTTTTCTGCTTCTTCAATGTCTACTAAGTTGAAAGAATATTCCTTAAGTTTCGATTTATGTCTCAGTAGCACATAGGCTCCTGAAAAGTCTTTAATGTCTGGAAACTCTTTTTTAAGCCAAACACCATATACTAATAATTGAAAAGAATCCAGGTATTGAACACTTTTTGTAGTTTTATAGTCCATAATTCTAAAACTACCATTTTTCAATACGTCAATGCGGTCAATAAAACCACGAACCCGTATGCTTTCTGTTATGTTAAAATCGAAATCTTTTTCGCATGATTTAACATTTGGCATACCATCAACAGAAATCATTTTAAGATAGTCAAACATCATCTGTTTTGCCTCAAGCACGAGCTCATCAGATAAACTTGGAAACCCCAATCTGGCCTTGGCAAAAGATTCACCCATTATTTTGACTGCAGACTTCTTGTTATATTTGTTAGAAATAAAATAATCATGGAACCCTTCTAAGGTTTTGTGACAAAGGTTGCCAAGATCAAAATGATCAAAGTGCTTTTTTGGCAATTTGTCGATATAGTTAAATTTATATTTACGAGGACACTGTTCGTAGGTTTTTACTGAGGAGGCACTTAATTTTATTATCTCCGGGTTCTTAATTTCTTGCGTCATTTTACCTTCTTTGTTATTTTTTTATATATTTTATTAGCATCTTTCATCAATTTTTTGGCCGAAACAATCCTTTCTTTAGAAAAAAACTCTTCTGGCATCTTATTGTGTTTTTTACTATTACATTGTCGGCACAATATAATGGAATTATATAGAGAAAGAGGGAATCCTAATGACAATGGACAAAAATGATCAATACACAAATCTTTTGTTTTATTACAATTAAAACAAGCATTGTCAAATGCCAAGTAAGTAGCAACAGCCATCTCTTCTGAATAGATTTCGTTTATATTTTTTTGATGGGCTCTCCTCTTTCTTTGTCCTTTCGCAAAAATACCTTTTCCGTGTTTTGTTTGCAAATACCATTTTTGATACTCTTTGCGTCTTTTTTTGTTTTTTCTTTTATTATAGTAGTCCTTTGCTTTTTTATTTATAATTTCTCTATTTTTATCTCTATAGTGTTTTTGGTATAGCAATATCGCTGCTTTATTTTTAATATAATATAACTTTTGCTTTTTCAATCTTGTGTTTTTATTAACTTTATAATAATTTTTATCTTTATCCTTTATTCTTTTTATGTTCTTCTTCCTGTACTCTTTTTTATCTTTGGATATTTTCTTTTTATTCTTGTCTCTATATTTTTTGTCATATTTTCTTTTATATTTTTTGTTTTTGTGTCTGTAGGTCTTTTCTTTTTGTTTAGTTATTTTAGATTCGCGATAATGTTCTCGACAAAAACCGCATAGGTTAGTTGGCCTTAAATTATTTTTGCATCCTTTGTGCAAACAAATCTTTAACTCCATTATACTATCCCACTCTGCCGACCGCGATAAATCCAAGCAAATATTAAAGGTCTTTTGGCGTCCGCCGCAACACCAACACTTCTAGGCATAGCTGGTGCCCCGACTGGAAGCTGTTGTATATTTCTAATCCATCTTGCCTCATTGTGGTCAAAATAATAAGACACCATAGTATTATTGGCGGCGTTATAAAATCTTCTAACCCATCCGCCACTGATATAGCTGGCATCATCAGAAACTTCTCTAACTCTTTTGCCACCAAACTCATTATACACATTTTCTAACGAACCCCAAGGTCTTAAAACAGGATTCATATCATTTGTTTCTCTATTATCTATGAAAATAACCCTGGCATAAGGATCAAAGAACTCCGCAACTTTGGTGGTAGAAAACGGAACAAAAGTGTCATATTTTCTAGATTGCGTCGCACTTGGCTCCGGAGTAGATATTTTCACATAGGTTCCTTCTGCCTCACCACCAAAACCCTTTTCGGAGTGAATCGTGTCCATATCAATCAATTCGGGCTCAAAATTTATAAATGTGGCAGGATTTCCATTGGCATCATATCCAACCGTATATTCTGGATTTGTGTCATCCGTATAAAGATTTAATCCTTCTTGTCCTACCATTCGCGTTCTATCAATTTTAGTTTGATTGGCCGCAAATGTTTGGGTTAGAATTGGGCCGGAATCGCTCAAATTGTCTACTCCAAAAGCACTAACAATAACTGAGGCCTGATTGTCTGACAAAGTTATTGTATCAACATAAATTGTAGAATTGGTGGTGGGCGTTGTTCCATCTGTGGTATAATATATTGTAGATGGGATATTTGACTCAATAGTTAAATATCTTGGTATCCCGGATGTTATTTGTTCATCAGAAGAAGTAAATGTCAGTGTAACAACGCTCATTTAAAAATCTATTGAATCAATTTTTTAAGCTGACTCAACGCCTCATTGAAATTGTAAACTCTATAAACTCTTAGCCTTTCGGACTTGCTTTGGTTATATCCTCTGTCTATTAATACCGTGTGTATTCCTTCTTTAGCGGCCTTAAGTGCCGTTTCCAGCTTGTCCTCAACTATAACAGAGATTTGGTGTTCCTTGCAAAACGGAATCTTGTCATGAGCAAAATATAGTCTGTTGGCCGGAATCCCTCTGTCTTGCAACCAATCATAAGTGTTTTTCTTTATAATATCTTTTGTTGTCTTGCTGAGTTTTTGGTCCCAGTCTCCAACGCGTGCGGTAACAATATAAACATCGTAGTTATCCATCAAATTAGTCACAAACTCTTCTGCCCCAGTATAAGATGGCAAGCCAGAAAACCCATTATTATTCATCCACGCAGAGCTTGCGGCATCGAGGTCAATTTTGTCTACGCCATGCCCCCAATTTTCGAACGAATATTTTGTTGGATCTTTTAGTGGGTTAAAACTACACCCATAATTTTCATTTAAAAACTTTTGGAAAGAATAGGCAAAATTGGCCACAACCCCGTCCAAATCCAACATAATCTTATTTTTCATAAATACTACCTTTCTGTCTTATGTCAAACTGAAACAAATACTTTCTCGCTACTTTCTTTTCCGTATCATTGGAATGAATATCATCTAAATCTTCGTGAAAGAAGAATTTTTCTAAATCTTGGTGAAAATAAAATACTCCATCTTTATTGTTAACAATAAACTTCATTTTTCCTGATTTAATATAATCAGTATATTTCGATATATCATCCGACAGCTTAGATCCTATAATATATCCGTTTTCTGCGTCGGGAACTCGGCCATATATTCTGTATACTCTTAGTGTGGAAGCTTTACATCCATAAAATGCATTAAGCTCGTCTTCAGTTCTGATATCCGTTATCACAACTGAGTTCTCGGAAGCCTCCACTCTGTCTATTACGCCTCTAATAAAATGGTGCGGGTCTGACTTTTTAATCTCTTCTGTGAAATCCCACAGCTCTTGTCTGACTTTGTCTATATTCCCAGATATTTTGGCCGCCTCAAAATCTTCTTTACTTATACCAAACTCTTGTTTTATTTGATCTGCAAACGCCATAATCGTGAAGCCGCGCGTTTCTTTAAGGAAATTAGCAACCTCATCCTTGCCCACTCTGGGAGGGCCTATAAGGCTAAACACTCTTTTATGCGGAAATCTGATCATAGACCACTCCCTAGAACATTAAATTATTGATAGAATCTAAAACACCACTTTGCTTCCGCCAGCTGTTTTATTAACTACTATAATATCATTGAACTTTTCTTTTAAACGCTCATCATGGGTTATTATAAGGATTTTCATATCTTTACTCAATTGTTTAATAACTAACATAAACGTCTCCAGTCCTTTTTTGTCAAGACTGGTGGCAACCTCGTCGAGTAATAGAAACTGCACGCTTCCGCCCATTCTTTTGGCCAGAATACTGCTTAAGGCTAATCTCAAAGATAAGGCTACCCTAAATTTGCCGCCGCCGCTCAAAGCATCCAAATCTCCTGTCCTACCGCCTTCTTTCACATTTATGTCGAAAGTTTCAGCCCAGGACCCATTATCATTTTGTTTTTGTGTGGCTATAGAGACAGACGTAGGTTCGTTGCAAATTTTTGAAAGAGTGTCATTCGTATAATTTTCTAGTTCTTCAATAACATTTTCTATTATTACGGCTTGGATGCCATCTCTTCCAAAATAATCTTTAAGCTTATCAAATATTCTATACTCATTTTTAAGTTTGCTTATTTCTTCTTGGATATTACTTTGTTCTTTTTCTGTCTTTACCAGCTCTTCTCTGGCATTTACCTTGCTTCCATATTCTATGTTAAGTTTATCCAATTTTCGTTTTGTTTCTAATAATTGTTTGTCGCTCTCTTTTATCTCACTCTCGGCCCTTTCTTTATCTTCTTTGTTTAGCCTGACCTTTAAGTCAAGTATCTCGTTTTTAAAATCCCTGGTTTCTAGGGCCACTTGTTCTAATTTTAATTGACGATTGCCTATTTGGCAGTCTTCCAAAATATTTTGAAGCTTATTTACCCTAACTTCGGTTCTAGCTTTTTCCAGCTCGGCACGTGTAGATTCGTTGAACAATAACTCTTTCTCTTTTAGCTTTTCTTCCGCCCGCATTAATTTTTGCTGTATTTCTGTGTGCTGGATTTTCACCTCTTCCAATTCTTTTTTGCGACTTTTTCTTATTTCTTCAATTTCCTGCTTGCTTAAAATCCTTCCGCACAAATCACAAGAGTTATTTAAACGTATCTCTTTTTCCAAATCACTAATTTTTTCTTTTAAAATCTTTTCTCTAGTCTTGCCCAAAATTATCTTGGACCTAATATCTTGTAAGTCAATACCCCGACCATCAACTATCTTGATTTTTAAAACATCGATTTTCTTTTTAATAGAATCTAGTTCTTTATGACTTGAAGATATATTGATGTCGTTTTTGTTTTTGGTTATTTGTATCTCTAGTAAACGTTTTTTGGCGTTTGAAAACTCTTGCTGTAAGGCCTTAAGCTTGCTTTCGTCCTCCGTAAGGTTTCCATAAAGTCTCTCAAAATCTATTTTTTTATTAGTAAGGCCGCTGTTGATAGACGAATACTCTTGGTTCAAAGAAGATATTTCTTTTTTTAGCGCGGCTAATTGATTTTTACAGTCTTCTATATCTTTTGTCAGGGTATCAGTCGAAACCAAACGCTGAGACTTATCCTCTATTTTTGCATTTAAATCTCGGGCCCGGTCTTTTGTTTTCTTTTGATACAAGTCCCATTGCTCAATTTGCAGAAGAGATTTAATTATATCCTTTCTCTTAGTTGGGGTTGTTGTGGCAAATATAGAAATATCATCTTGCTTAAAATAAACACTGTTTACAAACACTTCATAATTAAAGCCTATAAGTTTAATTATTTTTTCGTTGGTAAGAGTGTTTGTATCGCAGGAAATAGGCTCAAACTGGTTAGTGGCCTGGTTCCATTGCTCTAACAAGACTTCGGCCTCAGAGGCCGTTTTGTCTCGCAGTCGGGAGACTTTGTAAAGAACTGAATCAATCCAAAACTCAAACTCTACTTTACAGGCTTTGCGGTCCCACTTAACCACGTCGTCTTTTTTCTTATGTCTGCTGCGGTCAAACAGGGCCCAGGTAATTGCCTCAAATATAGCACTCTTTCCTACTGAATTTGATCTATCAAAATCACCATCCATAGTCCCCAGTATAAGGGCCGTGTTAAATTTAGAAAAATCTATCTTAGACAAATCATGAGATAGGAAATTTCGCAACGTTAAGTGTTTTGGAATCATATGACTTCCTCTTCCGACATCAAGTCTTTAGTTTTTGTTTCTTCAAGCCCTTTATTGTTTTCTGATAATTTATCACTTTTGTGCAGATTATCTTCGGCCCATAATGGTTGCAAATTAATAAAGTTACAGGCTTCTAAAAATTGCTTTCTGTCTGTTAAATCAAAAGATATTAATGGTTTTATATGATCAACATGCCACTTTCCATAATTTTCCCAAGACATTATTTCCCCGGTAATAGGATTAATATAAAACATAGATTTAAAATAATCTATTAAATATTCTATAGAACAGCCAAGGTCAAAAATTGCTGACCCAGCTTTTTGTTTATTTCTGATAGCTTTATTCAAGCGACTTCTTAAATTATGAGCAAGTTTAAAGTTTAAATTTGTCTTTTTTCTTTCTTCGGCCCACTTATTGATTTCTTTCTTATGAACCTTTCTGTATTTTTCGCCTTGCTTTCTTAGCCGCTCTTTATGTTTTTTTCTATATTCTTTATCTTTGATTCGTTTTTCTTCCTTATGATTTAGTCTATATATTTTATCATATTCTGATTTTTCTTTTTTATGCCCAAGAATATACCGCCCATTATATTCTTTTGTGTTTTCCAAATTTTCTTTTCTATAAATTTCTTGATATTCTTGGATTTCCATTTTATTTTTATTTCTATACTCTTTGTTATATTTGCTATAACATTCCTTGCACCAACAACCCCTTTTGGGAAATTCACCTATTACCTTTTCGTTATCGCAAATACTACAAATTTTTGTTTCCATAAATTATACCACCGCATTAAATAAATGTCTTTCCATTCTTATATTATATACCATTTTTTACAGAACAGTCAACTTTAATGTAGTTAATTGTTGCCCGAGGCGAAAAGTCATACGTTGGCTGTGGTATCCATCTACATAATATCTTTCCCAACATCCACCATTTCCTGTGTATTCTCTAACTATGGCATATCTAGGGCTATCTGTGGGAAATTCTATCGTAAAAGTAACCCCATATCTTCCTTTAAATTCAATTTCTTTTTCATTTTTCATTTTGGCCGCGCCCGACATCCACAAAATAAAAAAATCAGTAATTTCTTCTTGTTGCATCATTACTCCTTGTTGCCGTAATCTTTTGTCACTGACTGTCTAAAAGCAGCTCGTGTTCGTTAACAAAATCTCCATCAACTATAAACGCCCCAGAACCCCAACTGGCCGTCCACGCAGTTGTCGGCAAAGTGATCCAATATATCTCTTTTATCTTATAACATATGCACAGATACTGTAAATACATGTCGAATCCAACACTATTGCTTTGGAAATAAAAAAACGAAAAGCAGCTTGGATAACGTCCAATGCTATCACAAACGCGGTAACGGGGACTGGTGGTAATATGTATAGCTCCACCTGCGTTATGGGAACTATCCAGATATCTTGTTAGAACATTGTCCGATGTTGATCTCAATGTATTCATCCCGATCTTAAATTGTTTAACCCCATATATCTTTGGTGTTTTGGTCACTTGTCTCCTCATTTAACTATTATTTTAATTTTGCTTGGCTTACGCGTACTACATTTTTAATATTACTAGTAGTTAAATCTCTAATTAAATATTTTTCAATGAAGTCCGCTCTTTTAATAAACTGTAATTTTTTACATAGCGTTAACGCTTCAGAAAATCTTAGGTGCCCACCAAAATAACACCAATACATCCACCCGACTACATTGTCCAACATTTTGGTATATTCCTTATGATTTTTTCATCATCAACAGTGGTATATTCTATAATCCATTCGTCGCTAATATTGCCAATCTCTATATCTCCGGTATTAAAATTGCAATTAGTTGATACTTTTCTATATAAAACAACCGTATAGTTTTTGCTTGGAATATACGTAGTTTTAAATTGTACCGGGTTACCATAAAATCTTTCTTTAATTCTTTGAGACAATCTCATTATTTTCCTCCACCTTACCTTTTATAAAATATTTTAAAAGATAGCTATATGCTTTATTATTATAGGTAGACAGAATGGTTCTTTCACCGGTGTTTTTGGGGGTAAACACTAGACGTCCATATTTCCACTTGTATTTCATGCCATACAGTAAAAAATCTATATAAAAACTTCGAATATCTCTTTTTGTTATTTTGGCCATTAGGTTTTGTCCTTTGCGTAATTATAAAGTATGTCCCACCAGCCAGGCTGACCACCATAATCTTTAATACGCCTCATGCCACCAAGGTACGGACAAGTCTTATAATTAAACCAAAAACGGCCGCCGCGTACTTTTAAATCATGCAGGCCGCTGACTAAAATAAGACGGTAAACATCTTTAATTTCTTTGCTCATATCACTTCCTAATAAAATATCTTTCTACAAAACGTATGTTATCAATTTCTTTTAAGTTCCACCATTTAACCGTCAGAAGCCAATTCCTGATTTCAGACTTGTGCACAAGCACCATAACATAAAGCCGTTTCATTGTTTTGTCCATCAGGTTTTGTCCTTTGCGTAATCATAAAGTACATCCCACCAGCCATGCGCACCGCAATATTGTTTACGCCAGCCAT
>Ga0315284_10018058_pt1 | contig 9996 bp, 6 predicted proteins | sample YL17G09_16_MG_FD_203696 | JGI IMG/M metagenome (GOLD analysis project Ga0315284, IMG submission 203696) | Sediment microbial communities from Yellowstone Lake, YNP, Wyoming, USA - YL17G09_16 | ecosystem: Environmental > Aquatic > Freshwater > Lake > Sediment | place: USA: Wyoming | collected...
TGAAACACCGATCAGATTCAGCGCGCCGCATCCCTCGCCGATCCCGGTCTTGCCCACCGCGTCCGGGGTGTAGCTCTGCTCGTAGAAGTAGTAAGGCGATGCGCGGTTGACCACGAGCTGCGGGATTGGACGATAGGTAGACGTGGCGATCCAGCGCAGGGCTTTGTCGGCCATGTCGAGCTTGTCGTAGAGAAGCATCGTCTGGAGCGCGTAGCCGTCGCCGTAGGACGGACCGGATGAGCAGCCGCCGCGGAACTCGTCGAACTGAGTCCAGATGCCCCATTTCTCGAACTGCTCCTTTCGCAGCGGCACGGCAAGAAGCTTGTCAAAGGTCTTCATGGACGGCTTTGCGCCCCACCAGCCCGACCCCATCGGATCCAAGCCCAGCGCATCCGAGTACATACACGCCGGGCCATTGAGCCCGCCGAAGCCCTTATTGACGGGTTCGTTGAGGACCTTTAGGTCGGGCTTGAGCGTGGCAGTGTCGAGACACCAGATCCACGAGCCGTCATCGGCGACAAGATGCTTCCGAATCGCCCGCCCCAACATCCAGGCGCTGCGCCGAAGCTCACCGCCCCGCTCGCGCTCGCCGGCCTGATCTTCCATGTCCGCCGCGGCCAGCAGAGCATACAGCGCGAGGTTGTTGCCCACCACGTTGTAGTACATGCCCGGGATGCCGCACCCGCCGCCGAACTCGCCGCTTCCGGGCACGAGAAGGTTCTGCCTCACATGCTTTTCGATGTAGCGCACCGGCGAGTTGTCCCGATGCAGGAACTCATAGATGCGCGATCTGATGGGATCATTGGCGGGCAAACGCTGCCAGAGCACTACCATCCCGACGATGACGGAGCCGGTGCCGTCCAACTCCGTGCCGCTGCCTCTGGCCGATCCCTCGAAGTACTCCGGCCAGGTGTAGAACCCCTCCTCGTTCGGGGCCAAATACTTCATCAGATACTCGGCGGTCAGGCGCGCGTGGTTGTAGTAACCCCACAGCGTCATCTCACGCAGGAACGTTCCGCCGTCGCGCGTCCAGAACGTGCCCGACCAGCCCTGCGGAATCGGCGACGCGTGTACAAAGCCCGGCGGAAACTTGCCGTCCGGATCCGACACATAGTTCTTCGCCAGCACGCCCTTGAAGGACTCCGCGATCTCCTTGGTGTAAAGCTCGGCTGCGCGATCGCCCCAGAACCGGATCGTGCCGGGCCGATCCTTTTCGAGCTGCGGACCGGCGGCACTCGCCGTGACCACGCAGACTACCATCAGCAGTGCGAAGAGCAAACAGATTCTTGAAGCGTGCAATCAGTGCCTCCCGCGCAATTCCTCATCCATACTACTTATGCTTCGCGCGGCAATCGCTTCCCTTCCGCAGGCTTTGGCTGCCCCATCCACCTGGCCAACACCGCCGGCGACAAGCTCAGCATCAAAGACAACTTCCTGACCAATCCCTACGACGCCGCCAGGCGAAGCGTCGCCTTGCCGTTCGCGCGGCTGATGACGGCAAACCTGGCCTTGATGCTGAGTCCGCCCGCGCGAACGGCCTGCGGGCTGGTGGAGCTTACTATGTAGTCCACGCGCCCCGACACCAGAGTGATCTTCAGCGTCACCGTGTCCCCCTTGTCCGTCCGCTCGATGCTCTTGATCGCCCTCTCGCCCGAATACGGCTCGATCACGTTGACGAAGGTTGACTGCCCGCCGGTGTGCGTCTCGAGCAGATACGTCAGCCGCCGGGGGTTGCCCTGTTTGTTCTGAGGCGGATCGCCGTGCGCGAGGATCACCTCGCCGGGCGGGTTGACCATATTGACGCGCAGCCGGATGTCGCACCCCCCCTTCGCCCCCCCTTGGTAAGGGGTGACGTGCCACGTATCCACGCACTTCCAGATCACGGCAGGATAGCCCGCCGGATGCTTGTCACGGCGCACGTCATACAGATACTGGAACCCGCTCGCGGTCTTCCAGTAATCGCGCCCGTCGCCCACCTTGGCCGCGTAATCGACGTTCTCACCCGCCAGCGTTCCCTTCCCCTGATCGACCATATTCAGCCCCTCGGTCTCGACATCCCCTTCCGGCCCGTGCAGGCTGTAGTGACACTCTTTCCCGCCCTTGACTCGGAAGATGTCCACCACGTAGAAATCCGCATCCGACGCGTCCACCATCGCGGTCGTGCGTTGATAGAGCGTAGTCTGAGGATAGACCTTGCCGGCATAAACCTCCGCCGCCGACACGCCGTCGCCCTGCTTGACGAACCGCGCCTTGCCGGAAAAGGACTCCGCCTGCTTCCGGTGATCGACCGTCACCGTGTTATGGCTGATCGTGTTGCTGGTCCATTCGTAGCGCGCCGGCCAGACCGACGCGTGCTCCGGGTAGCCGATATCGGGCATCAGGTCCAGTCCATAACCGAACAGGTCGATATTGAGCGTATCCTTATGACCGTGGCCCATGTTGCGGCCATAGTACAACGTCAGCGCGCGCTGGTTCTCGCCAGTGCCGCTTCGCAGGATCGCCAGGCCATAGGCCGGAAGGTGGTCGGTCTTAGGGATGTATGGCCCCTTCTCCTTGACCACCGCCCTGATCGCGTTCAACTGATCTTCAGGATTTGGGTCGAGTATGTCGCCGCGCGTCTCGGTGGACTTGAGGCGCGCGACGTAATCGGCCATCTGCGCAAAGATCGGGTCCTTGAAAGTCTCGTAGGCATAGACCAGCCCGTCGAGGTTCGCGCCCGTAAGCGCCGGAAAGCCCGTCTTGCCGCAGTCGCCGATGTTAGGCACGTATCTGTCGCAGCAGATCAACCGCACCGGCGCCTCGAACATCTTCTTATACTTGGGAAAGTCGGTGATCTTCGGGCCGTCATACTTCGGGTAGAGCTCCAGCACCTCCGAGATCACCTTGAAGAGCTGCCGCCAGATCGAGTTATACATCGGCGAAGCCTCGCCGCCCATGCCGTCGTCATCGACCTTCTCGGCAAACAGCCGCTTGATATTGCCTCCGTTCGGATTGCCGTGGTTCACATCCCCGTCCGCAAACAGCCAGCTCAGCCATTTCTCCGACGTTCCCGGCTCATCGAGCACCACCGCCGCGGTCGCCATCGTGGACTGGTGCATCCCTTCGTTGCCGGATATGCGCCCCGCCAGCACGCCGTCGTGCACGACGCGGATGATGTTGTTCTCGACCATCGCTCGCACACCAGCGGCGTCGATGGGCTTGCCCTCCTTCGCCGATAGGTACTTGAGCAGCTCGGGGTCGTCCAGTCCAGAATACACGCCGTCGTACGCCAGCATCAGGGTTCTGGCCACGCCGGTCTCCCATATCCGCCCATAGACCTTTCCCTTCCCCGAACCGCCGTCGCTGTTGTTGAACCCGAGCTTGTTCCAGTAGGCCCAGTCCATATCGGGATAGAACTGGGCCGCCCGATAGAGCACTATGCCCGCCTTTCGAGCGTAGATCGGCTCGCCTGTATAGACATAGGCATCGCGCAGGTGCGTAAGGGCCGAAAGGACGTGCGTCCACGCCCCGTAGTGACCGCAGTAACCTACGAACCGGTAGACATCGCCCTTCTCGTTCTTCCAGCCAAGCCCATCGTCCACGCCGTACGTGTGCAGAGGGTCCGCCGGATCGGGGTGGTCGGTGTTATACAGCAGCGAACGGTCCGCGCGCTCCGGCCTGAAGATGCCGTGCTCGTCCTTGCCGCTCTCGTAGAACTTGCCGAAATCGTTGGTGGGGAAGACCGCCCCGCATGATGGGCACTCGATCTTCCACGGCCGCTTGAACACATCCACTTTCCACGGCCACCTGCCGAACCGCTCTATCGCCTTGCCGCACTTCGGGCAGCCCCTCGGGATGCTGACCTGAGTCCCGCGCGGGATGGATTGGGGCGTGACCAGGTTCCACAGCCAATCATCGGTCTGCCTGACGTAGGCATCCGCGGTGTTGACCGTATTGTCTCGCTGCTGCTTGGCCCAATCATAGCGAGCGATATTGCGCCGGGCGTTGGCCACGCGTTCGGGCGTATATATAGTGCTGCCCGTCTTTGCCGACACCGCCGCGCACAACGATATCGCCGCCAGGGTCAATGCAAAGGTCTGAACCGTCATGATCCCCTCACAGATTGTCCTTGACGAGCGCCTTCTTGCCGTCCGCGCCGACCAACGGCTGGTTGTTGCCTGATAGCTGATTTCCAGAGATCAGGTAGTTCTCAGCATCTTTAGTGCAAGTGATCCCCACTTCACAGTGGTGGAGGTAGTTGTTTGAGATGATCGTGGTCTCCTTGGTGTTCACCTTGATCCCGGTGAATCCTGGGGTACCGAACATCTCGCAGCCGGTGATGATCGCGCCCGAGTCGGGGTTGATAGCGATCCCGGTCGAGTTCATGGAATCCCGAAGATAGCAGCCTGTGATATGGGCAAATGCGCCCTTGTTGAGTTCGATGAGGGCCTTGGCGTTGGCTGATGTCATCTCCGTATCGGAGATAATGACGCGGGTGCAGTCGTTGATCTGTATGCAATAGTCCGACATTGCCTCTATCCAGCACTGGGAAAGATAGCTGGACAGCGCGGGGCCGTGGTTGCCGGGCTCCTTGAGGAAAAACGTCTTGCCCAGGATCATGAAGCTCTTGGAGATCATCAGGCCGTCGGTTGACTGCATGTGGAAGCACTTGCGATGCGTCCGATAGTAGGCTTTCTCATTGTCGGTCGGGCCGCCGGAAACGAAGCAGTGGACGTTTTCGATGCGGATGATGTCCAGGCTGCCGTCGATGTGGACCATGGTATCGTGCACAAAACCGTTGAGCTTGCGGATCACGCTCTGCCCGCAGTTCGCGCCGCCCTTGGGCGTGCCCACCCCCACAAACGCGTTGGAAAACGTGATATTGTCGATGTAGCCCGCGCCGTTGCCGAGCAGCGAGATGCTCTCGGGGCATTCCTTCGGGTTGGCGAGGTCGCCGTTGTCGGGGTAGACGAATACCATATCGGAGACTCTCGATTCGGTCGGTACGCGCACTGCCGGCGCATCGTAGTGCTTGACGATGATCTTCGCGCCGAACGGCTCCCCGATCAGCGACTGGTTCACGCCGAGATCAATCGCGCCGCTGATGACGTAGTCGCCCCTCGGCAGGGAAACCGCCGTTCCCGCGGGCGAATCCTTGAATGCCTTCCGCAGCGCCGCCGTATCATCGGTCTTGCCGTCGCCTTTCGCGCCGAAGTCCCGCGCGTTTGCCAGTTGAGAGGTCACCGGCGCCGCCTCAGCTTCCGTCGACGCGAACGCCCCGCCCAACGCCAGCAGCCCGGCCGCCGATGCTCCCTTCGCCAGAAACTCTCTTCTGTTCGTGGGCTTGTCCATCAGCCTCCGCCTTTCTCTGCTGCCGGAACCAGGTCGGCAGCGGGTTCATTTGCCCTCAGCTCCCGCCGGTTCGTGTTTCGGAGTCGGCTTCATGCCTGAGTTGTTCGCGACCACTATGTCGGCATCCTTCGCGCGCTCATCCTTGAGGAACCGTTCATACTGCGAGTTCTCGAACACATTGCCGGTGATGGCGGCCTGCTTGAGGCCCTTGCCAAGGCTGAAAACCGGGCCCAGCGGAGCAATCACGCAGCCGCTCATCGTGAAGCAATCCACCGCCTGCAGATCGATAAACGGCTGCTGCGGGTTCGCGAAAGCTCTTCCTATACGGCAGCCGGTCAGCAGCAGATGGCGGCACGCCTGGGCATCGACTACCGGCGCGCCGTTGGACTGCATCTCGGCGTTGGCTACCCGCATGCACACATTGGGGTTCTTGATGAGCAGCGTTTGGAAGTGGTCCCAGAAGTAACCGCCGGTGATCGAAACCGTATGGCCTGTCTTGCCTTCGGCTTTCCATCCATGCACGCATGCATCCGTGCCGCATTCGGCGAAAGTGGCCCATGTGCCGCCGTTGGGATCGTCGGCCAGTTCGAATCCCGTCTGCACGCCGAACGCCATCAGTTGGCTTGCGCGCATGCCGTCGTTCTGCCCGAACTTGAACGCGGTCACGTTTGGGCGGTTGAGGTTGTTCCAGACCTCGATGTTGCGCAGGGTCGCGATGTCATAGGTGCGAGAGACGTAGAGGCCCACGCCTCCGGGCGACACCATGAACACGTTCTCGATGTTGAGCCTGCCGCAGTTGGACGTGCCGTCGGAGATGATCCCGTCCGTGCAATACTGAAGCCGCACGTTGGAAATCGAAATGCCGCCGCCGGCCAGCGATATCGTCGGCGGATAGCTGGGCTTCTTGCGCTCGTCATAGACGAACATCAGCCCGTGCACGGATGCGCCGGAGCGCATAGTCACCGCCGGGCCTGAATCGTGATCTACCAGCAGCGTCGGCATCGGGCCCGAATCCGCCGGCCATCCGCCCGGCTCCGCGCCCATCAGCGACTGGTTCTCGATCACAAACGGCTTAGTCACCCGGTAGATGTCTTTCGGGAATAGCACCGGCAGTTTCTTTGCCTTGCCTTCGTCGATCGCCCGCTGGATCGCGGCGGTGTCATCGGCCTTGCCGTCGCCGACAGCCCCGAAGTCCTTGACGTTGATTCCTGTCGGTGATTGCGCCGCCCGGATGGAACCGCTCGCAGTCACGAATACGCATACCAGAGCCGTACAGACAATGCACAAGCTGAGTCTCATGGGGATGATCCGTCCTTTCAATGGGTCGCGGGTCTTGTCGTCAAACGGCAGCCACGCATGCATGCCCGGCTTCCGATGCCGCCATGAGCAGTCCGGTCTCACGCGCCACGAGCGCGCCCGCCACCGGCCCGCCCACGCGCTGGTCGCGGAACCCGACCGGGCAGCCGATGCCGGCCATCTTGCACGCCAACTCCTCTGAGTCTACCACAGCCGGCCCCGATCCGTCCACGTGGAACCTCGGCAAGCTCATCGCCTCGCCGCACGAAAGGCCGAACGTCGTCAACGCATGCGCCAGCAGCGCGGAGGCGTTCACTATCATCCGGCCGCCCGGCAGGCCGATCGCGCAGTACGGCTTGCCGTTGCGCAGTATGACAATCGGCGACATGTTGTGCTGCACTCGCTTGCCTGGAGCGATGGAGTTCGGTCGTCCCGGGATCGGATCGAACCTGGACATACCATGCCCAAGCACGATTCCCAAGCCCTCGATCCCCACCATCGAACCGAACCAGCTCCCGTGTGTCGCCGTGAGCGAGACCATGTTGCGGTCTCTGTCCACGGCAACCAGATGCACCGTATGCTCCGAACCCGATGCGCCGACCGCTGTGCCCACCGGCGAAACCCCCGACTCGATTCTCGCCAGCGTTTCCCGGGCGCGCCGATCCGAAAGCATCTCATCGATAGGCACGTCCACCACCAGCGGGTCGCCAAGGTACTCGAACCGCTCTGCCCACGCGTGCCTGGCGGCTTCGATCAGCAGCCGGTAGTGCTTCGGCGTGGCGAGGTCGGTCGGGACAAGGTCGGCATTGCGAACCACATTCAGAATCTGCAGTGCCGTGATGCCGCCCGCGGGCGGCCCGGGAGTGAAGACCTCGTATTCACCGCATCTCAGGGCGACCGGCTCCTCTATGCGCGGAGCCACAGCCCCGAAGTCCGGTTCTTCGAGAATCCCCCTGCCGCGCCTGATCCTTTCTACGATCCTGCGAGGAATCTCGCCGGAGTAGAACGCGCCCGGTCCTTGGCGACGCAGCCCGGCAATCAACGCCGCGAGGTCCTTCTGAACCAGTAGCTCGCCGGCTCTGGGCGGAACGCCCCCCGGCAGCAGCGTGCGGGCGGACTCGGGGTCGGCGTAGGCGGCGTAGAGCGCGAGCGCATCGGCCAGGCGCGAATCGACGCGGAAGCCGTCCCGAGCGAGTCTCTCCGCCGGCAGCGCCACGTCGCCGAACGACAGGACGCCGAAACGCTCCAACGCGAGCGCCAAGCCGGCAACAATCGGCGGGGCCGTCACGCACAGGCAGCCATATTCGTTGATGCCCGGGATAGTGGAGACGCCGTCGCCCGCGATGTCCCAATTGTGCGTGCATGCCTCGGTCGGGAACATGCCGGGCGCAGCAGCGGCGGGGGCGACGCTGTCGAAGTCGATCGCGAATACCCTGTCGTGGCTTGAGGAATGCAGGATCATAGTGCCCGCGTAGCCGCCAAGCCCGACGTTGTGAGGTTGGCAGACACACTCCGCGAGCAATGCGGCGACCACGGCGTCAACGGCATTGCCCCCGCCGCGCATGATCTCCGCGCCCGCACAGGCAGCCATCGGATCGGCTGCCACCACAACGCCGTTTGATGCTATGACGTCTCTCATGTCCCCCCGACCTGTCGAACTGCAAAACGCGCATTCGTCAGTTCACTGGCCCAAGCAGCTACTATACCGCTTTACTAATACCATTATATCGCAGCTTTTCCGGTATGGCAAGGGGGATTTGAGGAGTTTTTTGCGGAAATATTTGCAGGCGGCGCGCACCTACAATGAGGGTCACGCGCTGGAGCGGATTACCAGTTCCGGCTGCACCACGACACTTGAGCCCGTCAGATCCTCGCCCGCGATCATCCTCATCACCAGGTCAACGGCGTGCTGTCCCATCAGGTCGTGCCGCAGGTGCAGGGTGGTGAGGCTGTAGGCTGGGTCCGCCGAGGCAGGCACTCCGGCGCAGCCGACAACCGCCACGTCTTCGGGAACCCGAACGCCCCTGTTTCGCAGCGCCGAGATGGCGGCAAGAGCTATGACGTCGTACATGCAGACCATGACCCTCGGCCAGGGCTTACGGGCAAGCATCTTGTCGATGATCTGCTGCATCAGTTCCGGGTTGGTCTGTGTCTCGATATCGACTTCGAGCGTTGTCATCTCATTGACCGGAAGACCCAACTCTTGCGCGGCGGAGACAAATGGCCCACGTGCCGACCTGTCTCTATAGTACCTGCCGCTGCGGGTGGCCAGGCAGATGCGGTCGTAGCCTTTCCGCGCCAGCAGCTCGGCCACCTTTCGATAGCCCTCGGCGTAGTCGGGAGTGACTGCCGGAACCCTGTCGCACCGCCGATCCAGCGTCACCATCGCAAGGCCCTCGTCATACGCGCTGACGATGCGCTCCTCATCGACGAACGCGTCCCACAGGACGATGCCGTCCACCTCGCGGCTCCGCACCGGAACCGCGAAGTAGGTGCCGATATCGGATCCGTCCTCGCGTCGTTCGTGGGTAGTGTAGATCTGCAGCCTCTGCTGCCTGGCTTCGGCGGCACGGTAGACCGCCGCGACAACGGTCGCTGCCGATTGCCTGTAGTTGGCAAGGGCTGTTATGTCATAGACCGCCAGCCCGATCGCGCGCGACGCCTTGGTCGCAAGTCTCCTGGCGGCCTCGTTGGGGCTGTAGTTGAGGTCGGCGCAAGCCTGCAGGACTTTCCGTTTCGTGCTTTCAGGCAGGCCCGCGTCCAGGTTGTTGACAACAAACGACACCGTCGTCTGCGATACGCCCGCGGCTCTGGCCACGTCCATCATCGTGACGCGGCGAGGTCTTCTGATCTTGAGTCCGTTTTCCATGCCGTGAACATGCTAGCGTCTGAATCGAATGCCGTCAATGGGGTCGCGCCAGAACCTTTGTCCAAGCCTTTGTAGGAGCCGTCTCCAGACGGCGACCCACAGGCGCGATCCACCCCACACCCCGCTTGTCCTGAGTAGCCCTGAACTTGCTTCAGGGCGTATCGAAGGGCAAGCGGGCGCCGTAACCGCGCTGCCTTCTCCTACGTGACGAACTGGTAGATGGGCACGTCCAGGACGCACCCGACAAGCGACCAGCTCGCCTGCGTCACTATGTCGCCAAGGATCACGCCCACAAACAGGGGCACGCTGCGCCTGTAGACCCTGCTGCCCCCGAACCGCAGCAGCATCGTCTTGATCAGCCAGGCGATGAAAAACGGAACCATGAACGCCTTCATGGTATAGGTGTTGCACAACACGTAGCCGACCGGGTGCGGAGCCCAGATTCCCGCCGCGCGCAGCCTCGCGAGCAGGATTGTGATGGCGCCCCCTACAAGCATTGC